>Ga0209537_1002762_pt1 | contig 17004 bp, 19 predicted proteins | sample BioPla4DNA1_FD_187698 | JGI IMG/M metagenome (GOLD analysis project Ga0209537, IMG submission 187698) | Biogas fermentation microbial communities from Germany - Plant 4 DNA1 (SPAdes) (version 2) | ecosystem: Engineered > Bioreactor > Anaerobic > Digestate | place: Bielefeld, North... | reverse complement strand
TCCGGTAGGTATAGCGGAGAGGACACACCCGTTCCCATCCCGAACACGGAAGTTAAGCTCTCCAGCGCCAATGGTACTTGGGGCGAAAGCCCCCGGGAGAGTAGGTCCCTGCCGGAGTTAATTTTTAAATAAGAGTTCTTTGTTTAGCATTGCAAAGAACTCTTATTTTATTATAAGCATTCCGCATTAATGTTTTTTATTCACAAACAAATAAATATTGACGAAATGCCTGTAAAAAGGGATAATGAAAGATAAGAATTAAAATAATGAGGCGTTCAGGAATTAACGATAGTTTTTTCTATTAATCACTTTTTCCTTATTCTTTTAAACAGCTTTTGGACTTGGTACGCAAAGTCAAAGATTGTCGCTTAATTTGCATTTAACTAGTTATTTTTAAGAAAATATAACTTAATTTTACCCCCGGGGAGCTGTTGTACATGCAGAAATTAACAGACCAGTATGGAAGAGAGGTAAACTATCTTCGCCTTTCCGTAACAGATAAGTGCAACCTCAGTTGCTTTTATTGTCGTTCTGATCCCGGAAAATGCGGTATTGAACCGGTAGAAGGAGCACTTAAAGTAAAGGATTATTTAAAAATAGGCCGGATTGCAGCGGAACTGGGAATTCAACGAATCAGGCTAACAGGAGGTGAACCCCTTTTACATCCCGATATTTTGAAAATAGTAAATGGCTTAGCAAATCTTGAGGGAGTTAAAGACCTTTCATTAACCACAAACGGAATTCTTCTGGAAGAAATGGCTCCTCGGTTAGCCAAAGCGGGATTAAACAGGGTTAATATCAGCCTGGATTCCCTGGATGAATCCAATTTCCGCCAAATCACTAATGGCGGAAAACTGGCAAGCACGTTAAAGGGGATCGACTGTTCACTGGATGAGGGTTTGAAACCAGTCAAGATAAACGTGGTCCTGTTAAAAGGTATTAACGAGCACGAAATCGAAAGGTTTGTCCGGTTAACACTTTGCCGTGAATTGGATGTTCGTTTTATTGAGTACATGCCTGTGGGCGGACAACATAGCAACTGGGCCAAATATTTTTTACCTCTGGACAAAGTCCTTGAGATTGCCCGGACTATCGCTCCCTTATCGGTAGTTGAGGGAAACCACGGCGGTGGGCCGGCCAGATACTGCCGCTTGGAAGGAGCTGTGGGGAAAATCGGACTGATCTCTCCTTTAAGCCGCCATTTTTGTGATCGCTGTAACCGGCTCAGGGTTACCGCGGACGGCAAAATAAAGCCCTGCCTTTTTTCCGACCAGGAACTGGATTTGCGTCCGTATCTTGACCAACCGGCACAATTGAAGGAAGTTTTTTTGGAAGCATTGAAACAGAAGCCCGATCCAAAGAATAGTGCCGGCAATTCCCTGGAAAGAATGAAACAATTTAAAGGAAAGCGCCCGATGATAAATATCGGCGGCTGACTACATTCATCTGAACAGAGCTTAAAATATAATAATTGATAAACTTAATAAAAAAAGCTTCAATGTTTCAGGCCAAAGAAGATGTCTTTCTGGAAATAATCCGGTTGTGGATGCCAAGAGGAGGTTCTTCTAAAGAAGAACTATTGAAATTGGCGATTTTAAAATTAAAATGATTTTGTTTTGACAGGAGTGAAAATATGGCGGGACACTCAAAATGGGCAAATATAAAACACCGCAAAGCACGTGCAGACGCTCAAAAAGGCAAGATTTTTACCAAGTTGGCCAGAGAAATTACGGTTGCAGCCAGGGAAGGTGGAGGAGATATTACTTCAAATTTTAGGTTAAGGCTGGCTGTCCAAAAAGCCCGGGAAGCCAATCTTCCCAGCGAAAATATTACAAGGGCGATACAAAGAGGCCTGGGGGAGATTGAAGGGGTAGAATTTGAACAAATCACTTATGAAGGTTACGGCCCTGGAGGCATAGCTGTTTTAATTGAAATTATGACCGATAATCGCAACAGGACAGCCCCGGAAATCCGCCACATTTTTTCACGCCGGGGAGGCAGTATGGGAGAATCCGGTTGCGTTGCCTGGATGTTTAAACGAAAAGGTTACTTCACGCTGGATAAGGAAAAAGCTTTATTGCCGGAAGATGATTTAATGATGATAGCTCTTGAAAACGGAGCAGAGGACTTTAAAGAAGAGGATGGCAATTATATTATTATTTCACCTCCGGAGCAATTTGAAAGCATAAGGGAAGCTTTCCTGGAAAAGAAAATTGAGTTTAGTTCGGCAGAAGTAACGATGGTGCCGGAAAACACTATTCTCCTTGAAGATCCGGAAGAAGCTGCCAAAGCGCTTCGCCTTCTGGAAGCTCTTGAGGAACATGATGATGTCCAGAATGTGTATGCAAATTTTGATATACCGGACGAAATCATGCAATCCTTAGAAACTTGATTTGCCGGGAGTAAAATCACCTTTTGCGGGGAAAGATAAAATAATCTTCCCGGAGGTGATGCATTTGTCCGGCAAAGGAGTACACTCCCGGCCCAAAAAAATTTTTTTACTGTGTTTGTTCTGTTTTATCTTAGCCTTTACTTTTGCAAATATGACAAAACACAATATAATGCAGAACGAAAACAATAAAATGGATGAGGACAGCAGGCTTCAGTATGAAGAGGACGCTCCGAAAAATACGAAACATAAGGAAGAAATAACCTTAGAGCAAAGTAATCCGGAACCAGAGTTTTTCCTAGGTATTTACGGTGACCGAATTGCTGTTTATTCCAGGCGCTCCACAGGTGAGGTTATCTTGGAAGAAGTCCTTCCCTATCCGGTAAAAAATGTTTATTATGATGAGCTAACCAGGGGAATTCCCTTTCTCAATCAAGAGGAAAAACTTTCGCTTTTGGAAAACTTGACTTCATGAAACATCTTTTCTTGAGTGCTTTTCGGGCAGGGAAAAGGTGTTTTTTTGTAGAATGTAGTATACGTGGAATAATAATACAGGAGAAGCTTAATGTTAACTCTTGGTATCGACCCTGGTTTGGCTACTACCGGATATGGTCTTGTTGCAGACACCAACGGACATCTTCAGGCCGTTGATTATGGCTATATCGATACTCAGCCTGATTTACCATTGCCCGAACGTCTTTTAATAATATTTCGCGACGTGAAGTCACTGCTGGAAAAGTACTCACCAAATGCAATGTCCATCGAACAGTTGTTTTTTTGCAAAAATACCCGGACAGCCCTGCAGGTTGGACAGGCAAGGGGAGTTATCATTGCAGCGGCAGCCCAGTTGGGATGCCCTGTTTACGAATATACTCCTCTCCAGGTCAAGCAATCCATTGCTGGTTATGGAAAGGCTGATAAAAAACAGGTGCAACAGATGGTTCGTCTCATCCTCAAGCTAAAAGAAGTGCCTAAACCTGATGATGTCGCGGACGCTCTTGCTATAGCCGTCAATCATATCCAAATATCTAAATGGCACAAACTGCTGGAAACCCAGAAATAATATGTTTTTTTGTAAGCTGCCTCCGGCTTTTGTTAACCTGCCCCAAAGAAGTGCGGTGAAAAAATGCTTGATTTTATTAAAGGAACGCTCAAGGAAAGTCACCCACAGTATGTGATTATAGACTGGATGGGACTGGGAATAAAGGTACAAATACCGGCTTCTTTGTATTTTAAGGCACCTCCGGCTGGTGGTGTAATAACTCTTTTTACTCATTTACACGTAAAAGACGATGGAATTAATATTTATGGATTTTTAAACGGTGAAGACAGAAATTTTTTTAAGGTTCTTTTGGGAGTAAGCGGTATCGGGCCAAAGCTGGCACTATCGTTAATGGGACATCTGACCTTGTCACAGTTGTACAGCTCAATTTCCAGGGAGGAAATACAGGTTTTGACCAATGTGCCGGGAATAGGACAAAAAACCGCCAGACGCCTGGTATACGAGCTTAAGGAAAAGCTGGATTTTGACAAAGGAGCCGTCTCGCCCGTTCACGATGAGGAGCTTGAAGTATGGAAAGGTGTTGAAGAGGCTCTCCTTTCCCTGGGTTATTCGGCAACAGAAATTACAGTGGTCAAAAATAAATTGAAAGACATTACGGGGCTGCAAATGGAGGATCTTTTTAGAAAAGCACTGGTTTTGCTGGGGAAATAATTAACCGAAACGGTCTGGTGGGATGATGCAGAAGTGGATGAAAGAATTATTTCTTCCCGTTTAAAAAACGAAGAGGACCAATATGAGACCGCTCTCAGGCCTGAAAAACTTGAAGATTTTATCGGACAAGATAACCTGAAGGAAAAACTAAGCATCTATATTCGGGCAGCCAGAGAGCGAGGCGAGCCGCTGGATCATGTTTTGCTCCACGGCCCTCCGGGTTTGGGTAAAACAACTCTGGCCAACATTATCGCCAGGGAAATGGGTGTCAATATCAGGATTACCTCCGGGCCGGCCATAGAAAGGCCCGGAGATCTGGCAGCCCTGTTAACAAACCTTGCCCCCAAAGATATTCTTTTTATAGACGAAATACACCGTCTGCACCGCACTGTGGAGGAGATCCTTTATCCGGCTATGGAAGATTTCGCCTTGGATATTATTATTGGAAAAGGACCGGGCGCCCGTTCTTTACGCCTGGACCTGGCTCATTTTACATTAATCGGTGCAACCACAAGGGCCGGATTGTTATCTTCACCGTTAAGAGACCGGTTTGGCATTATCGAAAGGCTGGATTTTTATAGTGTGCAATCCCTGAGCAAGATCCTTGAACGCTCGGCAGCCCTTCTTGGAGTAACTATAGACCGTGCCGGCACAGAAAAAATTGCCCTGGCCTCCAGGGGAACTCCACGTATTGCCAACAGGTTGCTTAAAAGGGTAAGAGACTATGCCCAGGTTAGGGCTAATAACCTGGTAACCTCAAAAGTCGCGGATGAAGCCCTGCAAATAATGGAAATCGATGCCCTTGGACTGGATAAGACCGATTATCTCCTCCTTAGCACTATTATTGAAAAATTCGATGGAGGACCTGTGGGATTGGAGACGATTGCCGCTTCTCTTAATGAGGAGGCAGGTACAATTGAAGAAATTTACGAACCTTACTTAATGAAAGTCGGTTTTTTAAAACGGACTCCCAGAGGAAGAGTGGTCACAGACAAACTGTATTCTCATCTGAATATTCATCGAGATAAGTATAAACAACAAAGCCTTTAGGAATAAATATTTATAAAATCTTATTCAGAGGGAATTTTATGAGCAATCACAAAATGCGGAAGGAATAAAGGATGGGCAAACCAATACTTTTGCATATCTGTTGTGCTCCGTGTAGCATTGCCAGCCTGAAGGTTTTTAAAGAAAATGGCTTTGAACTTTTCGGTTTCTTTTTTAACCCGAATATTCACCCTTACCGGGAATTTGTTCGCAGAAAAGAAACTCTGCACCGGTTTTTAGAAGAAGAAAAAATACCTTTTTTCATTGAGGATGACTACCTTCTGGAAGACTTTTTAAGAATGGTAGTCAACCGGGAAAAAGAGCGATGTACATATTGCTATCGCCTGCGCCTTGATGCAGCGGCTCGCTTTGCTGCAGAAAAGGGACTTAATTGTTTTTCAACGACACTATTAATCAGCCCGTACCAAAAACATGAAAAGATAAAGGAAATTGGGGAAGAAATGGCAGCCAAATACGGTATCTCATTTACTTATAGGGATCTTCGCCCCTTTTTCCGGGAAAGCATGCGCATGGCCAGAGAAAGGGGAATGTACATGCAAGGTTACTGCGGCTGTATCTTTAGCGAAAAGGAACGGTATGAGAAAAAAGCCCAAAATAAACAATCTTAATCAAAATTAAAAGTAGATATCTACTGACCTGATAGTGTTGTTGCGTAATCTTACATCATTAACAATTGAGGGAGATCGTTGTGTTTGGTTTTGACAGCATTGGTAAAACACTGCTCGTTATAGGAGGCGTCATTGCCCTGACAGGCATCCTTTTTCTGCTTTTGGGACGGGTGGGACTCGGTCGTCTTCCGGGTGATATTTTAATTAAAAGGGAAAATCTGACGATCTTTTTTCCCATTACAACCATGATTGTCATCAGCATCCTGTTAACCTTATTTTTTAATATTTTTAGGAGATTTTAAGGAGACTTTAAGGAGACTTTAATATGACGACAGCCCGAAACCGTTTTTTTGTTTTTTCCTTTTACCTGTTCCTGGCAGGTATACTTCTTTTATTATCGCCTTTTCATTCTGCAAATGTTTCCGCTTTTTCGCCGGCAGAGTTGGAAGTGGGGATAACCCTGCAAGACAACTTTTTGCGGCTCTCTTTTTCAGGAAGCTTTAGGCTGGTGGAACAAAGCAGCGGAATGGTTGCAGATATACCTCCTGGAGAATATACATTTCTGCCATCAGAAAGCGGCATTGAAATTAATGGCCGGGAAGGAAGCTCTGTTTTTTTGAGCAGCCCCCTTCTTCTGGAATCTCTTGCCGTTTCTGCAGACTCTGTTTTTGAGGTAAAAAACGCCAGTTACGGAAAAGAATACAGGGGCGAACTTAAAATATTTTGTGACGGGAGCAGTAGGCGGATTATCGCGGTTAATGTTATTGATTTGGAAGCATATCTCCGGGGAGTTGTCCCTAAAGAAATGCCCCCCTCCTGGGGGAATTACGGGGGAATGGAGGCTTTGAAAGCACAGGCTGTTGCTGCCAGGACCTATGCCCTTTACCACCGGAGCCGTCAACGTCACAGCGGGTACCATATTTGCGACAACCAGCATTGTCAAGTTTATGGAGGCAAAAATGCCGAATCGCCCAATACGGACCTGGCGGTCTCTGAAACGAGGGGAGAAATACTTGCCTATAAAGGAACAGTTATTGAGCCTGTTTACCATGCTACAAACGGCGGATTTACCGAAGAATCCCAGAATGTTTGGGTTAACTCTTTTCCCTATTTCCGTTCAGAACCGGATCCTTATGACGACCCTAATAATCCCCTTGGGCTCAACAATATGGTAATACACACCCATGCTACCTGGGAAGCAGAGATTCCCTCCCGAAAAGCAGCCGCTCTTTTTTCTTCCAGGGGAATTACCGGTATCAGCCAGGTAGAGCGTATTGTAATCGGCTCCTCTTTTCCCAGCGGGAGAGTTAATGAACTGATATTCCAAGGAAACGGGGGAAAGACTGTTTCCCTCTTTAAAGAACAGATTAGAACAGCGCTGGGAGTGGAAAAGATAAAAAGCCAGCTTTTTACCGTCAACGAGAAGCCTGAGCCAAGGGTATGGATCGTTTCCAGCAGCAACGGAATTGCTAAAAAAGAAAACTTTGCCGGTCTGGATGGAAAATGGGCTGTCGGGCAGGCCGGGTTAAAAAGGATGCTCAGGGGGGATCGTTTTTCCGTCCTCGGTTCCGGTGAATCTTCTTATGTTCCCTATGCTTCCTTTATTTTTAAAGGCCGCGGCTTCGGGCACGGAATAGGAATGAGCCAGAACGGAGCCTACAATCGTTCCAGGCAGGGACACGGGTACCAGGATATTCTTTCTTTTTACTATCCCGGAACAGAGATTATATCTGCATATTGAGAGGGAAAAGTGCCATAGAATGCTGAAAACAGAAGATTTTACTTACCACCTCCCTGCTGAGCTTATTGCGCAGGAACCCCTGCCCGAGAGAGACCATTCCAGGCTTTTACTCTTTCACCGCAAAACAGGCGAGCTGGAACATCATTTCTTTTACGATTTGCCATCTTTGCTGGAGCCAGGCGATCTGCTCGTTTTAAACGATACAAGAGTGCTCCCTGCTCGTCTTTTTGGACGAAAAAAGAATGGAACCGGCCGTGTGGAAATACTGCTGCTGCGTTCCTTGAACGACTCTACTTGGGAAATTATTTGTTCTCCGGGGAAAAAAGCCCGTCCCGGCGCGCAGTTTATTTTTGAAGAAGGCCGGCTGGAAGGAGAAATACTGGAAGTTCTTAAGTCCGGAAATAGAATTATTTCCTTTAAAACTTTTGGCAATCACCTTTCTTCCCTTCTTAACGAGCTGGGGAAAACTCCCCTTCCCCCTTATATCAAGAAAGAACTGCAGGACAAGGAGCGTTATCAGACTGTTTACTCCCGGGAAAATGGTTCTGCTGCCGCACCCACAGCAGGGCTTCACTTTACCCCTCTTGTCTTTAAAAAACTACAACAACGGGGCATTGATTGGGTTTTTTTGACCTTGCATATTGGACTTGGCACCTTTCGTCCGGTAAAGACAGAGTTTATTGAAGATCATCAGATGCACAGCGAATATTACTCCATCTCCGGTGCTGCGGTGGAAAAAATCAATCAAACAAAAAAAGCTGGAGGAAGAGTAATCGCCGTAGGAACAACTTGCTGCCGCGTGCTGGAAACGCAATGCGATGAAAAAGGCCTGCTGCGGGAAGGGAAGGGAGAAACAGATCTTTTTATTTACCCGGGTTACCAGATTAAAGCTACTGATGCCCTTTTGACGAACTTTCACCTCCCCCGTTCCACGCTTTTAATGCTCGTTTCCGCTTTTGCCGGAAGGGAGAATATTTTGCGGGCATATAATGAAGCAGTGCGTTTAAAATACCGTTTTTATAGTTTTGGAGATTGCATGTTGCTTATTTAGAGACAGGAAATTAATGAAAAAAGCGGCTGGATTTGACATCCAACTTTTTCTCACTTATACTTGGGGTAAGATGCGGTCATGACAGTAAAGTGGGTTAAAACTGACAGTTACAAAGAAGCGCGGACCGGTTTGTTAATGACAAATAGGGGGGTGATTGAAACTCCGGCTTTTATGCCCGTAGGTACTCAGGGCACTGTAAAAGCGATGACACCTGAAGAAATTAAAGAAACCGGTGCAAAAATAATTCTGAGCAATACCTATCATCTATACCTGAGGCCGGGCACGAAAATTATTGCTCACGCCGGCGGGTTACACAGGTTTATGCACTGGGATCTTCCCATTTTAACAGACAGCGGGGGATTTCAGGTTTTTAGCCTCAATACCCTGCGGAAAGTCTCTGATGAAGGAGTAACATTCCGTTCTCATATTGACGGCTCCACACACTTTTTTACTCCGGAAAAGGCTATCCAGGTGCAAAACATTCTAGGTTCCGATATTATCATGCCTCTGGACCATGTTGTTGCTTATCCTTCTTCCCTCGACGAAACTCGCGATGCAATGGAGAGAACTATCCGCTGGGCAAAGCGCAGTAAAAATTACCACCAGGAATGGGAAAAGCAAGCTTTATTCGGTATTGTCCAGGGAGGAATTTACCCGGAATTAAGAAAAATATGCTGCTCTGCTCTCACAGAAATGGATTTTCCGGGATATGCTCTGGGCGGGCTCAGCGTCGGGGAACCTCTGGAATTGATGAACCGTATCCTTGAAGTTGCTGTTCCCCTGCTTCCGGAAGAAAAACCGCGCTACTTAATGGGGGTGGGTTCGGCTGATGCCCTGCTGGAGGGTGTTGCCAGGGGAATTGATCTTTTTGATTGTGTTTTACCCACACGCATAGCTCGCAATGGCAGCGTTATGGTCCCCGAAGGGTATCTGACGCTGCGAAATGCGGAATTTGCAGATGATATGAGACCGATTGACCCGGAATGCCAATGTTATTCCTGTCGTAATTACAGCCGTGCCTATATAAGACATCTTCTCAAGTCAAATGAAATTCTCGGCTTGCGCCTGACAACTTACCATAATCTCTTTTTCCTGGCCAATTTTATGGCCGAGATTCGGCGGGCAATCCGGGAAAAAACTTTTGACCTTTTCTACAACAATTTCTGGGCACGCTTTAAATCAAAAAAACAGAAAGAAGGGAATAAATGATGGATCAGAATGCTCTTGTTAGTTTTCTGCCAATTATTCTGCTTTTTGTCGTTTTTTATTTTTTCCTGATCAGGCCGCAACAAGCTCAGCAAAAAAAGAGAAGAGAGATGCTTTCTTCCCTTGCCAAAGGAGACCGGGTTGTTACAATTGGCGGAATACATGGCATGATTAAGGAAATTAAGGATGATATAGTGGTCCTGCGCGTCGCGGATAATGTGAATATCAGGCTGTCGCGTTACGGCGTCGAACGTGTTTTACAGGACAACGAATAAAAAGCATATTTTAAAAAAAGATACATATATAAGCAGTAGAAGGGGCCTCCCGCACAGTTTTTCCAGGCCCCGTCCATTTATTAAACTTGAGGAGGTTATCGCAATGATGAGAAAAACCCGCTCCTCGGTTCAAAACGGGATGCTGCTTACAAGTCCGGAACCTTTGGTCCTGTGTAGAGGCCTGCTTGTAACAATGGCCTTTTCCTTTATCCTGCTGCTTTTCAATACATTATTGTTTTTTTTCTTTCCTTTATCTGAACTTTTTGTGCCGTACTTCATTTTTGGATTTACTTTGATCAGTATACTGGTTGGTTCAGTTTACATCGGAAAACGGGTCGAAAAAAAAGGTTGGCTTAAAGGCGGAATGCTGGGCCTTATCTATGTCCTCATACTAATTATTCTTAGTTTTACTTGTCTGCCTGGTCTGGCATTTAATTTAAACATTTTTACCAAGCTTTTTATTGGTTTTGCTTTTGGAACAATTGGTGGAATACTGGGCATTAATTCTTAAAACTTGCCCCAAAGGAGCAGAAGCCCGATAATAATAAAAACAGCGCCTGCTCCTTTTTGTATGTAAGCTGCCGGAAGGTACCGGGCCAGAGAGGCACCGACCAGCACTGCCAGCAAAGAGGCAACTATTAAAGCTCCGATAGCGCCTAAAAATACTCCCCAAATCGGCCTGTCCTGTGCTGCCAGAAGCATGACGGAAAGCTGGGTTTTATCCCCCAATTCAGCCAGCAAAACCAGGAAAAAAGTAGATAACAACGTTTGCCAAAAGGTCATTTTTTTGCCCCCAAATCATAAAATACATTTTGTGTTTACTACAATATAAACATTATAGCTTATGATTTAATGTCTGTAACTATTATTGAAAAGTGCCTTGACTGGCAGAGTTCTTCATTATAGAATAAACACGGGATTGAAAAAGATTGCGGGAGGGGAACAATTTGGCACGTCATATCCAGTTGGTAAAAAGAGGTAACCTGCAAGAGATTGATTCAGGAAACTGTCGGGAATGCCAGGCTTCATGCCAGTCAGCCTGCAAGACTTCCTGCACTGTCGGCAACCAGCCGTGCAGACAGCAGCAAAAGAGAGAATAAAACATTTAGGTTGCTTGCCAAGTAGTCCTTCGGGGCTACTTTTTGATAGGGGGACAATTAATATTGCTCAATAATAAAAATAAAGACATCCATTTATTTAACTACAAGAATATGAAGCTGGTGTATGATGTTAACAGCGGTTCCCTGCACCGGGTTGATGATTTGGGATGGGAACTTATCTCGTTAATTTTAGACGGCTTGGAAAAGCAGGAGATAATTTACCGCCTACAAAGCAGTTTTCCTCCTGAAGAGATAATTTCCGCGTTCTTACAGGTTGAAGAAATGCAGAAAAATAATTTATTATTTTCTCCGGAACCTGCACTCCGGGAAGAGGCACTTTCACCGCATAGGGTGAAATCCCTTTGCCTGTTTGTCACCCATGCGTGCAATTTAAGCTGTAAATATTGTTTTGCCCGCAAGGAAGGCAATTACCGCCCTGTGCACATGAGTTCCCAAGTTGCTCAAAAAGCGGTAGATTTCCTCTTGGAAGGTGACGGGCCGCGATTTAGGGAGATCGATTTTTTTGGCGGCGAACCTTTGCTGCATTTCCCTTTAGTAAAAGAAACCGTAAATTATGCTAAAAAACGTGCCTCTTTACTGGGAAGGGAGGTTACCTTTACCGTTACAACAAATGCGCTTCTATTGGACGATGAAGTTGCCGATTTTCTTGAGCAGGAAAATATAAACGTCATTATCAGTATCGATGGAAGGCCGCAAGTTCATGATTTAATGCGATCAAGGGAAAACAGCCGGGGCAGTTACACGGACACTGTCTGCAATGCAGAAAATTTTGTTCTTAAAAGAAAATTTGATAATTATTATATTCGCGGGACATATACCAGGGAGAACCTGGATTTTTGCGAGGATGTAAAACATTTATTGAATCTGGGGTTTGAGTCCCTCTCTCTGGAGCCTGTAATCGCCCCCGAAGAAGAGGGTTATGCCCTAAGAGAAGAGGATCTTCCCCGCCTGGAAAAAGAATATGACCGCGTTGCCGAGCTTTACCTGGAACGAAAATTAAGCGGCCGGCCTTTTACTTTTTATCACTTTGAAATGGACCTGGAGAAAGGCCCCTGCCTGTACAAGCGGCTGAGCGGTTGCGGAGCCGGAACGGAGTATTTGGCTGTTTCCCCGGGGGGAGATCTTTATCCTTGTCATCATTTTATTGAAGAAAAAGCATTCTTCATGGGAAACCTCTTAGAAAAGCCGTTTAATTTGCGCAGGGAAGTAGGAGAGGATGTTTTCCGCGCGGCGCGGGAAAGGGAAAAGTGCCTCTCGTGCTGGGCGCGCTATCTTTGCGGAATGGGCTGTTCAGCCAGCTCAGCTTTAATGGCCGGCGGTTTGGAAAAAAACTACGGCCTGGGCTGTTCCTTGCAAAAAATACGTTTGGAAAGGGCATTATATTTACAAGCTGCTGCGGCGGTGGCAAATGCCGGAAATGAAGAGCTTGACAGGCCCCATTTCCTATGATAGCAAATATGATAAAAAGCTTTCATTAAAACAACTTTTTCCGGATTCAAAATCTCGGGCGGGTTGCCTTTAGAGGACAGGAAGGAAGCTCAATTTGGACATTTTTTCTAACTCCATGGAAGAACAACTAAAAAAAGACAGCCCGCTGGCCAGGCGCATGACCCCCCGTTCCCTTTCAGAGTTTTACGGGCAGGAGCATCTGGTCGGGGAAAACAAGCCTCTGCGAAAAGTTATTGAAGGAGATATCCTTTCTTCATTAATTTTTTTTGGTCCTCCCGGAACGGGCAAGACGGCCCTGGCAAGAATTATTGCTGCAACCACAAAAGCCCGCTTTACCCGTTTGAACGCTGTTTTTGCAGGAGTAAAAGATGTCCGGGCCGTTATCGAGGAAGCAAAACAAATGAAAACGGGGTGGGGGAAGCGCACAATTCTCTTTATTGATGAAATTCATCGTTTCAACAAAGCGCAGCAGGATTCCCTCCTTCCGGCAGTGGAGGAAGGTCTTATCTACCTGATCGGGGCAACAACAGAAAACCCTTTCTTTTCCATAATACCCCCGTTAATCTCGCGCTCGCTTTTGTTTACATTTGAAAGCCTATCAATTGAATCCCTTAAAAAAATCCTCTTGCAAGCCCTTTCCGATAAAGAAAGAGGTCTGGGAAAGTCAGGCGTAACCCTTACGGAGGAAGCTCTGCACTTTTTAGCAGGGACGGCTGAAGGAGATGCGCGCAGGGCCCTCAATGTACTGGAAATGGTCGTGACAAACCGGACTTCAGCCCCTGGACAAAGAAAAGCCCACTTACAGCTTGCTGATATCAAGGAAGTTCTGCAAAAAAAACATTTAAAATACGACCGGGGCGGTGATTATCACTATGACATTATTTCCGCGTTTATCAAATCCATTCGCGGTTCCGATCCGGATGCCGCGCTCTACTGGCTGGCGCGCATGCTGGAGGGCGGGGAGGATCCGCTTTTCATCGCCCGCCGGCTAATTATCAGCGCCAGCGAAGATATCGGCAATGCAGACCCTGCAGCCCTTCCCCTTGCAGTTGCCTCCGCGCAGGCACTCCAGCAGATCGGCATGCCGGAAGGGCGCATCTGTCTGTTTCAGACAACTGCTTACCTGGCTTCAGCTCCCAAAAGCAATGCTGCCTATCTTGCCGGCGAGCGGGCTTTGGCTTACGTAAAAAACAATCCGGGAAAAGAAGTGCCGCCTTACCTGAGAAGCACCGGGTACAAGGGCGCGGCAAGCTTGGGGCACGGCGAGGGTTATCTTTATCCGCACGATTATCCGGATCATTTTGTCGTCCAAGCTTATCTTCCTACAGGAATGGAAAAAGAATTGTTTTACAGGCCTTCCCGCCAGGGAAAGGAAAAAGAAATTGCAGAACGTCTTCAACAATGGAGAAGACTTATGGGAAAAGAAGAAAATAAAGGGGAATAATATGTATAAATACCGTTCCGTTTCCGGCCCGTCCAGAACCAAAATTGCCGTTGGTGCATGCCGCTTTTTCGCCTCCCTGTCCCCCTGTGAAACGGAGGAAGAAGCCCGTGCTTTTATTAATAGGGTTAAAGAAGAGCTTCCGGGTGCAACCCACCATGCCTATGCCTACCGGCTGGGATTGGGGGAAAAGCTACTGGCCCGCTTCAGCGATGACGGCGAGCCTGCTTTAACCGCCGGACCTCCCATGCTGGGGGTATTAGAAAAGGAAGAGCTGACAAATATTGTCCTGGTGGGGACGCGTTATTTTGGGGGTGTAAAACTGGGGATTGGAGGGCTGATCAGAGCTTACCGCAGTTGTGCAGTTGCAGGTGTAAAAAATGCTGAAATCTGTGAAAAAGAACTGCAGATAGAAGTTTTAATTCGGATACCCTATGATTTCCTGGGAGGAATTCTAAAAGAGATTGAGGCAAGAGAAGGAAAAGTAATTGATTACCGCTACCTTCAGGATGTTCAAATCAGAGGAAGGATCCCTCTGAGGGAAAAAGAAATATTTATTAGCCGGGCAACGGAAATCAGCCGTGGGACTGCAGCAATAGAAACCTTTTAGCCGGCCTGCGCATATGGAGGATAAAAGTGGAAAGACCAGGATTAAAAAAGGGAACAAAAATTGCGGTAGCCATGAGCGGAGGGCTGGATAGCTCTGTAGCTGTTCTCATTTTAAAGGATGCCGGTTTTCAACCGGTGGGAATAACCCTGCGCTTTTGGGTTGATCCCCACGCGGAAAAACTTGTACAGCAAAGGGAATCTTCTTCTTTTTTCGATAAAGATATTCAAGATGCCCGCAAAGTTGCAGAAATTTTGGATATACCCCATTTCGTGTTAAACATGGAAGAAGACTTTTACGAAAAGGTTGTTACTTATTTTCTGCGTGAATACACGGAAGGCAGAACTCCAAATCCCTGTATTCCCTGCAATCGTTACCTGAAATTTTCTCTTCTGTTGCAAAAAGCCCGTTCAATGGGGATTAATTATCTGGCGACAGGTCATTATGCGCGGAATATTTACTGCCCCAGCTCCGGCAGGTACAAGCTTTTACAAGGAAAAGACAGGGGAAAGGACCAGAGCTATGTTCTTTACACCCTTACTCAACAACAGCTCTGCGCGGCCCTCTTTCCCCTGGGTGAATTTACTAAAGAAGAAATCCGCCATAAGGCCCGGAAAGCCGGACTCAAGGTGGCTGAAAAAAAGGAGAGCCAGGAAATATGCTTCATCCCCGATAATAACTACAGGGGATTTCTGAAAAGATACCGCCCCCATTCATTTTCCCGGGGAGACATTCTTTCTACTTCGGGCGAGAAATTAGGAGAGCACAGCGGGCTTCCTTTTTATACGATCGGACAGCGTAAAGGCCTGGGACTAACGTCAACCCGCCCGCTTTATGTAGTAGCCATGGACCCGTGCCGCAATGCACTAATAGTGGGCAACAAAGAGGAAATTTACAATTGCGGCCTTATTGCCGGAGACCTTAATTTTGTCTCAGGAGAAGCTCCGGGCAGGCATTTGCCGGTTCAGATAAAAGTTCGATACCGGTCACCGGCTATTTCAGCAATCCTTTATCCCCCGGAAAAAGGAGAGGCCAAAGTCATCTTTGAAGAAAGTCATAAAGCAGTAACACCCGGACAGGCTGCCGTTTTTTATTTGGATGAAGAAGTCCTGGGCGGCGGAACGATCCAAAAGGCCCTCCGTTAAAAGGACAATAAAAGGACAAAAAAATGTATGCTTTTAACTGAAATATTCGGAAAATAATAGTCTGAAAAGAAGGAATTTATATTTTTAAGTAGTTAATCCTGAAAAACACCTTAAAAAAATGCCCAAAAAATCGAATTTCCCTCTCCTCCTGAAGAACAATTTGTGCTAGAATAGACTTAGGAGGAGGTATTGAAAGCATGTTAAAGCTACACAATGAAAAGGATAAGCAAATGGACATATTTGAAGCCGGATTACCCAAAGAGCTTTTTGAGCTTGATGAAGAACTAAAGAAAATAGACGAGTTTTTAAATGACGAGCGCTTTATGGAGCCCTTCCTGGAACATTTTAACTCCAGCACCGGCAGGCCGACCGTGCCTGTTGAAACCTATCTGCGGATGATGTATTTGAAACACCGTCACGGGATAGGGTATGAAACACTGGTTAAAGAGATCAGCGACAGTATTAAATGGCGTACCTTTTGCAAGCTCAAGTTAACTGATCCCGTACCCGATTCCACAACTTTGATTAAGGCCACTAAGCGCTACGGAGAAAAAATAATAAACGAAATCAATGAACTTTTGGTAGAGAAAGCCCGCGAGAAAAAGGTTATCCGTGGCCGTAAGCTAAGAGTTGACAGCACAACTGTAGAAGCCGACATTCACTATCCTACCGATGCAAGCCTGCTTGCTGACGGCATTAAAGCCGTTAGCAAAACGATCAAGAAGCTGAAAAAATCCGGTGAAGAAGCGGCCCAGGATTTCAGGGATCGTACCCGTAGTGCTAAAAAGAGAGCATTTAAAGCCAGCAACGCCAAGGGTAAAAAAGACCAGATCAACAAAATCACTTCTGAGCTTGTAAAAATTGCTGAAAAGGTTGTTGGCTCTGCTAAAAAAATCAAAGACCAGCTGGAGGATGGGCACCTGGGAACAAAACTTGGGCGGCAGACAGAAATTCTTGAACAGGTTATCCATCAGACGAAAGAAGTATTGACAGGTAACACCCACATTCCGGATAGGGTGGTAAGTATTTTTGATCCCGAGGCCAGGCCCCTAAAAAGGGGGAATCGCAGGGTTCCTGTAGAGTTTGGTTGTTTGTTGTAAGCTAGACTTACCGGGAATTGCAACTTAAGGTTCCCTGAAGTTGCAAAGTAAAATTCCCTGTTTCTGCAGAGATAAAGAAGGCCATTGCA
>Ga0209537_1002759_pt1 | contig 17036 bp, 19 predicted proteins | sample BioPla4DNA1_FD_187698 | JGI IMG/M metagenome (GOLD analysis project Ga0209537, IMG submission 187698) | Biogas fermentation microbial communities from Germany - Plant 4 DNA1 (SPAdes) (version 2) | ecosystem: Engineered > Bioreactor > Anaerobic > Digestate | place: Bielefeld, North... | reverse complement strand
CAATAATTCTTATAGGATCAAATTTTATACTCATATAATTTCTCTCCTTTTTAATAATCTAAATATTCTTCTAATGTTAAACCTTCTTCTTTTATTTTATATGAATGATCTGTACCAACATAGCGTATATGCCAGGGCTCGTAATTATAACCAGTAACATTTTCTTTTCCCTTTGGGTATCTAAGGATAAAGCCATATTTATGCATATTATTATGTAACCATCTGCATTCTTCAGTATTTTCAAAGTTTTCGTCCATATCTGTATAATTAACCGCTAAAATATCTACTGCAAGACCTGTTTGATGCTTGCTATATCCTGGTTTTGCTACATACTCATTGGCATATTCTGTACCATTAGTATAAACTTCAATATTATAAACATCCTCTTGATATTCGTAGGACCTATATCCTGAAACAGCTAGTAAGTATATTCCCTCTTTGAGAGCATCTTGAAACATTCTTTTTAAATTTTCATTTGCTTCTCTTCTTAATAGAATTTCTTTATTAGTTGTTACTTCTACCCTTTCTAAATCTTCAGGTTCGTATCCTCTTTCTAAGCCAAAATCCTTATTAACCAAAATTATGTTTTTTGTATTTTTGTAATTAGTGCTATCTACAGATTTATTATTAAAGCTACTTTTCTCTTTTATTATATTTGATTTGTCATTATTTATATTATGTTTTTCTATAAAGCCTCTAATTGTAATTACAGAGAAAATTAAAATTATTCCTCCTATTAAAATCTTTCTTTTTGTTTTTCTTCTTGTTTTTCTTTTTATTTTTGCCATATTAAGCACTTCCTTTCTGCTTTAATATAACAAAGGAATTTCTCTTTATAATATATTAATTGTATCAAACTTGTAAAATCTACTTTTCTAATCGATAGCCTACTTTATATACAGTCTTTATCTTATCTTTTAAATTTTGCTTATCTCTTAATCTTTGAACGTGTATGTCTACAGCCCTTGTTCCTCCATAATAATTATATCCCCATACTTTATTTAACAGCTCCATATTCATTTAAACCAGTTGTTATTACAAGATTTAAATTTCTGTTATATATAGTTTCTATTATTATTCCAGCACCATTAAACAATACAATAAACAACAATGTAGAATATATTAATATTTTTTCCCAAATTTTCACCTGCTATTTTGCCTCCTTTTTAATGTCTAATAACTTTTATATTTAAATTCTAGTTTATTTATTTTTAATTAGCAAATATAATACCTATTTAAATATGGAACTTATTAAAGATATAATGCTTTATATTTGTTTACATATCTTTCCCTATCTTTCCCTATATATTAATAATATAAAATATATGTTTATAAGTTAAATAATACTTGTTTCATAGTTGTATATTTTTATTCATATTTTTGTAAATATATGGTGCAACATGCATTATTAAGAAGGCTTTATGAAAGAGATGATAAATTTGAGTAATTTTAATAGAAAGTATAATCTTAACTAAACAATTTAAAAAGATAAAAGGTCTTTTTATATAGAAAAAAGCAGGGAAACAAAGACCCTGCATTACATTATGAAATTTTTTCTGAGCTAACAATATTATAGTAAGAATTTACTGTTAGGAAATAATAAATCATATATATAACTGTATATGCCAAGCAAGTTAAAATTATTGCAGTGTAAGATTTACCCTTAATATTATTGTTAAAAGTTTTGAAGCAACAAGGCTGTGGGTCATCCCAATAACTAAAGGAAGGGCAAAGACTATTAATATTTGCTTGCTTATGGAAGTTTTTATTTCCTTATTTGTAACTCCTATTTTTCTAAGGATGCTGTACCTATCCTTATCTTCATTAGCTTCAGATAATTGCTTAAAGAATATTATACTTCCTGTAGCCATTAGAAAAAGTAGGCCCATAAATTCCCCTAGGAAAATTATTAGGCCTGAAAAGGCAATTGCTGCTCTATAGTTGGTATAGTATGCTGAAAATTCTGGTGCTTCTCCTTCATTACTTGGAAGCTTTTCTAATAGTAAATTAGTAAGTTCATTTGTAAGAATTTCGCTATCCTTTTTATTATCAGTAACATAACCCTTTATTCTGTGGGAATTATTATTTGTTTTATATTTATTATATACTTCATCAGATACAACTACAGCATTTCTCATCATTCCTGAATTGGTAAGGGAATAATCCTTAATATCAACAATTTTTAGTTTTGTCTCTTCATTACCTTCATTTATTGTAATTGTTTTATCTGAATAGTCATGTTCTGATGTAAAGTTTATTATTTGATTAAATACAACTGCTTCATTTTCATTTTCTAAGTTTATCTTATCATTTAAGTTTCTTGCCTCTGCAATTTTCTTATAATCACTTTCTGATATTATATAAAAATCAGCTTCAGTGGCCTTATTGTTTGAAGATTCATTGTATAAATCTGGCCATAATCCCTTTACCAAGGCAAAATTCATATCAACAGAATTAAGGATTTTATTATCTGGGTATTTTTCAATTATAGCTTCAACTTCCTTATCTAAGGATTTGTCATTGCTGGCATAGGAATAGGTAAAGCCAAAATTCTTTTGTAAATCTACTTCAAGGGAATAATAAAAGCTTGCTGATATCTCCATAGCTGTAAGAGTGGTTGCACTTAAAACTGCAATTGTTGCTAAAGTTCTGGCACTTCCTTTAATTCTAAATAGCAGTTGAGAAATGCTTATCATATTAGTTCCTCTAAAGTATTTTCTCTCATTTTTCTTTGAAAGCTTAATAATTAAAAGAATTAAGGATGAAAATACCATAAAGGTTCCAAGAACAGTTAAAAGCAAAGTAACTGGTATTGTTAAGACAATATAAACTACGGAAGTCTTAATATATAATAAGTAGCCTCCAGCAATTAATAAAATAGATAATATTGATCTTAAAACTGAAGGTTTTGGCTCTCTCTCCCCTTGGCTTTCTGCCTTGAAAAGTTCTATAAGCTTAAACCTATATATAATCATATAGCTATGTATAGATGCAATAAGGAATAATACTATAAATACAAGGGCAGTATCCACAACCGCCTTTAGGGGAACCATAAAAGCAATATTAGCATATTAGTATTTCTGGAAGATATAAAGATTATTGGAACTTTTGAAACTTCTCTTATTTTTCCACACCAATAAAAACCATCAAAGGAAGTAAGGTTTATATCCATTAAAACTAAATGGGGCTCATATTTTGTAAACTCCTCTAATACCTTATTGAAGTCTTCTATATAATGACCCTTAAATCCCCACTTTTCAATATTTTCTAAAATTAATTCCCTTATTTTAGGTTCGTCTTCTACTATTAATATTTTAAACATATATATCTTCCTTTCCATATCTCTATTAATAATATTACATTAAAAGTATTAGTTTTAAAAGTTTAATAAGCTAAAAAAGCCACCAGAAAACTGGTGACTCTTTAATCCTTACATACATAATATTTTAACCAATTGGAGAATAATAAATTTGCATGGGCCCTCCACCTTACTAGTGGTTCCTTATTTGGATCATCATTTATAAAATAGTTCTGTGGAATATCTATATTAAGCCCTTTTGATATATCCCTCTCATATTCTTTTTTTAAAGTACAAGGATCATATTCTGAATGTCCTGTAGCAAAAATTTGCTTTCCCTTGTTAGCATAGGCAAGATAAATGCCAGCCTCCTCTGACTCCGATAATATAGTGAGATTTGGGACTTTATTAATATCCTCCTTTAAAACATCTGTATATCTTGAGTGAGGTACATAAAACTCATCGTCAAAGCCTTTTAAAAGTTTTATATTCTTATTATTTACCCTATGCAAGAAAACACCAAATAACTTTTTATCTAAAGGATATTTAGGAATGCCATAATGATGATATAGCCCTGCCTGAGCTCCCCAGCATATGTGAAGAGTTGATTTAACATTTTCCAGGGTAAAATTCATTATCTCCTTTAGCTCCTCCCAATAATCAACCTCTTCAAATTTTAAATGTTCTATAGGAGCCCCTGTTATTATAAAGCCATCAAATTTTTCATTTTTTATTTCCTTAAAGGTATTATAAAAGTTAATCAGATACTCCTTAGGTGTATTTTTAGATTTATGCTCCTTTATATAAATAAGTTTTACTTCAACATTTACTTCTGTACTCCCAAGGAGTCTTAACAGTTGAGTTTCGGTTTGAATTTTTGTAGGCATCAAATTTAAAATTCCTATTTTAATGGTCTTTAACTCACCAGGCAATGTTTCCTTATATCTTACTGGAACCTTTTCCTTTATAAGAGTTTTAGCTGCTGGAAGATTTTCCGGAATAATTACTGGCATAGTTTTTCTCCTTTCCCTTTACTTCTTAAGGATTTAAGCTAAATTTTCTAAGGCCTGTTCAAAATCTTTTATTATATCCTCCACATCTTCTATTCCTACAGATACCCTAATTAAGTCTGGAGCTACTCCTGCTTTTATTTGCTGTTCCTCTGTAAGCTGTCTATGGGTTGTACTTGCTGGATGAATTACTGAAGTTCTGGCATCTCCTAAATGAACAACTAAAGCAGCTAATTTTAGATTTCTTATTAGCTTTTTACCAGCTTCAACTCCACCTTTCACTCCAAAGGTTAAAATACCACTAGCCCCATTTGGTAAATATTTTTTAGCCGATTCATAAGTAGGATGGCTTTCTAATAAGGGATAGCTTACCCAGCTTACATTTTCATTCTTTTCTAAATACTTAGCTAACTTTAATGCATTATCACTGTGTCTTTCCATTCTTAAATGAAGAGTTTCAAGGCCAAGATTAAATAGATATGCATTAAAAGGACTTGTACAAACTCCTAAATCTCTTAGTAGCTGTACTCTAGCCTTTATTATATAGGCCGCATTTCCAAAACTCTCAGTATATCTAATTCCATGGTAAGTTGGATCTGGTTCTGTAAGTTCAGGATATTTACCATTATCCCAATTAAAGTTTCCTCCATCTACAATAATTCCTCCTACACTGGATGCATGTCCATCAATATACTTTGTAGCAGAGTGAATAACTATGTTAGCTCCTAATTTTAGTGGATTGCAAAGATATGGGGTTGCTAAAGTATTGTCTACAATAAAAGGTACCTGAGCCTTTTTTGCAATTCTTGAAAACTTATCAAAGTCTAAGATATTTAACCCAGGATTTCCTATGGTTTCCCCAAAGATTGCTCTAGTATTATCTCTAAAAGCCTTTAGGATTTCTTCCTCATCAGCATCTGGATTTACAAAGCTCACATCTATTCCTAATTTCTTTAGTGTAGATGATAAAAGAGTAAAGGTTCCTCCATATAGAGTTGATGCAGCTACTATATGTTCACCACTTTTACAAATATTTAAAATTGCTAAAGTGGTAGCTGTCTGCCCTGCTGATACTGCAAGAGCTCCTACACCACCTTCTAATTGAGCTAGCTTTTCCTCATATGCAGCTATGGTAGGATTACTTATTCTTGAATACATATGCCCATTTGCCTTAAGGTCAAATAGTGCTGCAACCTCATCTGGATCATTATACTTATAAGTTGTACTCTGAAATATAGGAAGTACCCTTGGCTCTCCTGATTTTGGAGTATAACCTCCTTGTATGCAAATAGTCCCCTTTTTCCAATTATTACTCATTGATATTGCCCCCTTTTTAAAATTAAATTTAAATCTTTAGTTTTATATTAAATTCATTAAATTTTTAACTAAGTAAAAATTTATATAAAAATATAAAATGCTTTTTTGTAAATAAAAAAACCACTTCTAAATAAGAAGTGGTATAAAAATATTCGAATGCAGAATAAAAAAATTCTCTCACTTCTTATCTCTCAGGAAAACTCCTGCAGGAATTAGCACATTTCTATCCCAATAAATTAAGATAGCTGCTGCCGGGCTTCATAGGGCCAGTCCCTCCACCACTCTTGATAAGATTTACACGTTATTTAATTTAGAATTAATTTTACTTTAATGTAAATATTTTGTCAAGGGTTATTTTTAATAAATTATTAAACAAATGCGCTATCAACAGTAACAATCAGCGGCATAATATTTGATGGACCAACCCTATTCAACAAATCCTCTTTTAGTTTTCTATAGTCTATATTGTTCATTTTACATCTTTTTTTTAAAAGAACTTACCCTAGTTTCATTTTACGCTATAATTAATTTTATTTAAAAGGTTTTAATAGAATAAGAGTGCTCAATAATTTTCAGTATCCCATAAATATTATTTAATAAAATCGTCTAATTTTTTGCCATAACTATAGCCTTCTAAGTTTATTCTTTTCTGCTTATTTCTTTATCTCGTTTCAATGCTTAATTTAATGGATGTTACAATTAACTTCTTTGTATCTCCGGATCATCACAATCTATTACATAATTTCAATCCTTATTTTAATGGATGTTACAATTAATTCTCTTATAAATTGCCCTAAATCTTTAATATACTTTTAGTTTCAATCCTTGTTTTAATGGATTTAACATTTAAATAGCATTTTCGCTTAAAACCCTTATATTAAGCTTATTAAAGCTTGTTATTAGACGAGCTTAGAATAAGGACTTTTCTATTTTTATCAGGCTAAAAAATATAGTTTTCTGTCCACCTTACATACTTATTATATCCTACAAGCTTTGTATTTATCAATGATTATAAATATCTAACTTGTCTATATAATAAAAAGCGTACTGAACAAGATTAGGAAATGAAATTGCTATCACAGACAAATCCAATGATAGCAATCTCCTGTTAAAAATAGCTATTTAATAGCTTCCTTCAACAATGTGCTAATCTCCCCTGAATAATATATACCTAAAACATGAAGAGCTCTAGTACATGCAGTATAAAGAAGTAACCTTTCTTCTTCGCAATTATAATTTTTATCTCCTGCATTGTATATAAGGGCTACATCAAATTCTAGTCCCTTAGCTAGGTAGGCTGGTATCACCACAATGCCACTAACATATTCATCATTATCCTTTAGTATTGCTTTAACAGGTGCTTTGTCTTTTAGGAAACTATATACTTCCTTGGCTTCCTTAACAGTTCTTGTTATTATACCAATCGATTTATATCCCTTTTCCTTATGTACTTTTATATCTTCAAGAAGTTTTTCTTTAATGGCTTCTTCAGTTGGGAGACTAAATATTACTGGCTCTTCTCCCCTTCTTTCTACGTATTCATCAGTAATTTCCTTATTAAGTATTCTTCTTGCAAACTTTGTAATTTCCATTGTGGACCTATAGCTTTTAGTTAAATTTATTAAACAGGTATTATCCTTAGGGAAAATATGAGCAATATTATTATAGCTTCCTAAATTCATATAGGGGTTGATAGATTGTTGTAAGTCCCCTAATATAGTCATATTTGCTGATTTAAAAAGGTTATTTAGTATTTCATACTGTAATGGTGTGTAATCCTGAGCTTCATCAATAATAACATATTTTATTTCTGAAGTTCCTGGAAGATCTCCCATTGCTCCCTTTAGATATAATAAGGCTATTTGATCTTCATAATTAAGCTTTTTATATTTTAAATTTTTAAGTGTGTAATATTTAATTTCTTTAATATTGGATCCCTTATAAAAATTATCTAGTTTTTCAAAAAGCTTTCTATAAATATACAATAAATCAAACCTTGTTATTCTATTAATTTCATTATATACATTTATTATTTGATTTCTAACAATAGATCTACTGCGATTCATAATTTCTTTTTTAGTCATAGTAGAATCTGAATTTAGAAGTTCATTTGCTACCTCTTCTATAAGTTCTTTTTCATAAGGTTCCATAAGGAATAGAATTCTATTTTTTATTTTTTGTAGCCTTCTCTTTAATGGTAGGTCTGCATAATCCTTATAGAATAATTCTTTTAGTTCCTTAGAAGATATAATTAACTTATCTTTAATAGTAATATCCTTAAAATTTCTATTCCTTTTTTCTAGATAGGAAACATATTCCTTCAATATATTAATAAATTCCAAAGAGGATTTGAATTTAATATTTTTTATTCTTGTTTCATAGTTATATAGATCTTTATGTCCAAAGATATACTCCATCATTTGGCCATAGTCTTCCTTTTTAAATTCAGTGCCAAGGGATGTATTCATATAATCTTTAAATGTAGTTTGGTACATATTTTCTTCCCCAAGCTGTGGCAATACATTTGAAATATAGTCATTAAAAATATCGTTTGGAGAAAAAATTACTATATTTTGAGGTTTTATCTTTTCCCTATGTTTATATAAGAGATAAGCAATTCTATGAAGGGCAACTGAGGTTTTACCACTGCCAGCAGGACCTTGGACAATTAGGTTTTTATATTCTTCATTACGAATTACTTGATTTTGCTCTCTTTGAATAGTTGTTACTATTGCTTTCATTTTGTTATCTGTACTTTTTCCTAAGATTTCTTGTAGGACATCATCTTCTATATTAATATCACTATCAAACATATATTCAACTTTTCCATTATTAATTTTATACTGCCTCTTTAGATTTATCTTTCCATTTATAATTCCTTCAGGGCACTCATATTTTGCCTTCCCAATTTCATATTCATAAAACATGCTTGAAACAGGTGCTCTCCAATCATATACTAAAAAATCATAATCCTCATTTATAAGATTGGAAATTCCAATATAGAACTTTTCAGCCTTATCATCATTATTCTCAGTAAAATCCATTCTTCCGAAGTAAGGTGATGAAAGCATTTGTTCATATTTTTCTTCAAGTTTTCTAGTAATTTCATGGCTTCTTTTTTGCATCTTTGTTGAATTTATAAATTGCATAAAATCTACAACTTGATCTAAGCCGTTACTTATGGAAACAGAACCTATGTTATCCCACATTTCTTTATGAGTTTCCATATAGTCTTTTCTAAAACGTTCTTTATAGTTACGTTTTTCATCAAGCTGTTTTCTAATTTCAGCAAGAACCTTTTCTAGCCATTCTTTTTCACTTACCCATTCAGTATTATTTTTGTTCAAATAAATCACTCCCCTTAAAATTATAAGTTTTTCTAAAAAAACTATTGACATGGCTTTTTTAAAGGTATATAATAAAATTAGGATAATACATTATAAAACCTTATAAATAAGTCGGTATCTGCTCTATGTTACCACTTTTATTTTTTTATGTCAATATTTAAGCCATTTGTTTTCAAACAAATGGCTTTTTTAATTAAATTTCTTTATTTAGCAGTTCATCAAGATCCTTATTACCTTTTAAGAAACTCAATTCATCATTAATACTACTTTTAATCATATTTATAAAGTTTGAAAGTAACTGTTTATTGAACCCCTCTTCATTTTCTCTTGTTTTTATATGACTATATAATTTTGATTTTGATGGATTCCACTTTTTACTCATTGAATCTAACATATTCTTTAGTACAGCTATAAAATTATCTGAATCCTTTTGTGCTATATATAATTGTAAATATCCAGCATAAGTATTGTAATCCCATAAATCATATAATTTCACTGTCTTTTCTAAAACTTCTGTAAAATACTTAGCATCTTCATAACGTTTTTCTTTTAATGCTATTTCCATCATAGACATTAAGGTATTAACTATATCAGTTGTAACTGAAATTATTTTTTTCTCAAAAACCTCCCATGCTTTTTCAAAATCACCTGATTTAGTATAGAAATTTCCTTTTAACAACTTCTTATCATAAGTAATATCCGGTAACTTATTAATATATTCTTCTGCTTTTTTATAATCTTCTCTTTCTAAATATTTATTAATCAACATGGAAATTGCCTGACTCTTCACTTCTAATTCATCAGAATCTTCGACCCTAACATATAAACTTTCAATTTGTTTTTCGTAGTTATCCTTATTTTCTATTCCAAACATATATATGGCTCCTTGCAACACCGTTGCAATTGTTAAAATTAATTTATGACAAGTGGGATACTCATGAATTTTATCCATAGCTTTCTCAAAAGCAGCATCAAAACCTTTAGTATTTATTATATTTACTAAATCATTTGCAAATTTACCTATTTCTTGTTCGGATAATTCTTCTTTAAATGAAAGTAATGTATTTAAGTCAACTCTTAAAAGTCTTGCTAAGGCTGGTAATATAGTTATATCGGGATAGCAGCTGCCCTTTTCCCACTTATTTACTGCCGGTGTTGATACTCCAAGATAGTCAGCAACTTGTTCTTTCCAATACAAATTCCTAGGGTTAATCCAAGTCCTATATTATCTAAAGCAACCCCAAAGGCTATACCTAAGGCAATTCCAAGAGGTATATAGGACCCCTTATTTTCTTTATTAGTCATATAAATCTCCTTACTGTAAGTATTTTTCTAAGCAATCTTTAAATGAAAATATTGTGTACATTTCATAAATGTAGCATTTTCTTTCTGCTAAAGTTACGTTTATTTTTATTTTTTATTGTGTTTTGTAAATTAGAATATTTACTTTTATTTATATAATAATACCATTTTATTGTTAAGTTTTTATATTGATTATTTTAAATTTTTCTTTTGTTTTTATTATGGTATGAGTTTCATTTACGAGGATATTATTTAAGAATACCATTGACAAAATTAGCAGTCACAGATATGATGGGGAAACCTATGTAACTGGCAACATATTCACCTTTTATATTTATTATCAAAAAATGATTGTATTTTAACTTCTTCTCCAAATATATCCTTTGCAATTGGTGTTAATTTTTCATTTAGCTTTTCTTCCATTATCCTATTTATATAATTATCATGAACTTCAGATAAATCTCTTTCTACTTCAACAAAGAAAAATTTATCAGGATTACTAACTGGATAACATACTAATTTTTTAGTATCATTTAGTGCTCCAAAGGTACCCCCAAATTGCTTTATTTCAAATTCTTCTCCATACCTCTCTTCTAGAGTTTTAAGAGCTACTTTCTTATAATCATTACCAGAATTTATAGAACATCCTGTAAATGAACTTCCTAAAACCATCATTAAAATAATTCCTCCTATTTTATATAATTTTTTTATCTTTTCTTTAATCACCTTTTGATCCTCCTATATTATTTTTCTTCTTCTTCTCTCTGCTTCTCTTCGCCTTCTTTCCGCCTCTTCTTGCCTCTCAATTTCTCTAATTTGTCTATCTATGCTATCAATTTCAGCTTGAATTTTTGCTTTAACTGTAGATACTAAACTAATACTTTCATAGATTTTTTTATAGCTATTTTTATTAATATTAGTTGATAAAGTTACCAACCTTCCTGTATTATCGCTTTTTAACCCATCTTCTATCCCTAATTTCACATTTCTTACACAGTTATCAGCAGCTACACATTTATCACTTAAATTTCTCATCAAACTTTGTAAATTATTTATTTCCTTAAGATTTTTTTCCTTCTGTCTTCTTTTATTTCTCAAATAACTTTTCATAACTCCTCCTTTAGAAACCTATCTTTGAAGCTATAAAATTATCCATCTGTTGATAACCTGAATTTGCTTTATTTAACTCTGCTGCTAAATCCCCAATACTATTACTTAATAACTTCATATTTGATATAAGCTTTTTGTTTTTTAAATTAAAATTACTTCCGCTCTTACTATTCCATGTATTAGCAAGTTTATTTCCTTCTTTGTTTATCTTATTAATACTACAATTCAAACTTGCATTTACTTGATTTAATAAACTTACAGCTTCATAAAAAGCATAACTTTTAATTTTTACCTCACTAGACATAAGCGACCTCCATAAAATTCTATTATTTCCATTATATTAAAAATTTTATCATTGCTAATTCAATTCCTCAACTAATACTTTCTAAAAATGTAAATTAATAAAATAAATAAGTTTCTTTTTTACTATTGAATTAAATCATGCCTATGATAAAAGCACTTCTATAAGAAAGGGGGGTGTTGATAAATAGAGTTAATTTTCTATATCTAAAAATACGAAAATCAACCCTAATAACTTATTCTATTAAGGTTGACTCATTTATTATCTTATAGTTTAACTAGTTTCAATCTGTTCTTAAGTATAATATTTTCTATTCTTTTACTTAACAATCAATTATCTATATTTTCTTCAATATATACTTCTTGAATATTTTTTGCAAATAAAAAGAACCAATGCATTATTGGCTCTTATTCTTCTATAGAAATTAATATTATTCTAAATCTTGTAATTTACCTTTTTCCTTTAACTTAATTAATAATTCCTTTGGATCTTTATTTATTATAAGTTCCTCAGGGAAATTTATAGATTCAAGCATATTAATAGCTTCAGTAAACTCCCCTATTTTAGTGCAAAAGTGCGCATCGCTATTTATAATTATCTTGGTATTATATTCTTTGCATAATAAGGCTATTTCTCTACAATTTAAAAAACTTCCTGGTCTAGATGTGGTAAAGGAGCTATTGTTTATTTCAATTAAAACATCATGCTCTTTAGCACATTTTACTACTTCCTCAAAATCTACGGAAACTGCTGGATTTCCAAGATGTCCTATTATATCAATCTTGCCCTTTTTTATTGCATTTGTAAAAGCTCTTGTATTTTCTTCTATATTTCCTACCTTATATACTTCTGTGTGTATACTTCCAATTACTATATCAAGTTTATCTAATATGGAATCAGTCATATCTAAATTTCCGTCATAGTCCATTATATTAGCTTCAACTCCATAGAGCATAGTAACTCCAAAAAGTTCTCTAGGTAAAACTCTATAATTACCAAAGTACCAAGTATGGGGAGAAGCAGGCATTGTAATTCCGTGTTCTGTAGTTCCAAGAACTTTTATCCCCTTCTCAGAAGCAGCCTTAGCATTTTCCATTAAAGTTGAATAAGCATGGCCACTAGCTATAGTGTGTGTATGAACATCTAATTTATATTTCATCTTATCACCCTTTTCATTATATTCTAAAGTATAAAACTATTTTAATATTATAATTAACAATAAGTGCATATTACATGATAACATATGTTTGCTAAATTTCAAATAACTATGGCCTTAGAAACCCTTTTTGCTGATTTTTTGGTTAGTGTAAGTTTTTAATTTATTGTTGCAATATCGTTTTTTATTTTCTTTTCTTATCATTTACGAGTATTTTATTTAAGTGTATAAATCTAAATTAATAGCTTTAAAACCTCTTTTCTTTATAATTATGCTTGGAGAAATATTTTACAAAAGCTTGTATTTTTTAAATCTATCTTCCTAGCTTGAGTACCTTTTTTTGCTTGTTAATTGGATAATATTTTAAAATTAATAGGTATTAGAATTACGCCCCCTACACCACCTTATTTAGGCTCCCTATTCAGTTATTGGTGGTGTTTAGTATTTATATTCAGTATTTAATAGGGGCGGGTTTTCCCGTATTCGGATTTTCATCATTGGGATCCTTATAATTTAGGTTTTCTAAAGTTGGAACCTTAGCTATATTTTATAACCTTCTCCATTTATGAATATATGCAACTTTTGTAATTTTAAAAATAAATCATCGTATTTTTATCCACAGTTTACTTTTTATGGAATATATTATATGATAATAATAGAAAATTATTGGTGGGTGGTAAGAGAAATGAAAAGAATTGCATTTATATTTATATCTATATTTATATCAAGTTCTCTATTAGTTGGATGTTATAAAGAAAAGGCAGTTGATCTTCCTGCAAAGGTTGAAACTAGCCCTGAAGAAGAAGTTAAAGAAATTGTTGAAGATAATAGTGATATGAAAAATATCATAGTTAATAAGTATAAAATTAGTATTGAAGATAATTTTGAGAATATTGTTAACTTAGATTTGAGAAATAGTACTTTTATAGAAAGGTATTCAGATTCAATTAATTTAGTTAAGAATTTTAGCGAAAATAATTCCTTAGAATTGATTTTTGCTGAGCCAATTGAACATAGAATAAGCAGAATGGATCATATAGAAAATCGTTCAAAATTACTAGAAGATTTAAAATTAGCAGGTGCAGAAGCAGTTACCTACTATACGGATGAAGACATACTAAATGTAGAATTAGATATTACTGAAGTAAATGAGAGTTACTCGCACATAACTTACAAAGCATCCATTGCAAATGTAGATGAAAATTTTAACTTTAAAGAATCAAAGCTAAATGAATTTAGAAATATGTTTATTGAAAAAGATGAGTTAGATTATGAGAAGATAAATAAGTACATTAAAGACAGATTAAATAATGAAATAGATGTAGATACAATATTCTTTAATAAGATAGATAACGATAAATACGAAACAGTTAGGATCGAAAATAATAACTGCTATTATAAATTAATTTATGACCCAAAACTATAAGAAAGGGGCAGCACTTTGCAACTATGGCATTATACCTCTTTTTATATTTTCATAATCATTTTTACTTATATTCTAAATAGTTGCTTAAATGTATTTATCACCCTTATCACCATCTTTTTTATTGTTATATCTACTTCCTAATATAACAAAACAGCAACCAATAGGAATAAATATATAATTTTTACCTATTATTGCAAAAATAAAAAATAAAATACTAGCTATAAAATAAAGTCTTGCAGTTGATTTATTCTTATTTTTCATAGTTCTACCCTTTCATTATTAATACTATCTTACCTTTTACTATGCAAATAACTTTTGCTACACAACATTAGAAAAATATTCAATCTTTATAATGTTATTCTATTAACCTATAAACCCCTTCATTATTTTGAATTGTAATTTCATTAGTTGCAATAATTTCAGATGTTTCTTTATCTTCTACTTGCAGTTCAACTTTAAATTCTATAACTGTTCCTTCAACCCAAGAAGCTTCCGCAAATACCCCAAGTTCAACTGGTTCACCTGAATTAATAATTTCCTTTTGAGGGCCTTTCTCTGGAAGAATAAATCCTTCAATATCACCATCATTTTTTAGTAACCAATGATATTGCAGCTCCCTATCATACTCTCCTTTAAGTTTAGGTTTTAAGGTTATTGGCATTCCTTCAAAAGACTGCGGATTATTAGCAGCAATTATTTCAACCCCAAGGCTCTTTTTATGTTTAATTGGAATATCCTCAGATATACTATTGAATCTTTTATCTTGGCAGCCTATTAATCCAATCATTAATATACTTGAAATTATTATTCCTATAATTTTTTTCATAAATCCTCCTATTAATTTAACGAATATCTTTCTATGCTTATTTGGTAATTCTTAATATTATAATAACACTATTTATAAATATATTCTAATAAATCCCTTTATATAAAATAGATAATTCCAAATGATGATATTATTTATCTTTCTAAAATGTAAAAATGGAGCTATCACTTTACTAATTAACTTCAAGTGATGCTCCCTATTACATACAGCCACTATTCAAAAGGACGAACTCTTAAAGGTATTCCGATACTATCACAAACCCTTTGGCAAGCCTCTATTTCCTCTTCTCCTATACAATCTACTACCGATAAAACTACCTTTGGAACATATTTTTTACAGCTTACTGCGTATTTTAACATTGCATCATAAGATTCTATACCAAATCTGTTACGAGTTAATCTAAGGTATTCTTCCGCATTTGATGCATTAAGGCTTATGGATACACTATCAATTAAGCCCTTTAATAATGGCGCAGTTTCCTTTTTATGTATTAGATCTGCTAAGCCATTAGTATTTATACGAGTTTGAATATTGCTTTTGCCTTTTAGATATTTTGCTATTTCTAATATATCATCAAGACGATTTGTAGGTTCTCCAAATCCGCAGAAAATAATTTCATTAAATTTATCTAAATCATACTTTTCAAATTCTTCTATTACTTCTTGAACAGAAGGTTCTCTTTTTAACCACAGGCTATTTGCTTCTGCCATTTCCTTAGTGTCTCTTAAGCAAAAAGTACAAGCACAAGGGCATTTGTTAGTTAAATTAACATAAACATTTTCTTTTTTAGTTATTTTAGTATCTTTTAAATTTATGAAATTCCCATTATTTAATGTATATAATATAACCATATTTTATCATCCTCTTTTTATCTTTTAATTGTATTTATAAGTTATTTCAACTCAGTTAAATATTCTTCAAAACAAATACCATCACGAACTGGAGTAGCTAATTCAACTGTATATTCAATAACCTTACTAATAAAATCGGCAGCCTTTCTTACTGCTGTAACCATATCTACTCCTTTTACTATGTTAGAAGCTACAATAGAAGAAAATACATCCCCAGTGCCTGAACGGTCTTCACCAATTTTCTTAACTTCTATAATGGAATAAGGTTTTCCAATTTCATAGGCAAAGTTTTGTATATTTCCATTATACTGTAGGCCAGTAATAACAATTTTATTTGGACCTTTTGCACAAAGCTCCTTTGCTATATCTTCAAGCTCATTTGCTTTTAATGGTTTTTCTGGATATGGAATATCAAGAAGTCTGCAAGCCTCTGTAAGGTTAGGCATCATGACATCTGCATATTTTATTAACTTTTTCATTTCATCACACATTTCTTGTGTATAGGTAGAATAAAGTTGTCCATAATCTCCCATTACAGGATCAACCATTACAATAGTATCCTTTGTTTTAAAATTTTCAAGAAACTCTATAACAATATCAATTTGTTCTTTTGAACCTAGAAAACCAGTGCAGATTCCGTCAAATTGTAAATTTAATTCTTTCCAATTATTCATGTAATCCCTCATATGAGGAGTATAATCATCAAAAAAGAAGCTTGGATACCCAGTATGGGCAGATAATACTGCTGTAGGTAAGGGACAACATTGTATTTTCATTGCTGATATAATAGGCAATGCTACTGCTACAGAACAGCGTCCAAAGCCAGTAACATCATTAACAACAGCAATTTTCTTTTGTTTCTTTAAGCTCATTGTAACACCACCTTTTTAATAATATCCATTGTAAACCATTTGTGGCAAAAAATAAAGTATAATAATATTACTTTGAAAATAAAACATTAAAATTTAGTAAAAAAGGGGCTGTCGCATTAGCGGATCAAAATCCGTTAGCGACAGCTCCTTTTTTCGCGTTATAAATTACTTTTATAGGCGTTATTTTTCTTTGCATGTAGATTAACTAAAAATAGGCGCA
>Ga0209537_1002751_pt1 | contig 17110 bp, 19 predicted proteins | sample BioPla4DNA1_FD_187698 | JGI IMG/M metagenome (GOLD analysis project Ga0209537, IMG submission 187698) | Biogas fermentation microbial communities from Germany - Plant 4 DNA1 (SPAdes) (version 2) | ecosystem: Engineered > Bioreactor > Anaerobic > Digestate | place: Bielefeld, North... | reverse complement strand
TCTTGCCTTCATCAGCCAATAACTCGATTTTTACTCGCTCCTTAAAAGATAGATGTTTATTCTTTCGCGGATTAGGTGTAAACTGTGAATGATCCATAGTGATTCGCCTTTCTGTGAAATTGTTTCTGTTAAAAACTATTTTACAACAGAAATCGTCACTATGGATTCTTTATTAGTTCAACTTCATTTTACAATTCGCCTGTAACATTGTTTTATTAATTTACTATATTAATTAATATGCAGGTTTACTGCTGTCTTTCTTCTAAGTGCTCTTTTACCGCTTCTACCGCTTCGTCAATATATGCGGACAAGTTCATGGGCTTCAATCCCACCACCTGTATGCCGCAGCGATTGACAGGAATCAATATTTTTTTCGCCTTGCTGCTGCCTATGGCAGCGGCCATTTTGGGAGTAAGCTCTCCCAGCATGGAATTTGCATTTAGTATAGCTATTACTCCCATTACTATATCCACCTGATCCATATTATAAACGATGGCGTTTTCTCCCGTTGCGCCTTCATGGGCACCTGCTTTTTTCATCTGCATGGTAGCGGCAGAATTTGTTCCGAGAGCCAGTATCGTTACCCCCGGAAGATCGGAAGCCCTGAGTTTTTCTACAATGGCCTTGCCGATTCCGCCGCCTTGCCCGTCGATTACTGCGATTCGCATTTTCTCATTCCTATCCTTATCTTCCCGAGATATTTTACTGCATATAACATTACTATTTATATTTTACTATAGCAGATGAAATCCATGGTGAAAAGATATGACAAAAGAACATGACGGAAGAATAAGAGTTTAGCCGGGAAATGAGAAATCACAATTTTCTTCTATATTGAACTCGGCAAAATAGCGGTTTTCCATGGGAATCCATTCTTCCATATAGCGCTTATGCAACTCGGCTCCGTTTCGTGCAAGGATGCGGCGGCTCTGTTCCTCCTCGTCGACCCACAGAAACAGCTTTAGGTCATAATAATCGATTAATTCCGGATGCAGGCTGTAAACGCCTTCTACCAGGTTTAATTTCTTTGGGTTGACCTCCGCCGGGGGATGAAAGCTCTGTATCTTGCAATCATATTTTCGGTAACAAAATTTATTCCCGCGGCGGATATTTTCCAGGACTTCCTCACGGAAGCGTTCCCAATCCACATTTCCGCCTGTTTGGATAAGCCGGGCTTCTGTCTTCGTTTCAGGCGGAAGAAAAAAGTCGTCCATATGGAAGATATTGCAGTCATATTTTTCAGCAATGCGGGAAGCAAGAACACTTTTGCCGGCGGCGGCGTTTCCGTCAATGGCAATAATTTTTGTTCCGGGATGCTTCAACAAATCATCTATGAGCGAAAAGACTTTATCAAGATGCTCTTTGTACTTCATGTCCTTTGGTTTGATACCTTTCCGCAGCAAATACGATAAAGGGGATAATAACCAGTTGCAAAATAATTCCGGGAACTGCATTTATAAATGCACCGGCTGTGAACATCCTCCAGATAAATGGGGTGCCGCTTATGCCAAACAGTATATAACATACTGCTCCCCATATCAATCTCCCGCATAACATGCTCACTATAAGGGTTACATAGACAGAGGATTTCCTGCGGGGAAGCAGGCTATAAAGGATTCCTGCGATGGCTCCATATGCAGCCAGCTCGAAGGCCATGGATACAGCCATGGGGAACATGACCGGCATGCTGAATAAAACGCTTCTCAGCAAGGGAGTTATGAAACCGACCGCGAGACCGTAACGGGTACCGCATATAAAGCCGCAGAGCAATACGGGTATATGCATGGGAAGCAATCTGCTGCCCAGTTCCGGAATTTGTACGGTGAGAAAGGGAAGGATGAGGCCCAAAGCGAGGAACATACCTGCGAGCACAAGATTTGTTGTCGATGTCTTCATAATGTCATATCTCCTTTCAAGACAAAAAAATACCACGTAAGCATCGCCTTTCGTAGGAAGCGAATACCTTCGTGGTATTCTTATATTCTCGCATATATTCTGGCTTATTCGGACCGATTATAGCCGGTAATCTCTCCGGCTTCGGCCGGACTTTAAGCAGACATGGGTAAATAAACGGGTTTATTGCTCTTCTTGCGCCGGCGCGGCCACTTCTGTTGCCGCTTCTTCTCCCGCTTCTTCCGCAGCTTTCTGGTGGATCTTTGCTTCGCTGATAGAGACCACAAGCTGTGTTTCCTCTAATTCGGGCGTAATTCCTTCGGGGAATTTGATGTCCTTAACAAAGATTGTATCGCCCGCATCAAGATCCTTAACGTCTATTTCTATGAAATTCGGTATGTCCTGCGGAAGACCCTTAACGGGAATAAAGTCACGCTGCAGCTGCAGCACGAGCCTCCTTTGTTCGTAAAGCTCGTCCCCGACAACCTTTACCGGGACATTGGCTTTTGTTTCCTCGGAGAGGGAGATCCTGTGGAAATCCACATGCATGAACTCGCGATTTAAATGGGTGAGCTGGATATCCTTAATCATTACGTCGTAATTTTTGTTTCCATCCAAAACAAGTTTAAATACGGCAGCCCGCCCATATTGTGTGATATTTCTACGAAGCTCGTCTTGTCTTACTTTGACGGCTATCGATTCCATATCCTTTCCGAAAATATTGCCGGGTATATAACCTTCCCTGCGCAGGCGTTTGTTTGCCCGACTGCTGGTGTTTGATCGGGTTTCAACGTTTAAAGTACCCGTAGCGCTCATACTACCAACCTCCTTATAGATATTCGTCGCTAGCTTATTTATCAGCAGCATTTCCTTATATCCTAAAATTAATACGAACATATATATTTTATCAGAAAAAAACCTATAAGACAAGGCGAAGGGATTTTTGGGTTGGTATCTGAGTTTATCGGCGAAGGAAAACTTGATTAATTATATAAAACGCGCGCGAGAACTGAGCCCCGCGCGCGTCTTGAAGTGCCGTCACAGCAATGTTATTTTATCATGTTGTCGATGGAATCCATGACCTTATCCAGCATCTGCAATGCTTCCTTGAGCTCCTGCTCAGTGATGATGAGCGGCGGAGAAACGTGGATCATATTCTCGTGGGCATAAGTATAGAAGCCTTCCGCTCTCAGCATACCCAGGATCTTCGGCATGATTCCTTCGGGATCCTTACCAAAGGGTACGAGGGGTTCTCTTGTTTCTTTGTCTTTTACGAACTCGACGATGGAGAACAGTCCGATATAACGAACATCTCCAACGCAGGGGTGCTTGGCCTTCAGAGCTTCGAGGCCTTCGCCGAGAACCTTGCCGACCTTCAGTACGTTTTCGAAGACCTTGTCCTCTTTATAAGCGTCGATGGCAGCTATTGCAGCGGCACATCCCATGGGATGTGCACTGTAGGTCAGACCGCAGAACATCTTGTTGTCGTCGAAGAAGTCTGCAATCTTCTTGGAAGCGATTACGCCGCCAAGGGGAACATAACCGCAGGTAACGCCTTTAGCAAAGGTTACCAGGTCGGGTTTCACATCCCAGTTCTGGAATGCGAACCATTTGCCTGTTCTTCCGAAGCCTGCCATTACCTCGTCGCAGACCATGCAGATGTCATATTTGTCGCAGAGCGCTCTTACGCCTTCCAGATAGCCTTTGGGAGGAATGAGAACGCCGTTGGAGCCGACAACGGTTTCCATGAAAATAGCTGCGATGTGTTGCGGACCTTCATACAGAATCTGATTCTCTAAGAGCTCGAGATAGAATTCGGTGATGTCTTCTTCTTTTTCAAATTTGCAAGCTTTGGGAGCTCTGTAGGGATATGGTCCGTCAAACTTGATAAATCCGGGGATACCGGGCTCATTGATGAATCTTCTCGGTTCACCGGTCAAGTTAGCTGCACCATAGGTAGCACCGTGATAGGAGCGATACATGGAGAAAATCTTCCACTTTCCGGTGTAGGCTTTCGCCATTTTGATAGCGTTTTCGTTAGCTTCCGCACCGGCGTTGGTGAAGAATATCTTAGCTCCTTCGAGACCGGAAACTTCTACAATCTTCCGTGCGGCTTCCGTACGGACATCGCAGGAGAAGGAGGGAGCCAGGAACGCCATCTTTTCAGCCTGATCCTTGATTGCCTGGATCAGCTTCTTGTTGCCATGACCCAAGTTCATGTTAACTAACTGGGCAGACATATCGTAATACTTTTTGCCGTCTTCGTCCCAGAAGTAAATGCCTTCTGCCTTTACAACGTTGATAGGATTAAGATTTCTTTGGGCTGACCAGGAATATAGGTTATATTTCTTGCCCATTTCAACTACGTTTGACATCTTATTTCCTCCTCATTACCTTTAATTATTCAGGAATAACGGATCAGACTAATAATTAGTAGCTCTTTCCGTCAAACAGCTCTTCGTCTGTGGGCTGTGTGGACGGAATCGGGGTTGCGAGGTAGGTGAAGTTCAACAGATCTTTCCAGTTTGCGTTGTGGGAGATGCTGTTGCCGCCCCAGGTACCACAACCCAATGTCATGGACATGGGATAACCGCAGGTCCAAGCTCCGCTGTTTACCAGGGATTGTGCTTGGTTTACAACAACCTTGGTAACCTTGATTCTCTGGGCCATGATATGGGGTTTTTCCATGTCTGATGTGTGGATTCCGCAGCTGTGTCCGAGTCCCATGTAGTTCAGGATGTTTTCCATCTGCTGCAGAGCATCTTCGAAGTCCTTTGCTTTTCTCAGTTCGGCAATGGGGGAGAGCTTCTCGCCGGTAAGCGGGAATTCGTTTCCGTAACCGCCGTTTTCTTCCACCATGATGATCTTTGTATCTTCGGGAACTTCGATTCCGGCCAGCTTGGCAATTTCTACAGCGGGTCTGGCTACGATGTGGCGGTTGAGTACATGGTCATTCGGTGTGTTGGGCCACAATGTCTTAACGATTTTCGCTTTTTCCTCAGAACCGTCTTTAATCGTATAACCGCCCTTCTTTGCCATGGCTTCTACAAATGCGTCATAGCAGCTCTCGAAGACGATGATGTTGTTTTCCGTTGAGCAGCTTGTGGCGTTATCGAAGGATTTAGAAGCGATGATGAGATCGGCAACCTTGTCGAGATCTGTGGTGCCATCAACGATGGTAACAACGTTTCCGGTTCCTACGCCGATGGTGGGGGTTCCGGAGCTATATGCGGCACGGACCATGGGTGTTCCGCCGGTTGCAAGAACGAAGTCAACTTGCTTCATCAGTTCAGCGGATGTTTCAATGCTTACGTATTCCGGCTCGATGGGAATAACGAGATCTTCGGGAGCACCGTAGTCCTTCAGAGTTTCACGAATCTTTTGGGCAACAAACATATTGGTCTTTGCTGCTTTCGGATGGGGTGCAAGGATGATGGCGTTTCTGCCCTTGATAGCGGAAATGGATTTGAAAATCGGAGTAGCTTCGCCGTTTGTAACAGGCATGATGGCTCCGATGACGCCCATGGGTCTGGCATAAACTTTTACGCCGGTTTCTTTGTTCTCTTCGACGAGTCCGACGGATTTCTTGCCCTTCATGTCGCGGTATCCGCCCTTAACTTTCGTGTAGATCTTTGCTACCTTGTGCTCGACGATACCCATACCGGATTCGGCGACCAGCATTTCTGCAGCCTGCTGTGCCCATTCGGGGCGGGTAGTTCTATAGGCGATGGCGGCACAGAGTTCATCAACTCTTTCCTGTGTGTAACCGTCTGCAATTGCCTGTGCGGCCTTTGCCCTTGCTACGAGCTCACTAACGTACTTTGCATAATCGATCGACATAGCATCTTCCTCCTTAGAATATTTCTACCTATAGTTAGTGTTGTAGAGGTTTTAGGACAAAGAGAACCCTTGTCCTGAAGGACAACCTACTAACACTAATATTAACGCAAAAACCATACCATAAACAAGATATATTTATTAAACAGTCGAAAAAGCAGCTACATATGGGTACAAGTCTCTATTTGCAATGGGTTTGGCCTCTGTATAGTTTCGCCGTTGGCGAAAGCGCCGAACCCGTTCTTGATTATCGAGGAAACAAGTGATACAATAATGAATCAAACGAAGTTTGTTAATTTATTACTTTGGCTAAAGTGTTGAAAAAAGCCGAACAGGTCGATTGATTCAAACATGAATCGAACGATTCATTGACTAATCAAACATTTTTCTCCTTGATTCGGCTGTTCCGGTATTGCCAATAACTGCGCACACATCATATTATAGCTCTTATCGAGCGGAAAGGCAAATCAATATGAACAAAGAGATGGATGCAAGAAAATACGGATTGGATATAGGAGATATTCTACCTATTTTAAACAGTATCAGTCAGGCCATTTTTATCGACGACGCAGAAGGCTATGCTCTCTGGATCAATAAAGCCTGCGAGGAAATATACCGTATTAAAAAGGAAGATATTATCGGGAAGCATTGTACGTACCTGGAACATATGGGGATCTTTGAACCCTCCGTTGCAAGGCGTGTGCTTGAAGAAAAAAAGGAAGTCACCATCCTTCATAAGAATAAAGATGGAAAACAATTGCTGAGTACGGGCATACCTATTTGGAATGAGAAGGGTCAGCTCTCGAAAATTGTATCAACTTCCCATGACGTAACAGAACTGATGGAACTTCAGAATAAACTTGAAAGCATACAGAGCGCTTTGCAAGACATGTGGGTGGGGGAGGCTCACAAATACGAAAGGATAATAGCTAACAGCCCTGCCATGTTAGGCGTGATTCAGATGGCGGAGCGGCTGGCTTCCCTTGATACCACCGTTCTGATTACCGGTGAGTCCGGATCGGGAAAGGGGGTTATCGCCAGACTCATCCACGATATCGGGGATAGAAGCGACCAACCTTTTATACAGATCAACTGCGGCGCCATCCCCGAGAACCTACTTGAAACGGAGCTCTTCGGCTATGAAAGAGGCGCGTTTACAGGTTCCAGAAAAGAAGGTAAAAAAGGTCTTTTCGAAGCGGCAAACAACGGAACGGTGTTTCTGGACGAGATATCCGAGCTGCCGCTCAACCTGCAGGTAAAGATCCTTCAGGTCATCCAGGAAAAAGCCATCCAGAGGGTAGGCGGCCTGGAAAGGATACCAGTGGATGTGCGAATCATATCTGCTACCAACCGGAACCTGGAGGAAATGGTCAAGAGAGGGCGCTTCAGAGAGGATCTTTTTTACAGGCTTAACGTGGTGCCGATTGCGATTCCGGCTCTCAGGGACCGGCCGGAGGATATAGTTCCCATGATCCGCTCTTTCTTGCACAAAAACAACAAGAAATTCAATGAAAACAAGACTATGAACACTGCGGCCATGTCAGTATTGCTTAAATACAGGTGGCCGGGAAACGTAAGGGAACTTGAAAATCTCATCGAACGGCTTGTCATCACCACCAGGGGAAGCATAATAGGGCCGGAAAATCTGCCCGGCTATATTTTTGAAAATGCCAGAAGCCCGGGAGAAATCAACATTTCACAATGCACAAACCTGCAGGATGCATTGGATGCAGTGGAAAAGCAGATCCTTTCCGATGCGCTGGAAAAGTACAAGACTACTCGGGAAATCGCCAAGGCCCTTGGCATCAGCCAGCCGACCGTGGTCAGGAAGCTGGCAAAATACGGGTTAAAATAGACGTATTTATTATTTTAATTGTTTAAGACCCGCAGATAGAGATAATTAATAACATGTCGATAATTATCAAAAAAATGAAAAAACTGTCGAAGCGGCTTGAATTGCCAGTTTCCCGGTGGTAAAATATAGTAAATATTTTTATTGTGGTCGAGTATTTCAATGTATTTATGATATGGCGATTGTTATGATCGTAGTGATTAATGATAGTCACTTTTAAATAGCTAAACCAAAATAAGCGAAGCAGAATTATACGAAATATAACGACTACAAACAGGGCTGAATCTTTGAGGAAACAGTCGGAGAACTACTAAAGAAAGGGGTACTAAATAATGGGAAGAAAACTACTTGCAATTGTTTTAAGTCTTGTGCATTAGCGATCTCAACGCCTCGGAGCGTCTGGTTAATACATATATGGAGATTGTAAAGAGCAACACGGTTCTGGAAAAGGTAGCTCGAAACGACAATCTCGACTATTCCGTTGAAGGCTTGAGGAAGATGGTCAGCACTCAGGCCGTTCAGAACACTGAGATTTTCTATGTTAAGGTAACCAGCGCCAATCCTCATCATGCGCAGTTGCTGGCAAATCAGATTGCCATGGACGCACCGGAAGAAATTATGAACTTCGTCGAAGCCACCTCTGTTAAAGTTATCGATTATGCTATGTTGCCTACGGAACCGTCTACTCCCAACGTCAAGCTTAATACGGCCATAGGTTTGCTCCTCGGACTGGTTTTGAGCGTGCTTCTTGCCCTTCTGTTGGATATGTTGGATGTGAAAATCCGCTCCGAAGAAGACCTGAGGAGACTTACGGATTTACCAGTTCTGGGGGTTATTCCTTCCATTGAAAACGGCAACAGGGGGAAGGTTGTAGGTTACATTTACGGAGGTAAGTATGGCTATCAATAAAGCAGGCAAGATTTTATTAAACTTTAAAAAGAGGGGCACGACAGAAAACAACATCAACGGTGGCGGCGCTCTCTTAAGCGAAAACACAGCTTTTCATGTCAGGGAAGCTTACAAGGCCATGCGTACCAACGTAATGTTTTCCGTTCCCGAGGAAGGCTGTAAGGTCATAGGCGTAACCAGCGCAGTTCCCAGTGAAGGAAAAAGCACCACCGTGTTGAACCTCGCCATCACCTTTGCCGAAACTGGCAGCAAGGTGATACTCATCGATGCGGATATGCGTAGGCCCAACATAAAAAAAATACTCAATGCCGGAGAAGGCGCCGGCCTTTCCGATGTATTGGCAAGGTTTGTTACACCCAGAGAGGTAATTAGCGCTTCAGGCTATGAAAACCTGGACGTTATTTTCAGCGGCAATATTCCACCTAATCCGGTGGAGCTGCTGGCCTCCGACACCATGAAGGATCTGATTGAAAGCCTTAAGGCCGAATATGACTATATCTTTATAGATACCCCACCGATAAATGTCGTTACCGATGCGACTGTGGTATCCAGACTCGTGCATGGAATAATCATGGTAACCAGGGAAAATGTCAGCAGGAAGGATGAGGTGGCGGAGGCGATGAATAAACTGTTGTTCGTGAATGCGAAGATATTGGGGTTGGTCTTAAATGACAGAATGTACCAGAGTAAACGTAGAACCAGATACGGTAAATACAAACGTTACTATTATTACAGAGACTATGAGCGCCATGATTGATTGGCACACACATATTCTTCCGTCAATGGACGACGGAAGCAAAAGCACGGAGGAGTCCGCAGCAATGCTTGAACGCTGCATGAATATGGGCGTTAAGGCGGTTGTACTGACTCCTCATTTCTATCCGCATAAAGAGGATCCGGAAAGCTTTTCAAGGAGAAGGGACAAATCGCTTTCCAGGTTAAAAGAATACATTTTGGGAGCCGTCTCCCATGGAGAATGTGATGCGGGAGAATCCGTTTTTACAACTGCCGGGTGGCCGACCCTAATACCCGGTGCGGAAGTATATTATTTTCCGGAACTGGCTGTTTTAGAAGAGGCGTGTCTCGAGAAGCTATGTATCGGCGAAAGTCGTTATATGATGATAGAGCTGCCGGCAGAACCCTGGAGCGAGGATATATATATAACTCTTGAAAGATTGATCTGCAACCGTAGGATCATCCCGGTGCTCGCGCATATAGACCGTTATTTCCATTTTATTAAAGATATAACGCCCTTGCGGGAGTTAATTAGTTTGGGCATGCTTGTACAGCTGAATGTGGAGGCATTGGATGGTTTTTTTACCAGGAGAAAAGCTTTGAAATGGATTGACGCGGGCTTGGTGCATTTGCTGGCATCTGATTGTCACGGTTCGTCTGAACGTCCGCCAAATTTAGATCGGGGCATAGAGACCCTGGGAAAGCATATTGATCAAAAAACGATTGAAAAATTAACGAACGTAGCACCGTAAGATATTATGAGGGACAAGGTATGGCATCCTTGTCCCCTGTTTTTGTAAATTTACTCATATCTTGTCTTGAAATTGATCTCCTCCGGCGTAATCTTCCAATCCTCTTTCCAGACAATTTTCGCCGGCCTGATGCAGTTTAGAACCGGGCATACGTTGATGCAGAGATGGCAGCCGACGCACTCGTCATTGATAGTTGGCCGCCTGTTTTCAAAATCCCAGTTTATAGCCTGGTGGGCAGCGTCAAAACAGGAAATATAGCACCTTCCGCAGCCTATGCATAAATCGTGGTCTATATCGACGATGATTTTGAAGTTGCGTTGAAGCTCTTCCGCCGGGATAATGTTGGGTAGCGCCAGTCCCACCATATCTTCCACTTTTTCAAAGCCTTCTTCTTCCATATAGTAGGACAATCCGCTGATCATATCCGAAACGATTCTGTATCCGTACTGCATGACAGCGGTGGTGACCTGTACGTTATGGCAGCCGACCAGTATATATTCAAGGGCATCCCGCCAGGTTTCAATGCCTCCTATGCCGCTCATCTGGATGTTTTTAAGGAGGGGATGCTGCTTCATCTGTGCAATGAACCGCAACCCGATTGGCTTTACCGCCGCTCCTGAGTAACCTGAAATAGACGATTTGCCGTTAACAACCGGCATGGCGGTCTTAAATTCCAGGTCTATATTGGTGATGGACTTAATGGTGTTTATCGCCGAGATACCTGCAGCGCCGCCTTCTATGGCTGCGATGGCCGGCTCCTCCATGTTCCCAATGTTAGGTGTCATCTTTGCGATTACCGGTAGGTCTGTGGCGCTGGATACGGCTTTTGAGTATTCCCGGACCAAATCCGGGTTCTGGCCCACATCGGATCCCATGGCGTGGCTGGTCATCTGGGGGCAGGAGAAGTTGCACTCAATCATGTCGGCACCCGTTTCGGTAACCAGTTTGGCAAGCTCGCTCCATTCTTCCTCGCTGCTTCCCATAATGCTTGCGACCAGTACCTTATCGGGATAATCCCGCTTAAGGCGGTACATAGCTTGAAGATTATCCTCCAGGGGCTTGTCGGATATCTGTTCCATGTTTTTAAATCCGATCCAGGGTGTTGACTCCTTTGCGATATTATCGAACCTGGGGGAACATTCGTCTGCTATGAAAATACCTACGGTTTTAAAGAAAACGCCGCCCCATCCCGCTTCGAAAGCTTTCTTAACCATATCGTAGCTGCCGGCTACGGGAGAGGAGGATAGGAAAAACGGATTTTCGCATTTAACTCCTAAATATTCTATAGATAAGTCTGCTTTATTAGCCATTAGTTGACACCTTCTTTCTGAGAGAGATACTTCATGATGCTTTCGGCGACGGATTTCCCCTGGGCCACTGCTTCCACTACTGTCTTACCGCCGTTTACTATATCTCCGGCTGCAAAAATACCCTCTATATTCGTAAATCCCTTTGCGATATCGCAGGAAATGGTCCCGTTTTCATTCAGTTCGATTGCCGGTACGATTTTTCTCATGTCTTCAGCTTCTTGGCCTATGGCAAACACGATCATGTCTGCCTTCAGCTTGAGCTCGGAGAAGTCATCCGTTCCCGCAGCGATAAGACCGGCGACTTTTCCGTCGTCTTCGAGAATTTCTTTTGGCGCATACTTAGTTATGATGCTGATTCCAAGGGACTGGACATATTCTATTTCCGCAATATCTGCCGGGGCTTCTTCAATAGTTCTTCTATATACAATGGTGACCCGCTCTGCGCCGAGAAGCTTGGCCGTCGCTGCACAGTCCATTGCCACATTTCCGCCTCCGATTACGATTACGTTTCCATCCACCTTCATTTCTCCCTTTGAAGACCTTGCTTCTTTCAGGAATTCTATGGCATATCGAACACCTTTCAAATCGGCGCCGGGTATATCGATCTTCCTGGGCTTCCAAAGTCCGGTACCGATAAAGAATGCTTTATAGCCTTGTTCTTTCAAATCATCGATGGTGACGTCTTGTCCGACTTTGGTATTGAACACGAATTTGACACCTAACTCTTTTACTTTTTCAATGTCGAAATCCACTACGTCCTGGGGAAGCCTGGAAAGAATAATTCCATAAGTCAACATTCCGCCGGGCTTGTCAAAGGACTCAAATATGGTTACCTGGTAGCCTTCTCTGGCCAGTCTCGAAGCGCAGGACAAAGAGGCTGGCCCTGCACCGATACATGCGACTTTTTCTTTGGTGGCTTCCTTCGCCTCTAGAATCTTCATATTAAATTTTTTCTCTATATCCACGGCAAAGGCCTGAAGCTTTCCGATCTGTATCGGCCTGTCGATGCCTGTTCTGCTGCATGCTTCTTCGCACAGCCTGTCATAAGGACATACTTTTGCGCAGCATCCGCCCAAGGCGTTGGCTTCCCGAATGGTAGCTGCGGCTCCTTTGAAATTCCGAAAGCGGATTGATCTGATAAAATCAGCAGGTTTGGTGTCGGCGGGACATCCTTTGCTGCACGGGGCATCGTAGCACAATACGCAGCGGGCGGCTTCTTCCATGGCCGTTCTGGTATTGTAGCCGTGCACAGCTTCGTCCAAATAGCCTTTTTTGATCTCTTTTCCCTGTAACTGGTTCTTAGCTGTTACTTTACTCAAGCGTTTTTCACCCCTGTCCATATTTATTTGATTGCAAATGTTTGAATAAATCACCTTTAGTGTTTCTTACTTCTACGAATAAAATTCATAGGAAAATCAAAAGGGACTGTCCCTTTTGATTTTATAAATATGGTGGTAAGTTGTTTTCTCCAGGGATCAAAATATATGTGCAATCTAATGGCATGGGTGATATGATAATAATATCGGTAACTTCGTTTTAGGAGGTGGCGACTTATGGAAGATTTTTATTGTCCCAAGTGTTTTTCTAAATTGAAAAGACTTGAAGGCTGCGGTGCAGTAGGATATTTTTGTGACAGCTGTAAAACGTTGATCTCCAGAAAGAAGATTCTCAACCACGAAGAGATGGAAAAAAGATCGAAAAAAATCACTAAAAAAATTTGACAAGGCCGCAACCTTGTGGTATTCTCAATCAGTAAACAGTAAGCAGAAGTCATCCGCTTCTCACCTCACGGCTCCGGCCAGTGACGGTTAATACAAAGACACTGACAAAATAACGGCTGTTGCTTTGAATTTTTGAATGGTGGTTTTGTTTGGAGGCGGATACTTAAAAGTAGCCGCTTTATTTATTCTAGGAGGTGCTAAACATTATTAGGGAAAACCAGATCAACGAAGAAATTCGTGATAAGGAAGTCAGAGTAATCGACAGTGACGGGACGCAATTGGGGATTCTGCCGATTGAAGAGGCATTGCAATTATCCATTGACAGGAAATTAGACCTGGTCAAAGTTGCGCCTCAGGCGAAACCCCCGGTCTGCAAGATTATGGACTATGGAAAGTACAGATATGACCTTCAGAAAAAGGAAAAAGAAGCCCGCAAAAAGCAGAAACAAAATATAGTTGAACTCAAAGAAATTCGCCTGTCCACTTTTATTGAGGAACATGACTTGATGGTGAAAGCCAACAACGCGGCCAAATTCTTAAAAGAAGGAGACAAGGTAAAGGTAAGCTTGCGTTTCCGCGGCCGTGAAAGAGATCATGTCGATGTGGGACAGAGGGTCATGCAGAGATTTGCGGAAGCCATATCTGATGCAGGCAACGTTGAAAGAGCGCCCCTCCTTGAAGGCAGGAGCCTGATTATGATTTTAGCACCGAAGGTTAAATAAACAAAACCACGTATTGTATTCGTATTAGGGAGGTTATAGTAAAATGGCAAAGATGAAATCCCATAGGGGAGCAAGCAAGCGATTCAAGATCACCGGAACCGGTAAGGTTATGAGACATAAGGCATATAAGAGCCATATTCTTACCAAGAAGACCGCGAAGAGAAAACGGGGATTGAGACAATCCACAATACTGACCAAAGCTGACGAGAAAAGAATCAAGAACGTATTGAACGTATAGTTTAGGAGGTAAGAAAAAATGGCAAGAGTAAAAAGAGGACTTAACTCTCGTAAGAGACATAAAAAAATATTAAAGCAGGCGAAAGGTTTTTATGGAGCCAAGCGCACGACCTTCAGGGCGGCAAAACCGGCTGTCATGAGATCCTTGAGATCTGCTTACATCGGAAGAAAGCATAGAAAGAGAGACTTCAGAAGGCTCTGGATTACCAGAATCAACGCAGGCGCCAGAATGAACGGCCTTTCCTATAGCAAGATGATGAACGGTCTGAAACTTTCCGGTATCGAAATCAACCGCAAGATGCTGTCCGAAATGGCAGTGCATGATCCGGCAGGGTTTGCTCAGCTGGCGGAGACGGCAAAAAAAGCGGTGGAGAAATAGAATTCAATCGACAATAAAATGTGACAAATAATACCCCTCTGACAGGCTATAATCCTATGAAAGCCGGCGGAGGGGTTTTTCTATGGTCATTTACGCAGAGTATCTTTTTCTGGAAAACGGAGTGGCGGGTTTAATGATACTGCTTCTGACGCGCAGGATATGCGGCTTCCCTTCCTCCTGGCCCAGGCTTGTTCTCGGAAGTGTGCTCTGCGGGCTCTATGCATTCATTCTGTTTTGGGAGGGATTGACCTGGTGGCTTGCGACTTTGTTCAAACTAATCTTTTCTGCGGCAGTAGTCCTTTTGGTCTTTCCCTCCCTTCGCGGAAAGGGTATTTTGAGGGCTTTACTGGTATTCTACCTGGTGAGCTTTGCCATGGGAGGAATCGTCATCGCTTCTCTTTATTTTTTCAACAGTACGGGGATAACGGCGAGAGGAGCGTTTTACATAGGTCAAATCACTTACATCAGGGTGTTTTTGGGGATGGCGCTGGCATGGGGCTGCATTTACGCCTTTTCTTGTTTCATAAGAGCTCGTCTCAGAAAAGACAGAACCGAGGCAAAGCTGCGCGTAACTTTAGGCAGCCGAACCGTGACGATGGAGGGTTTCGTGGATACGGGGAATTTTTTACGAGATCCTATCAGCGGGCGGCCGGTCTGCGTGACAACTGAGAAAGTGATAGAAAAGTTGGAGCCGGAAGAGGCGCAATTCTGCATAGTTCCATACCGGGGCGTAGGCAAAGAGGGTGGCCTGCTCGCAGGAATTCGTCCGGACAGCGCTGCTTTGATCACACCCGATAGCAAACCCCGGCCTGTGAACATCATACTGGCAGTCTCAAAGGGAGAATTGCCCGTCGGTCATGACGGGAAACAATACGACGTATTACTGCATGAGGCATTGACGGAAGGAGGCATTCTGCAAGGTGAATAGAGAAGGGACCAATATAAGGAAATGGCTGAACTGTTGGGAAAGAGCCCGGCTGCTTTGGATCCGTTTGCGCTTGAGGGTTGAGAGATGGTCTGCCGAAAAAGGACTCTATTACATAGGTGGAAGCGACGCTCTTCCCGCGCCTCTTTCTCCGGAGGAAGAGAAACAGCTGATCGTTCAGCTGATACTTCCCGAAGAGCAAGTTGTTGACGAAGAAAGGATGAAGCAATGCCAGGAGGCGAAAACCATTTTAATCGAACGCAATCTTCGTCTGGTGGTCTACATTGCCAAAAAATTTGAAAACGCAGGTGTCAATGTGGAAGATTTGATCTCCATCGGAACCATCGGTCTCATAAAAGCAGTTAACACCTTTAATCCTAATAAGAACATCAAACTGGCCACCTACGCTTCCCGGTGTATTGAGAACGAAATCCTCATGTATCTTCGTCGCAACAGCCGCACGAGAACGGAAGTTTCTTTCGACGAACCTCTCAATGTGGATTGGGACGGAAATGAACTTTTGCTGTCGGATATTCTGGGAACGGAAAGCGATATCGTCTACAACCATATCGAGGAAGAAGTGAATCGCAATCTGCTCTGGTATGCGATGAAAAAGCTGAGTTTAAGGGAAAAGCAGATCATGGAGATGCGTTTTGGCCTGGTGAGCGGCCGGGAAATGACCCAAAAAGAAGTGGCCGACAGGATGGGTATTTCCCAATCCTATATTTCCAGGCTGGAGAAAAAGATCATTATACGTCTGCAAAAAGAGATACGTAAATTGGGGTAGGACAGCTTTCGACAGTATGAAAAAAGGGGGCGCTGTACATAAATAAAATAAGACTGACTTAGTTTGCTAAAGGGGGCAAACAGGGAAGCGGGGATAATTGAAATGGCAGCGAAAGTTGAAATCTGTGGCGTTAATACATCTAAACTACCCGTGTACAAAGACGCAGAAATGAAGGAGATGATCGAGAAAATCAAACAGGGAGACAAAGAGGCGAGAGATGAATTTATCAGGGGAAACTTAAGACTGGTGCTTTCTGTCATACAGAGGTTCAGCAATCGGGGAGAAAACCCGGACGACCTGTTCCAAGTGGGTTGCATCGGTCTTATAAAAGCTCTGGATAACTTTGACACTTCACACAATGTTAAATTCAGCACTTACGCGGTACCCATGATCATCGGTGAAATACGGCGCTATCTCAGGGACAACAATGCGATCCGGGTCAGCCGTTCTTTAAGGGACATGGCATATAAAGCGCTTCAGGCAAAAGAAAGGCTCACGAAGCAAAGCCATCGGGAGCCCACCATCTCGGAGATTGCCAAGGAACTGGATGTTGCCGTGGAAGACGTGGTGCTTGCGCTTGACTCCATACAGGATCCCATCTCACTTTTTGAGCCGGTATTTCACGATGAGGGAGACGCTCTATATGTGATGGATCAGGTGAAGGATACAGTCAACACCGATGAAAAATGGATGGATAATATATCTATTACGGAAGCTATGAGCAAGCTCCCTGACAGGGAGAGAAATATATTGATGATGCGTTTTTTTGAAGGGCGGACCCAGATGGAGGTGGCGGAAGAAATCGGCATCAGCCAGGCTCAGGTCAGCCGGTTAGAAAAAAATGCGCTGAAATATATGAGAAAATACGTATAAAGACATATTGAGATCAAAGGCTGCTTTGCCTGGTTTGCAAAGCAGCCTTTTTTGTATAAGGAAAACCACGCGTTAGACGCGTGGTTCAGGAAACGCTATGCGTTTGAATGTAAAGAATCCTCCTGATATACTTTTAATGCGGTTTGCCAGCTGCATAAAAGTAAAGGAGGATTACAAT
>Ga0209537_1002749_pt1 | contig 17115 bp, 12 predicted proteins | sample BioPla4DNA1_FD_187698 | JGI IMG/M metagenome (GOLD analysis project Ga0209537, IMG submission 187698) | Biogas fermentation microbial communities from Germany - Plant 4 DNA1 (SPAdes) (version 2) | ecosystem: Engineered > Bioreactor > Anaerobic > Digestate | place: Bielefeld, North... | reverse complement strand
GCGGAACTGCCCTTGGCCTGTCGGATGAAGAATTTAGGATTGAAATCTCCAATGCTTTTGATAAATGGTTAGGCGGTAAGAAGCCTGATAGATCTTAGTGCTGTCTGCCAGCGTTTGACGCTTACAGTTTTTCTAGCATAAGACTGTTCTTGAATCCTTCTATGTTCTTCAGCTTTGAATTGTCTGAAACATAAAAATTTCCGTCTGAACTGTAAAAAGCAACTGAATCAATTTCATCGAATACAATTTTGGAAACGTACAACTCGTTAGTGATGGTTTTTTGATAGGTTAAGATGCTTTGTTGTGATTTTTGGTTGAATTGCTCTTCAAATGCTTTATTTATGTTAACAGTTAAATAATTGGAACAGTTTTCAGCATCCCTCAGCACCCTGGTGATACGCGATGCAATGATTTCACTCGCATCCTCCAACGCTTTTTTCTGTCCGTTTATTCACCGAGTCATCATAAACATCTGTCAAAAGAACTGCGAATGCAATCATCGGTATTATGGCAACCATAACGTTGATCAGGATAAGCTTTTTCTTGATGGACATCTGGTTTTTGGACCATATCATAGGATTTATCCTCATTATATGTATGATTCAATGTTTACACATTCAACCAAATTGAACTCAATAGATATCAAAATATCTAATTATCGCTGTTACATTATAGTCAAATCATACCATGAGATATAAATAATTCCCGTAGTTTATTTTAAAATTAGAAAAATTCATAACACACCCTATCCAAAGTTAATATTTAATCCTGTATATTTAATATAAAGCTTCTCTCTGTCTATCACGTTTCTTTATAATGCGGTAGTATTATTTTTTTACTTTTGAGCTCTTACATATCAGTTTCAGCATGAGTACCATCTTTTTCAACTATATAGCCATGCATGATTACTTATTCGTATAATCACTTGAGTTTATGTGGTATCTTAATTTTTTAATAGCCTTAGTTTCAATTTGCCTTATACGCTCACGAGTTACACCAAATTTTTCACCTATTCTTTCTAATGTACATATCTCCCCATCATAAAATCCAAACCTCATCATGATTACTTCTTTTTCTTTTAAAGTAAGTGAGTTTAGTAGTTTAGGTAAGTTTCTTTTATTATCTAATATCCGTATTAAATTATCTATAGTTCTACCTTTATCACTAAATATCTCTTCTTTATTTTTTACTAGTTCATCTAAACTATATACTGTTCTTATAAGATTTATGTAGTACAATAATTCTTTATAACTATAATTAAGCTTCTTCGACATAATTCTAAGAAAATTAGCATCCATTCTCAATGAGCCACAATTATATTTGATTATAAAGTTTATTACTGGAAGGATTTTATCCTTAACATAAATAGGTAAATATATATTAATATGAGGTAATTGAGCTTCTCGATTAATAACTTGCCTTATCCACCAGGATGCATATGTAGAGAAGTTTCCATGTTCATCTTTATTATACTTTTCAAGCGCAATAACTAATCCTAAAGCGCCGTCCTGTATTGCTTCTGCCAATGGGTAGCCATATTCCTTATGGTACCTTAATGCAATCTTAACAACTACTCGTAAATACATTTCAATGATTCTTTTTTTTGCATATTCATTGCCATTTTTAGCCTGAAGCATTAAAATATGTATTTCGCGATGTTGTGGAGCCCTTATTCCCCTAATTTCACCAATTAATGGTATTAAACTCTCGTCTAGCGATACTACTTCTTTAAATATTACATCGTAATTTACTTGGCTTCTATCGTAATTATCTTGTGTGTCGTCAGTTGACTCCACAAAATTATCTGTAGTATCCTGAATTATTACACCCATTGAAAGAAGCTGCTCACAGATAAAATCAATTTCGCTTAATGATAAATTTAGATTATTTGCTTCATCAAATATTATTTTTTCACTTACATATCCATTATTTTTATAAATATCATTTAACTTGTCAATTAGTTCTTGAATATATAAGTTCGACATAGCCTAACTTCTCGCTAATCTGCATAAATCTAATATACTTTCAGTGCTAATAGCCTGGTTATAGCGTTCTTCAAACTCCTCAAGAAAATCATAAAGATTCTTTAAATAATCATTACTATTTTTTGCATTCTCTATTAGTTTTTCATATAAAACATCAACACCCCCTCGTACATATTGCTCATATAGTTCTTCATCGTTTTTTGATCTTTCACTACTATAATAACGAAATGCTTTATTAATACGTTCTTCAAGGTTTGGCTCATTATTTTCGTCTAGCAACATAATAAGTCTATAGTTAAACTTAAGATTAGATTGTTCCTTTATTAAAGTTTCAGCGAAAATTTTTGTTGTCTCTGCTCCTTTATCTAAATCTGCTTTGCGCCCATATAAGAATCCGACTATAGGTGCAATTATGTATACATCAATGTTTCTTGCAAATAGTTGATTATAATTATCAAATTTAGACGTTAGCTTAATCACTCTCTCTGCATGTTTTCCCCTGAATGAATATTCCTTATCAAACATTTTATCCTCTCCTTACTATATATGTTTCAAATTCATTCTTCTTATCAAATAGATATCGCATTCCTACTTTATCACTCATATGAGCTTCTGCTATTTCACCATCAGTGTCTTTTATAAATATAATGACCTGTTCAGCAACTTTTGGCAGTACATTACAAACAGTCTGTATTCTTTTCTTGTCAAATGCTGATAATGGAGCATCCATAACAAGTGGATAGGGCTCAGAAACTAACATTTCGTTTTCTGGATTTTTGTTTTGTCGAGCCATTTTTATAACCCCAGCTATGAAAGCAAATATGACTGATATACTTTGTGCCGTAGATGTTTCTACATCATCTGCATAACCTTCAAAATCGTTTACAATTATTTGAATATTGTAATTATTGTCAATTTTTAGCGAAAAACCTCCATTATAAATACTCCTAAATATTTCATTTACATTTTTCTCAAGTTCTACCCTTGTTTCAGCTTCTTTTTTTTGATAGAGATCATTTAATACATTATACATATACTGAGCATAGGCTTTATAAACTTCTATTTTTCTATTGTACTCATCTCTGAGAGTTAGCTCATTTCGTTCTGTTATACGTCTATCCCTTAATGTAATATACTTACCTTTTTGAAGATTTAATTCATCTCTTTCTACTTGAAGCTGTCTCAAAGCATTTTCATACTTAATAAGGTCTTTTTGCATTTCACCTACTTTTGGCATCCCTTTTATCTTTTCTTCAATCAGTTTAATTTCAACTTCTTTTTGTGCATAAGTAATTTCAAAATCACGGATTAAAGAGTACTTTTCGGTGATATCATTAAATAAGGTATCAGCATATTTACATTTTAACTCACATTCTTTTACAAACTGACCAATTGAAACACCAATAGATTGAGGTGGAATATACTCTAAAACTTTAATTAACTCATTATAAGCATCATCACCAACTTCAATTTTTCTGCCACAAAGGCATTTTCCTCTCATTATTAAAAAATCAATAGTTCTAGCATGAATATCTGGAATACCATTATCCAGCTTTTCTGCTTCCGATAATTTTTGTAGTGCATCTTTCATCATTTTTTTTGAGAAATAAGCCGAAGCATCCTTATTAAAGGTTTTTAATAATGAAGCAGTATTTGTTGTTTTAGATTGAACAAGTAAATCTAATTCTCGACGGAGTTTCTCTTTTCTCTCAGCTAATTTTTCACATTCCGCATTTTCTTTAATCTTCTCACTTAAGTCAGTACATTTATCCCTAGCAATGTTCTCTTCATTCTCAATTTCTTCTAATCGAGTATCTATCTTTGCTATTTTTTCTTCGTATTCTGTAATTTCTTTAGTGTACTGTGCGATTTTGTTATCACTCGTTGAATCATAACTTTCATCATATTTACGAATAACTGATGTTCTCGACTTTCCATTTAAATGATTTATAGCTGCCATAATTGCACTTAAACCTAATAATCCTCTAACTGCTTGAGCGAACTCTTTACTTTTACCCTTTTTAAGTTCTTTACTCATATTCCCGATTCGTTCACCATCGAAAAAAAAGTACCTGGATAATTCTTTGGGCAGAATTTCCTTCATTCGAAGATCAGTTTCTAGGTCTTTGACAAATTCACGCTGACCATCTTTGTTTTTATATGCAATTTTAAAAACAGAATTACTTCGTTTTAAATTTCCTCTTAAGTCTAATGTATAGTGTTGCTCACGAATTATAGTATATTCAATGTTATTATGTACTAAGTCTAATTCAACTCGTACTGTTTCTTCACTATTTGGAATCATTGTTTGAACAACAGCTTTACAAAGCATTGACTGATCTTCAAAATCAGTATCTCCATATAAACACCATGTAAAAGCCTGGGCTAGTGTAGTTTTTCCCGATCCATTTTCCCCCATAATTACCGTTACATTTTTTTCAGAATCAGTACTGAATTCTAATATCTGTTCGCCTTTAAACTGTCGGAAGTTTTTAAGTTTTAATCTTCTTAATAGCATTGTACCTCCTCCTCTATCATTTTTTTAATCATCCGCACCATTTCACTGTCATTATACTGTTTTGTTTTAATATTTATTTTTTCCTTTATAACTAATCTTCTCATCAACCTATATGCTTTTTCGGTATCAATTTCAATGCCATTAATAAATACTGAATTAGTATTGTCCATAAACATCCCCCTCTTTAAAAGACTTGAATATTAAGTGTTTACGATGAAGACAACATTATTTGTTATATGGTAATTCATCTACAATTTCATTTGCAATTTCTTTTGACAGCTTTTGTAATTCAAAATCATTTACAAAAATATTTGCTCTAACATTAGATATTACTTCAAAAGGGATTTTCGACTTACACCCCTTAGCTTTCATCTCACAATGTAACAAAAATTCCAATGCATCCCTATATCTATTATAAGCATTACCAAATTTATTGTATTTTGATAAATCAACTGCTATTATGCTTATGTTTTCAAAATCATCAATTCCTGCTTCAATAGCACGATTTCTAAGAGTTCCATCTGGTTCTAAATGTTGAAAAAACCTACCTAAAACTCCATATCTTTGACATGTTTGACCGACATATAATAAAGCTACAGGTTTTAATATAGCTATAAAATAAATAAATGGTTTTCTCGATGCAACTTCTGTACTGCTAATATAAATTCTATTCAGCATTTTCTAATGCCACCTCTATGAATTTACTTAACTGGTAAGATGCAGTCGTTCTTAATTGTTCAAACATTTTTTGGTGTTCTTTATTTATTGCTAATATAGAAGTTTCTGCCATTGCTAAATTTAAAAACAATGCATCTAAAATTACGAGTGCATCATCTCCCGCTTCTAATTTTTTATATATATACTCATAAAATGGATGTGATTTTGAAAGATATACCACAACTTCACAATTATTGTCGAAATCAATTCCTGGTTTCCAAAGTAATACATTTGGTAGATCATCAACAGGTATAATTCTTTTTCTTTTTCCTTTTAACAACTCAATTAAATCTGGTGTAGTTTCATATATTTCTTTTAGCTCTGTCTTCTTTTGCTCAACAAAGTTCTCCATCGGTTTTGTTTCACCTTTATCTAAATCAACAATAATCGGTTTTGAATTTTTAAGTAGTTCATTGCTTCTTTCATGAGTTTTTTCTGATTCACCTACGTTTGGATTATTACTTTTGATTTTTATTAGATTCCATAACGTAGCACTATTTTTGATTATTCCATTCATTCTCTCCTTTAGTGCCTCAAAAGCATAGTCAGGAAATATTACTTTGGTTTTTGTAACATCTAAATTTATATCATTATCAGCGCTACTGTCAAAATCTATACTAGCTCTAAAAGACATATAATCCTGATCTGATGGAACCAAACCGAGCTTCTCACCCTTTGCTATAAGTCGATCATTTCTATAAATATAGAATCCTATATTTTTTAACTGCATTCTATATTTTTTATTTATCTCTTTTTGTCTTCCTTCATTTTTGAACATAGGTGGATATGGTAATTGAACTGCATTTAAAGTCATTGTTGTATGACTATCCGTTTTTATTGGAAGTTCGAAAGGTTCTACAAAATATGAACATACTGTTGTTCCATCATATTCATTAACGCTTTTTGATGCTTCCGATAAAAATAAAGGATCATATGGCTCAACTAGTTCACCGTTAACTTTTATTATTATTCCTTTTTTTTCAATTATTCTATGATATGTAATCCCGCATTCTTCTATAACATTTTTAATCATTTTACTTGGACTAGCATCGTTTACTTGTAAAATCTTTTTTAAGATCACTATTGTACCAGTATCACCTATAGATTTTAATAAATTAAATTCAACCTCTTCAATTCTTTCATTTTCTAAAATATAATACTCATTTTTATCTACTATACTATCCCAGTCTAATACATATTTAACCCATTCATCATTTCTATTATTTCTTGATATTACTTCGATTCTATTGGCCTGTGAAAGTCCTGCACTTTTTAACCCAAACCCAAATTTTGACAACGAATTTTTATCATATGATGATTCAGGTGAACCAAGAATTAGGGCGTTTGTCATCTGGCTAGGCGACATGCCTTTCCCATTATCACAGATATAAATATCACTAATAATTTGTCTTAACTTTTTAGTAGGGTGTGGTTTTGTGTTTATTATTATCTTTATCTCGCTTGCTTCAGCTACTATTGAATTATCAACAATATCAAGAATAGCTGATACTGGTGTATACCCAATTCTTCTAATAGCTTCTAAAACTCTTACTATTGGTAATTGATAAGATGGCATAACTGACCTCCTAATAATCTATTAAGTTATAATTTTGGAAGCATATATTAACTTAGCTATATTGCTCAATAAAATAAACTTCTTTAGTACTAATCATTATACTCATTATCACTATCGAATGTATTACTACGAATATTGTAAGTCTCTTTAATTTTATCTATAATCGATTGAGCTTCAACCATATTCATCGCAAGCCGCGCGAATTCTTCAGCCCTGCTTAGTTCGTTCTTAACTAACGCCAATTCCTTTTTCATTTGCTCCTTTGTATGAGAATATACTTTTTCAAGTGGGCGAGGTAGGGTGATAAAATCGTAAATAACAGCATATTCCTTACCTTCTGCTAATCTTAGCACACGTCCACGCCTTTGAATGTATTCTTTAGGATTCGTTGTACTGGCTAAAATAAATGCAACTTTTATCTTGGGAATGTTAACACCCTCATCAAGACATTTTATTGCAATCAATACCTGGAGATCATCACCTTTCTCAAATTCTTTTTTTAATCTTTCACGTTCTTCCATAGCTTCCCTAGATGTAAACTGTGATACTTTCATCTTTAGCTTGTTTCCAAGTAAATCTGTGACTACATTTATCTGTCTTAAATCTTCATCATCAACTGCTGTATAATCTTCATTTTCAGAAATCATCTTTGTTGCACCGCAATATACTAAAATATGTTTATCATTAAGGTAAGGTGCAATATATTCCTCTAATTTACTTATCTTGTCAGAAGCACCTGCAACTACCCTTGCTCTTTCTAATGCAAGCTTTTTACCCTTTTCATTAAGTTTTAGTTTCCCACTTTTGTCTTTAATTACACATTTGCCCATTTCATAAGTAATCTCTGAGTACTTTTGCAATTCTTCATCTGTCAAGGTAACAATTATTGGATAATATTTATACCTTGTTAATTTTTTTTCCTTAATTGCTCTCTCCAGGGAATATTCAATACATTTTTCTCCAAAGTATGAAAATAGTTTTGACGTGCCTTCTTCATCATTGTGCCTTTCAAGTGTAGCGGATAATGCAAGCCTGTATGTAAATTTATCACTAAGTAATTTTCTCAAATTTTCAGCACCAAAATTATGAGCTTCATCAACTACTAACAAGGAATTGCCTTTTATCTTATTGATTTGTGCTTGTACAAAACTAGATGAAAATGTCGCATTCGTACAAATAAAACAGAAAAACTTTTTATTTCGCACATTTAATTTTTGATCTCTAATTGCCTCCTCTAACCGTAATTTCCAATCTTTTTGGGGTGAAGCACTATAACCAATAATTGGGTTTATATTAAATTTTATAATGTCACCAACCCATTGTTCTACTAAATGCTGATATGGACACACAATGACAACAGCAAGCCTATTAGAAAGTTTTTGTGACAATCTTACGATTGCACCTAATCCTGTAAAAGTTTTACCCGTCCCAGTAGCCATATCGAATATTCCTCTAAATCCAAGTCTTTCCCACTGATTTATTGCTTCAACTTGGTAATCATACAATTTAATATTTTCTGGGATAATAGGATTTAAAATAAATTTAGCTGATTCCTCTTGCATACCTCTTTTTCCTCCAAACTCTTGTTTATCTATATCAAAGTTAGGAGTATTTTTTTTGTACCTGTCAATTATTTCTTGTTTTATGTTCGGAATATCAACTGTATGTATATTAGGCTCACTGTCATTCCAAATAGAGTCAAAAGCATTTTCTTTGGCGATAATCCGGGCTTCTTCACCTTTCCATGAGCAGAAAACATCTATCGTTTCGTAATTCAATACCATAGCTACTGCAGATTCATTCATAGAACCCGAAAAAGCAACCTTATTACCAAATTTATCTCCAATAATACCCATCTTTTCATGATACATTCCCATTTTATTTTCGTCTTCAGTAAAAGCAATTTTAATATCTAAAATCCCATCTGATATAAGATAAGCTAATAAATTAAGTCTATCTTGCTCATAGATGTTTTTTGCTTCCTTAAGTTCACGCAATAAGGCCTTTTTTATTATGTTATCTCTTATTTCATAACCTTTACGTATCGCTTCCATATCTTCTGAAGATAAATAGGGTGAAGCTACTATTTGGATATATCCTCCATTTTTGGCAAGGGCGGATATGCCCTTAGATATTTCAACAAGTGCAGAAGAGGAAAAAAAGCCTACTGCTCTTTTATAAATAATAGCCTCTCTTAATAAAGGAATATAAAAATCTATAACTATATTATCCCTAAAAGATCTATACTCGCTTTTGATTTCTATATCCCGCAAACTCATAGTTCCACCTCTATGAATTGTCTCTTATAAATTCCAGTCCCTCACGTAACTTTATGAAGTCATTCTCATTATTAAAATAACCAACACTGAATCTAACAGTCCCTGATGGATATGTTCCTAAAAATCTATGTGCATACGGGGCACAATGCAATCCAGTCCTGACAGCTATATTTTGCTGGTTCAGAACTTGACCTATGTTGTCACAACTATAGCCTTCAAAAATACATGAAACAACCCCGATAGTTTTTCCGATGTCTGTTGACCCAATTATTCTAATATTTTCAAAACTATTTAGGATATTAAATAGTTTTTTATGGTTTTCTTGTTCCTTTTCAAAAATGTTTGTAATTCCAACTTCTTCAATCCATTTTAATGAGGCGTATAATCCTGAAATAGCCATAATATTAGGACTTCCAACTTCATACCTTTCAGGTATAGTTTCTGGAAGCTCCTGACTTGCAGAATCTATACCCGTTCCTCCATATACCAAAGGTAAGGGTTTAATGTTACCAGTAAATATAAAACCTGCAACACCCAAAGGACCATATAAAGTTTTATGTCCAGAAAATACGGCAAAGTCAAAAATTTCGCTGTTTAAATTTATATCTATTAATCCTGCGGTTTGTGACATATCAATCAAATTTATCGCATTGTATGCCTTTGATAACTTACAAATATCATCAATAGGAGCAATAACTCCACAAACATTGCTTGCATGACTTATGACAACTAGATTAGGAGCATTTTCCGTAAATTGATACTTAATTTTTTCTATGTCATATTCAAAATTGTTTTTATCTACAGGTAAGGTAAAAATATTTAGTTTATATTTATTTTGTAAATAATTAATTACTCTTGTAACTGCGTTATGCTCAAATGGTGATAAATAAATATTAAATTGATCCTTAAGTGGTATGCCTTGTAATATTATATTTAAAGCTTCTGTTGCAGTATGAGTAAAGACTATCTTTTTATTAGGGCAATGGAATAATCTTTGTAGTAGTTGCCTTGTTTCATAAATAAGGTGATTAGCTCTTGAAGCAAGTTTATACTGCCCTCGACCTACGTTTACACCATATTCACGATAAAATTGATCCATAAAAGTGTAGACCTTTTCTGGTTTTGGAAATGTGGTTGCCGCATTGTCAAAATAAGCAATCTCGCTCAAAATTATTCCCCCTAACTCATTTTTTCTAGTAATTCAATAAGAACTTGCCGTTTTTCTTGAATTGTAATTGCCTCACCCATTTCTTCTAAACATGTTGTAATCTCATTCATCAAAAGTTTTGCTCTCTCACTATAAGTTGACTTATTAAATGTTCTAATTATTTCTGTGCCATCTTTTTGTACAAAAACTATCTTATATAATTCAGAATTATTCTTAATTGTCTCACTATTCTTGTTAAAATCTTCTATGGTGTTTTTAAAGGCTATTAGTTCACTAATAAATAAGTCAACAGTAGTATCACTCCAATCGTCAATACGTAACGAAGTAATAATTCTACCTAATCGTTCTATAAAGGCTATCTCATCATTAGTTATAGTTCTAAATGCTTCAAGTATTTTATTCTCATTGTTTTTAAATAGATAGTTAATAGTATCATCATTTAAAGCTTCATACCAATCTTTTATTGTAGATGTAAGGCTTGCTTTTTCATTTTTTAATTCAATACCAAATATCTTTTTTGCATCTTCAATTAAAACTTTAATCAAATTTTCTTTTGCTTCATCAAAGGTTTTTTTAGCTTTTGAAACCTCGTTAATAATATCCAAGTTAAAATTGGAAATGCCAAAGCACGCAAATATTTTATTAAATAAGTAGTCTCTATGGTTATTATCTATTTGTTTTAAACTATTTAGAAATCTTTTATATTCTTTTTTAACAGGTTCATATTTAGGTTTATCTAATCCGCGATAAACTGTATTCATCTCTTTTGCATATTTTGGTAATGACATGTACCACCGATTCATTGCAAAAACTATATAAGAAAAATTATTATAAACTCTCTCCTTTTCAATAATATATTCTCCAAATATGTTTGCGAGTTCTTGTAAATATTTTATTTTGTCTCTATTCCAGTTTTCCAAATAAACATAATATTCATCAGGGTTATCATTTATATTATTCAAAAGTTCAGCTGTAATACTTTCCTCGTTTTCATTACGCTTTATAATTATGTTTTTCTTTAAACCATGCAAAACAACAGCAATATAAATAGGGATAACACCTTTTTTCAAGCCAATACCTCCATTGGGATGAGTCAAAGTATCGTATAGCTCTCTAAAACATTTTCCATTAGTAGCTTCCATAAAAAAGTTCTCTATTAATAGTAGCATATTTGCCATTTTCTCATCGTCTGGTTTCAAATTGATCACTGGTGTACAATCTACATTTTTTAGAATACCAGTTTGTATTAAAGTACTTCTCAGAAAGAAAACATCTTGTCCTGTTCCTTTTAGCCCTAAATTTCTATCTAACTTTTCTTCTAGCAATTTTGAAACCAATTTAGTTCGGCTATTAATGGCATTTGTTGACAATACATTTTTGTTAATAGATTCGTTGTTAATTATTGGTGTATTCGGATATATTTCTTCACATATTTTTGAAAGAAGCTCAGATAACTGCGATTTCCTATAGAGTTTTATTTTTTGCCCCATATAATAATACTCTGAACAACCAGTTTCTGGCCTGATATATCCAAATATAAAATCAAAAATTACTTCCTCAAGATCTTCAATATAAATGTCATATTCTTCTGTAAGTAACTCATCATCAACTGCAAGTGTTTTTAGTTCTTGTACCGCACAGTATTCGTATACGATATTATCTATTTCCTTAAATAACTTTGGTATTATAAAAACAATTCTATTATGTTTTTGATTTTCTTTTTTAAATGATTCTCTAATTTTCTCTAAATCTTCATTACTACTAGGAATTATAGCATATACTACTCCATCTGCATGAACATTTTCTATCTTTTTATCCCAATTATTAACTGACCAAAATTCATTACTATCCATAAATAGTAAACTAAAAAACCTTATCATTTCCTTCTCATCGTTATAACGAGTAGGATATATATAGTTATAAAAAGAAGAAGAGTTTAATATTTCTTTTACCCTTATAGTATTTTTAATTTTATCTACTGTTTTATGTATTTCGCTAGGTATATCTATGCCACTGCTTTCTTTAAGTTTTAAATAACTATTGCTCCGCTTCAAGTAAATAATACAATCTTTTTCAATTAATTTATTAATAGAACTACTTATTTCTGTCGTATCTTTAGCACTATATTGAAATGCATCAACAATAACATCAATAATAGGCGGTAATTTATCAAATTCTTCAATAATGTAAATTAATGCTATTGTTTTAATTATTTTAGCATCTAATGATTCTTTTTCTAGCTTTCTAAGTATGTTAGAAGTAAGCCTATACAACTTATATATTTCACTATTATAAGGCTCTTTTCTAAGTTGCGATTCAAAATAATCAAAGAGATAATCTGGAGTAACCATAGGAAATTTTTCATCAGTTGCTTTTAAGAATTCTGTAAGAGTATATTTTTGTTCTGATGATAAAAATGTAAATAATGTCCTTTCATTTTGCGCAATTCGTTCTGACAATCTAGGTAATATAAATGTAGTTATTGGATGCAATGGATAACATCCTTCGACAATTACTTCAAGGATATTTCTATTGGTTACATCTAACATTCCATTAGTCGCATATTTTTGAATAAGATCTATAAATTTATTTTTGTTTTCCTCCATAAACTTTTCATCTTTTTTTATAACAGCTGAAATAATCTCATACATTTGATGATAATTATTATGTAAATTAATATGTTTAAATCTACCAGAAACACTTCTCCAACCATCTATTTTTTCTTTTGGTAATTTCTCATCAATATAGTTTTCAATATCTTTATGGCATATAAGCATCAAATGCATTTGATTACTCCCACTGCGATCACACTTTTCAGCAAAATCTTGTAACATCTTAATATCGTTTATAGTAGCGTATTCTATGCTTGATTCTAAGTATTTGCTGAATTCATCATAAATAACAAAAATTCCATCATATCCTTTCTGAACAAGTTTTTCTGCTACATTTTCATATATTTCAACAACACCCATTCCCGTAAATGGGTTAAACTTACTTCCGGATGTTAATTTAGGATATAAGGAAACGAAAAAATTATATGCAGCCACATCGTATTCTTTAAGCAAAAGAATAAAATCATTTACTGGTTTATTGAGCTCCTTTACAAATCTTCCATATGTATCAGGATAATCTGATTTCCATAGGTGTATGGTGTTTATTGCTGCTCTGAAATTAGTATCAGGCAACAAGTCTTCAAGACCATGTGAAATTAAAGTTTGCTGCAAAGCATTAAGAAAAGATTGAGTAAGACTCAAGTTGCTTCCACTAATAATAACAGGAAGGAGCTTTCTATCACTTCTTATATAATTTAAAGCATAATTATATAGTTCTTTATTATATTGCTCAATCTTTTTTAGCAACCTACTAAAAAGCTTTTCATCTTTTTTAAATAACAACGCCATTAAAACAAGAATAATATGAGATTTACCTCTTCCATAAGCACCGATTAATATTCTTGCTCTCTGATTGGCATTATACATTGTACTTAGTAGAACATCTTCAATTATCTCAATCGATGCCATAGTTGGTATAAAATTTCTAATTTTCTCATCATTATGAATATCATAAGCTATATTAATAGACGTTTGAAAATCCTTTATAACTTCAATCTTATTACTAAACATAAGAATTATCACCCATTGCTGTATTATTAATAGTTTGATAGTATTTTTCAACACAATCAAAGAAGTTAAGATTGTTATTTACACGTATTACATCCAGACCCGCTGTACGAATTACTTTAATATATCCTAAAAGTTCTAATTTATATAGTAAATTTGTTAATTCAACAATATTTAAATTAAAAATTTTACCTGCATTTTTATATTCGTTCTGTATTGTAGTGATTTTTATTTCTTCCTGACCATTTGCTTGCTCAAGTATAACAGCAAACAAAATCAAAGGATGTAGCGTTCCTTTTTTGGGCATTGATTTTTTATATACTTTTCTTTTTTTATCAACTATATCTATTAATCCTAGCTCGCCAAATGGACAATCAATAATATTTTCAGGATCTACTCTCTCTGGATTTGTTTTTATTCTTGGAACATAAGTGTTTATTATACAATTAAAGTCATCTTCTAAAGAACGAATAGATATTTCCTCATCGTAACGTAATCGAGTATAGTTTTTTATATGTATAATAAAATCATCTTTTGTAAATTCATTTAGTTTAAATTCATTAAAAAAATAGTACCAAGAAGTTGCTTCTTCCTCATTTGTTGCTAACCTATAATGAAGAAGTAACAATGTACCCACTTCTTCAAGGTATGGATCATATTTATTAATAATTTCTCCAAGCCTTGTTAAATGTTGACATTTTTTACCGCTATCTGGTTCATATGTTAACCCTACTGCTTGTAACCAGTATCTTAATGATTTAACCATATTTGAACCTATGCCTAAAATATCCATAGGATTAGCCTTAACACCCATGAAAACATATGGGTCATTTAATACATTTTTAATTCCTTTATTAAGCCAACCTTTTCTAATAAAGAAAGTTTCATGTGCTCTAAATCTATATTTCATGTCCTTTCACCTTAATCTTTTGTCTTTAAATACTTATCCATTAAGCAACCGCCTTCTAAATATTTAGCTGTAACACACATCTTACATCTTTTACATTTCTTTTCGTTTATTACATAAAAATCTCTACTTACCTTTATCGCCCCATGCTTGCACAATGATTCACACTTTAAACATTTTCTACAAGCATTAAATTTTCTTACTTGATAACCAACCATTCGTTGTAAGTCATCATGTTTTTCCACATTCATCGTTTTCACCTTTACTGCGTATTGATATTCATCCTGCAAAATAGGTTGAACCGACAAAATTGGAACTTTGGTTTTATAATCAATCACAATTGTTTCATTTATCAACTTTCTTCCTAGTTCCGGTGCGATAATTCCTAAAGGAATAAGTAGTTGAAAAAAACTATCATCTAAAGGTTTATTTAACCGATAAATTTTTGCATTCTCTTCAGCAGTACAATTAGTAAATTTAATCTTTACATCTTCAGCAGCTTCTATACCATTTCCTCCCTGTCTTGCTTTCCATTTTCCTGTATCAACATAAACCTCAGGATCTGGCTTACCAATCCTTTTTGCAAATGAAACCAAAAAATTCCTCCATCTGTAGGTTTGCTCTGGCATATATATCTGCGAAAGAAATTGATCCCACTCATTATTATTAGGGCAACACCAACACCCTACTCGACTGTATCCTAGTCTATACGCATCATTAAAGTCAATTTTTTCACCTAAAATGTAAAGCCACACATCAATATCTTTCCAATAGAATATAGGAGAAGCTACTCTTTGCTTTTGAATTTTAATAACTTCAGCATTGTCCTCAATTCTATTATATTTGCTTCGACTTACTGACTCACATTTTCTAATTCCATAAAAAGTAATGATATCTCGATCGCGATACATGTTATTTAATACCCGAGTTATCGGTCCTGTTTTAAACATTGAACAACACCAACGTAACATCCTAGCTGGAGGACCAATATCTTCACAAATTTCATAAAAATCCTGTTCCTTATTTTTAGCTACTTTAAAAATTGCTTTAGGATTATTCCTCCTGTAACGTTTTGCATACTCAATAGTCATTGGAAATTCCAAAGTAGTATCTCCAAATATGTGTACTATTTTTGGCTCACTTAATGCTCTTATTACCAAGTCTGCTGTAACTGTCGAGTCTTTACCTCCAGAGAATGAAACAATTATATTTTCTATAGGATACTCGCATGCTACAGACTTAATAAAGGAATAAGCTTCATCTTTAATAAAAATAAGTCTATTTATATTTGCCTTTATAAATTTCGAGATATTATCGTTAAAGTAAGAATAGCTATTATGTTCGTTATATTTCTCTAACAAATTCCAAATTACTTTTGGATCAAATTTTTTATACAAATTTTTAGTAACTATTTTGGATTTTCCGTCAATATAATATCTATTATTCGATGCCCATACACTTTTTTTTATGTACGTGCAAGGATCTATGCCAAAAATTATTTCTAATAAGAGTCTTTCTTCTGGAAAGACTGGTCTCAAATCCATACATAAGTATGATGTCTCTTTTTGACATAGAGTACAGTAGTTTTTATCTATATCATTTGCTGCTTTAATTATAGGAACTTTACAATTCTCACACCAATAAACTTCATACGGAACATTCGATTCGGTCAATTAACACACCACCTTTTGTTTTGGGTGGCATTATATACAAATGCCTATCTACGCAAAGCATTATTTTAAGCCAAACACAAAATATAGTTTGCGTTGTGTACTATTTTACACTAATATTTAAATTTCTGCCATATGACTTAGCAGTTTAACTAAAATACATTATAACATTCATTTAAGACATATCTCGTCATTTTTTATAAATATATATAAATTTTTTATCAAAACATTACTTATGTGCCACTTTAGACAAAATAATGAAACACTTTTTGCTCTTAATAAAAAACTCCTTAAAATATTTCATTGTAGTATACCATTGCAATCATTTACTACCATACTTTTGCAGTATTCTTTCTGCTTCCCAGGTAATTTCAAACTTTAAGGCAGCCGGTTCCAACACTTCGGCATCTGCGCCAAACCTTAATACCCACTGCAATATATCGGGTGAATAGGTTGTTTTCTTTTCAAAAAGAATTTTATCCCCGTCAAGGATGGTAATCTTATCGGCTTTTTGTGCCTCATATTCTTTTACATACCTTGCACCCTGGCCTTCAAATATAATTTTTAATGTTATATCTTCAAGTCAAGTCCAAATTAGTGTGTAAATTACCTCGGTCATCAAACGGTAGCTAATGAGACAATAGCCTAAGCGTTTATGCCGCGAAAGCTGTTGAC
>Ga0209537_1002748_pt1 | contig 17116 bp, 11 predicted proteins | sample BioPla4DNA1_FD_187698 | JGI IMG/M metagenome (GOLD analysis project Ga0209537, IMG submission 187698) | Biogas fermentation microbial communities from Germany - Plant 4 DNA1 (SPAdes) (version 2) | ecosystem: Engineered > Bioreactor > Anaerobic > Digestate | place: Bielefeld, North... | reverse complement strand
CAATATTATAATTTTCTTTTCTTTTTTCTAATTGTCTTATTTTTTCAATATTTTCATTATTAGAACAATCATCAATAATTATTTTTCTCTGATTCCCAAATTTATATCCATTTTCTAAATCTTTAATAAGTATATCTGCTCTATTATAGTGCGGAATAACTACTGTAAAATCATCGATTCCTTCAAAATAATATTGTTTTGAGAGGATCAGAGCACATTCTTTTAAAATTTCATAATATTCGTTGTTAATTTTATTTTTATGTGAAGAAGAATTTTCTTTATAACTCAAATTATCAATTAATAGATGATTAAAACTCTCAATCTGTTCTTCCAACGAATAATTATCTTCAATGAATTTTCTGTAGCTTTCTGAATCGTAAGATTTTTCTGTTATTTTTTCTACTGCTTCATCGATTGTGTTATAGATTAATTCATCTGGATAATATCCTCTTGCAGCATAAAAATTATGTATAATTGGTTTAATTCCTTTAGCCATAGCTTCCATAATGGCTACTCCATATCCTTCATGAATACTTGTAGACAAAAAATAATTTTTATCTTCCAACCATGAATCAATATTGGAAGTCCAACCCTCAAAAACAAAGTTATCTTCAATTTTCAGATCCTTTAAAATATAATTCATATATTTGGCTATCCTTATATCCTGATGCTTACCAACCCAGTATACTTTATATTCAGGATCAATCCTCAATAACTTGCTTAATATTTGAAGCATAAGCATGGGATTTTTCTTATAGTTTATATAGCCACTGAAACATATCTTTCTACCTTTTGTTCTTCTATTATAAGTAATTTTATCTAAATCTATTCCATTGTAAACCATAGTATATGGTATGTTTTTAATTTTGGAACATGATTCAAATGCATCCTCTCTAACATGATCGGCAACAAAGATCATTCTATCAATAAATTTCCAATTAATTTTATTCAAAACATTTTCATTAAAAGCTTCATATCCATGCAACCTACACACAACTTTTTTGTTTTGTATTTCAGGGATTTTGTTTGTTGCAAATATTGCCATTTCATTTGCCCATTCAAGCCATACTATATCTGCCCATTTGATAGCTTCTGCTATTTGATTCCCATCAGTTGTGACTACTAACTTGACATCATATCCAAGTGAGAAGGTTTCTACTATGTCTTTTAGAAAGTTATCTAATCCGGGTAAGCAGAGAAAAGCAATTTTGGTGTCTTGTTTTACATTGTTTCTCATTTCTATGAATTTCTTTTTCATTTCTTGGGGAGCATCAGGTAATTCTGCAGCTTTTTTGTAGAATCTTAACGAAGCTAATTTGCTTCTGTTTTTGTATTCTATGTCTCCTAAGAGGTCGTATGTTGCCCAGTCTTTATTGTGGATTCTCATTAAGTATCTCCATGCTTGTTTTTCTTGATTTATGTCTTTTAATAGGTATCCATAATTGAATAACAGGTCAGAGTCAACTGGGTTTATTTTTAATCCTTTTTCGAATTCTTCTTTTGCTTTATCGAATTCATTTTTCTGAAAGTATATTAATCCACTAATGTTGTATCGTTTGGGATCATTTTCTGGGGTGTTTTCTAACTGTTCTTGAGCTTTGTTTAGTTCTCCATTTTGTATTAATTTGAAGATTTCTTCGTACATGAGGGGCCTCCTTACATTTAATATTAATCTTGTCTTTTAATAATTCTTTTAAATCATTTGTTTATCCTATTTTTTATCGTCTAAAATTTGGGAAGCTTTAAGTTAAAATCATAATCAGCGGAGACGCGTATGTAGATCAAAAACCTTTAAAACCGTGAGATGCACGTATAGGTCGTCTCTACAAAAAGATAAATTCATAAAATGTTTTGTTATAATTAAAAAGTATTACAATTAAAAAACGAAGAAATTTTTACTAAGTTTCAAAAATTTTCGTTCCCTTTAAGAAACTAACTTAGATTTAAAACGATTTTTAAAAGATTAAATTCAAATCAAAATTTAGTTTACAGATTCTCTTTATTGAAAAAATTAACTTTTCATGTGACATTTTCCCAAAGGTTTAACATAGGAAATAAAAAAATCAATTTACCCACTTCAGAAATAGCAAAAAATAGTGGTTAAGCTGAGGTAAAAAAGATTAAATAAAAGGAAAGAAGAACTAAAATATTCAATTCCAAGGAAAATGCTCTTTGAAAAAGCCAAAAAACTTAAAGAAAGATAAAAAGATACAAGAAAGTACTCATTTTGAAGAAAAAACAGGAATAAAAACACTCCAGAAGTAGATCTCGTTTTTTTAATGAAAGGTGAAGAAAATGATATATGCTAAATCAAATCCACAGGAAACCTTGTATGAACATACTCAAAAACTTAAGGTATACTACATAGATTAGATCATACCTCTTCTGCACATGCTGAAGTAGAAGTAGATAGTAAAGAGGCTTTAAACGAAGTAACAGAAAAGCACATAACTTTAAACCTTAATTCAAATTTGAGAGATGTTCAAACCTATGCTTGAGATAACTCCCATAAAAATTTGATTATTGTTACTTCTACAGGGGAACGTGTCATAATAGTGATGGGTGCAATATGTGTTATAAAGTCTAGGGTTTCAGGAACCGTTGCTAAATATAATTGAAATTAATATATTAAACGAAAAGAGAATTTAATAAAATAAATAGAAATGGTGAGGAAGAGATGCTAGGAGTATATTTTAGTGGGACTGGAAATACAAGGCATTGTATTGAGTTATTTGTGAAAGAACTTGATAAAGTAGCAAAATGTATTTCTATTGAAGATGAAGAAGTTATAGAAAAAATAGATAAAAATAATTTCATTGTTTTAGAATATCCAATTTATTATAGCAATTTACCAAAAATAGTAAGAGATTTTATTCTAGATAATAAAGAAAACTTTAAAGGTAAAAAAATCTTTATCATTGCAACAATGGGATTATTTAGTGGTGATGGTACTGGCTGTAGTGCAAGGTTACTTACTAAATATGGTGCTGAAATTATAGGTGGTCTCCATTTGAAAATGCCCGATTGTATAGGTGATGTAAAATCACTAAAAAAAACATTAAAAGAAAACAAAAATCTTGTAGAACAAGCGGATGAGAAGATTAAAAAATCAGCAAATAATCTTAAAAATGGGAAAGCAACCCAGGATGGTTTAGGAATTGCCTGCCATCTAGCAGGGTTATTTGGTCAGAGATTATGGTTTTACGGAAAAACTAAAAGTTATACGGATAAGCTTAAAATAAATCTTGAAAAATGCAATGGATGTGGCTCATGTGTTAGATTATGTCCTATGGAAAACTTATCTATGAAAAATGGGCAAGCAATTAGCGGACAAAGATGCACCATGTGTTATCGCTGCATAAGTAATTGTCCTCTACAAGCAATTACATTAATAGGGAAAGAAGTATATGAGCAATGTAAAATAGAAAAATATATTTAATGTAAAAAAATAATTGAATAATATTTCAGTTTAGGGAGAAGAGAAGATTTAGCTGTGATAGTGTGGTACATTTAATTTGCTAAAAGCAAATTAAAAGAAATTCTGGAGTAAACCATGAAACGCATGATATGGGCGTTTTTACGAAAACAAAAAGCATTAAATCGCACGACGCCTGTGTAATATGATTTGGGCTTGAAAAACAGTAAACGCTTTTTTAATATCTATTAAATCTACTTCTCTGCCTAATAAATCAGCTAATTTCTGAGATAAAAGAAAAAGATCAAATGAATCTATGGATTTGTCACTCAAAAAGGCAACATCAATATCGCTATCTTTTCTCATTGTATTTTTTACTGAAGATCCAAAAAGATATATTACATTTACATCTAAATTCTTAATTAAAAACTTTTTTATAATATCAATTTGTTGCTGGTTTATCATTTTGGCATCCCCTCTTATCCGATTTTCAGATATTTGGAATAGAATTATTATCAGAAGAAGAAGTAAGTCTGCTCAATGAGATTTACAAGAGAGCAGACTTATTAGATAACTTCTTCATAGCTAACTTTAAACTAAAAGACAAAATAAAAAACAACAAAGGCAAAACTGTTAAAAAGATATACGAAAACCCTAAAACTCCTTACCAACGTTTACTCGAAAGTGATTCTCTGACTGAAAATCAAAAACAAATACTAATTAAAACATTCAATAACTTAAACATGGTAAAATTAAGAAACGAAATAAACGAACTCACAAATAAATTATACAACATTCAATTAAGAAAAAGCAATTTTAAGTTCAATGACATTAATATGATCCAACCAGTTCACTCTTTCAATGACAATCAATTATGATCTAATACGATAGGACTTTAGAAATGATAAGTTTCGGAAAATAAGCTAATGGTTAAACTACCCCGTCTGCAGCATAAAACGCTGCATCCGCCCCTTCAAGAAAGAGGAATGGTGGAGCCCTCCGACCCTCCTTTGATACAAGTACCGATAAGATTAAAGAAATTAAAAATTAATGAGGATTAGAAGCGGGGAGATATTTTGTAAAAAAATTAACAATTATAATATACTCTCGTGATAAGAAAAAAGAACAGTAACAAAGAATGGTACTTACAAGAAGTTTGGTAATGAACCTAAAGTATGTTATATTTTATCTTGAAAAAGTTATTTCCCACACAAAAATATTATTATTATGGAGGTAGAGAAATATGGCTACAAAGAGGTTTAAACATGTTTATCAGTTCAAAATTCAACTGAAAGATATAAAACCACCAATATATAGAATAATTGAAGTCCCTGAATATTACACTTTTTGGGATTTTCATGTAGCAATACAGGATGCAATGGGATGGAGTGATTATCATCTTCATACTTTTTTCATGAAGGACCCTGCTTTTAAAACAGAAGTGAAATTGGGCATACCTTTAGAAGATTATGATGAAAATTTAATTCCTGAATTTCTTGTGAAAATTTCACAGTTTTTTACGCCTAGTAATAAAAATGCGATATATATTTATGATTTTGGCGATGAATGGGTTCATCAAATTACTTTACGAGAAATTCATCCTGCTGAGAAAAATAAAGATTATCCTATTTGTATAGAGGGAAAAAGGGCCTGCCCTCCAGAAAATTGTGGCGGAGTACCAGGTTATTTAAGAATGTTAGAAATATTACAAAATCCTAAAGATGAAGTATATAAAGAAATGATAAAATGGGTTGGAAAAGATTATAATCCTGAATTTTTCGACAAAGAAAAAGTCCATTTTTCTGACCCAGCAGAAAGATTTAACCAGGCATTTGAATCTTAACCTTTTATATTTCATACAATCGTAGTTAGTCAATTGTTGTTAATTAGCACTCCTTTCAAAGGTTATGCAATTTTAGTTATCAGTACATTATTAGAAGCGCTCAGTTTATCTCTTATTAATCCTCTCACAGACTCCCTCACAGTTATTACGGTTGATCCAAAAGAGCAAGCAAGGATTATGGCAATCTTACATGTGATCATGATAGGCTTAACTTCGCCTTTTGGATGGATAGCAGGACTTCTTTCTGAGAAATGGCGAGGATTACCTTTTGTAGTAAATTTAATACTTTTTGTTATTGGCGCTATTTTCACTTACTATTTAGCAGTTGTTCTTGGAAGTAAAAATCGTAAAGAAGTTCAGTTTAGCGAAGAATTATTGAAATAATTTAAATGATAACTCTAATTTTGAGTTTATAATAATCATAAAATAATTATCCCGCCTAAGAAGTACAAGGCGGGGTTTATTTGCTTGAATTATGTGTATTCCATCATCTGATGCATCATTTGCTTTATTAGCTGTGCTGAGTAATTCTTGGGATAGATTAGAAATGTTTTCTGTTCCAAGAGTTGCGTTCCATTCTTCTGAGGTTGAATTTTTTCAAAAATGTTTAAACCCTATATACATTGAAAGAGAAAGTAATTAATAATAAATCATTTAACCTTAGATTAATCCAATGTAGAGACGACCTATATGGGCGTCTACCTATAATAAATCATTCAACCTTTGATTAAATCAAATGTAGAGACGCCCTATATGGGCGTCTCCTGGGTTTAATAATTATTTGAAATTAAAAACGAGACGCGCGTATAGCACGTCTCTACAATTAATAATTAATGCTGATTATAACAAATTGCTGTTAAATTCAAAACATTAATTTTATATTTACCGTTCAATAATTGATTTAACCTTTGATTAATCCAATGTAGAGACACCCTACACGGGCGTCTACCTATAATAAATCATTCAACCTTCGATTAAATAAAATGTAGAGACGCCCTATATGGGCGTCTCCGGGGTTTAATAATTATTTGAAATTAAAAGCGAGACGCGCGTATAGCACGTCTCTACAATTAATAATTAATGCTGATTATAACAAATTGCTGTTAAATTCAAAACATTAATTTTATATTTACCGTTCAATAATTGATTTAACCTTTGATTAAATCCAATGTAGAGACGCCCTATATGGGCGTCTCCGGGGTTTAATAATTATTTGAAATTAAAACCAAGACGCGCGTATAGCACGTCTCTACGACTAAGAATCAATGTTGGTTATAATAAAGCGAGACGCGCATGTAGCCCATTATAAATTCAAACGCATATTTTTAGAAAGGCTTCATTTCTAAAATCCTATTAAAAAATAAAAAAATGGTAAGAATCTGTCATATTATGTATGCATAACTCCTAATAATTTCTCCTAAACAATCATAAATATGTTTAATTATCATTTTTCAAATTTGACAAACATAAAAGATATTGTTATCATAAAAATGAATCGGTTCATAAAGAATCAGTTCATATTAAAGGAGTGAAAGGAATGGCCAATATTAAAGATGTTGCGAAACTGGCTAAAGTTAGTGTAGGAACGGTATCAAAAGTTTTGAATAACGATCCTACTGTAAAACCAAAAAATAGGGAAAAAGTATTGAAAGCCATTGTTAAATTAAATTATGTTCCTAACATACATGCTAAAAACTTATCTTCTGGAAAAACAAAGATGATTTCTATAATCTCCCCTACTATAGGAGACGAATTTCACGAAAGGTTAATAAGTGCAATTGATGAAGTCCTTTCGAATAAGGGATATGATATTGTCTTCTTCCCATTATTTTCAAGGGATAGACTTCAAAGAGTTTCTAATCCATCTCACTTTTTGTATCAAACAGATGGTTTAATTGTTTCTTCTCTTTCTTTAACAAAAATGTTTAAAGATAACAAACTTCCAACTAACAAACCTTACATATTAGTTGACACAAGAGACAAAATGAATGACTGCATATTTGTAGATAACTATTATGGAGGCATTCTGGCAGCTCAGAATATCAAGATATATAAAAACTCCGATATATACATATTAGGTGGTTACGAATCTGATGAAGTGTTTACAAGTGGCGTTTTTTTGGAAAGAATGAATGGATTCATAGACGAGTTAGTAAATCAAAAAGGAGTTCCTAAGAAAAAGATAAAGGTGATTGAGGTTCCATTGAGTTGGAAAGAAAGTTTTAAAATCAGTAAAACTATTATAAAAAGTGAGAAGAAAAAATTTAGTGTTTTTGCGTTATCTGACATTATTGCTTTTGGGTTTATAGAAGGAGCAAAATATCTAAACATCTTTCCTGGTAAAGATTATTCGATTATAGGATACGATGATCTATCTTTTGCTGAATCAATAAAATTATCGACAGTAAGGCAACCAATAGAACTTTTAGGGCAAACTGCTGCAGAATTGCTGATAGAAAAGATCACAAATCATTCAGATGAAAAAATTCAAAAATGTTTAAAACCTATATACATTGAAAGAGAAAGTAACTAAGAAAGGAGGTTTTTCAAAGAATGTTGGAAAAGAGATTCAGGTATTTAACTATATTTTTTATCTTTTTGCTATCAATTTCATTATTCGCTTCAAACATCTCACAACGAACAGAACACACGATTACTCATACAACACTTGTAACTTATGAAGGACCTACTCTATTGAAAGAGTTTGATAATGTGGAAATTAAGGTGGAGGATGAAAAATTGTTTATCTATGAGGTACCAGTCAATCATGATCGTGTCTTCAGTTTTAAAGCACCAACCACTACAGCTCCAGTTGCTTTTTTTGATTTTGAAGGTTCCGTGAATGTTGAAATCACAATAAAAGATGTAGAAAAAATAGAAAATGTGGTTGTTAGACCTTTAGCTTACGGAATCAAACCTTCAATTTCAGGAAACAGTATATCTTTTAGATTGGATTATCCAACTAATTATGTCGTTGAATATAATAACGACCCGACAAAAGCCATACATCTATTCACAAACACACTTGAGAAAGACAAGCCCGATCCTAACAATCTTCCAGAAAACATGATATACATAGGACCAGGTGTTTACAAGGCAGATGCAATACCTATAGAAAGTAATAAAATAGTATATTTGGCAGGTGGGGCCTATGTGTTTGGACAAATACGCGGTGAAAATGTAGAAAATGTAACTATAAAAGGACGCGGAATTTTAAGTGGTGATCTATACAAACGTACTCAAGCTTCTGAATTTACAATTCCTATTGAGTTTAGACATTCAAAGAACATTAAAATAGAAGACATAGCTATTCTTAATCCTGCGGGATGGGCAATATCAGCGTATTTTGTTGATGGCCTTACTATCGACAACATCAAGATAATAACAAGTAGGGCAAATGGCGATGGTGTATCTCTTCAATCGTGTAAAAACGTACATGTAAAAAATAGTTTTATCAGATCATGGGACGATTCTTTAGTAGTAAAAAATTATGATGGTGGAAGTACAGAGAATATAAAATTCGAAAACATAGTAATTTGGACGGACCTTGCTCAAAGTATGGAAATAGGTTACGAAACTTATGGAGAAAAAATTGAAAATGTCTCTTTTGAAAATATCACAGTACTTCATAACTTCCATAAACCAATAATTAGCATTCATAATGCAGATAATGCACATATTTCAAACATATCATACAAAAATATAACGGTTGAAGACGCACAAATAATTGGAGACAATCCTGCAGAAAATTACGATGATTTTTTTATCGATTTGCAAATTGCTTACAACCAATTGTGGTCAACAAGTAGAGAAGAAAGAGGTACTATCGACAACGTAACCATCGATAACGTAGTTATTTTAGACGGAAAAGATGATTTAGTCAGCAGAATAGGAGGATACGATGAAGATCACATGATTACCAATGTTTCAATAAACAATCTAACCTACAAAGGAAAAAAGGTTAAATCACCTGAAGATCTAAACTTTGTTATAAATCAATATACTTCGGGTATTGCTTTCAACTTTACAATGAATCAATCAACAGGAGCTACGCCAATTTATCCATATAACCTGTCATTAGAAAGTACGGGCGTCAAAACTATAAAAATTAATACTATACTCCAAAATGGGTTCATAGTTCCTGAATTTGCAATAAAAGAGCAAATTGAAGTGTACTCTGGTGAAAAAATCACAGGAACATTTGAAGTTATAGCTACTCATGGAGTAGGGCTTTTAGATTGGGATGATGGCAGTGGACCTTGGGAACAACATCCACACATTGCGAGAAATGTTCTTGATGGAGATTTTAAAACTGCTTGGATAGCTAAAGAATGGCTAAATCAAACTGGAGAGTACGCTGCTTTAAGTATCGTCTTTGATGAACCTAAAGAAGTTGGTAAAGTGCGAATCTACGGTTTTCCTGATTCGAAAATTTATCAAGTTCAAAACATAGGTTTGTTTGGAATCAGAGCTTCAAGCCAAAGGAACGTTTACACAAAAATACTAAATGGAGAAGATTACGAATTTACTCCGGCTACTGGAAATTATATTGATATGGTAATGAATCCAGGAGAATACAAAGCTATTCAATTACGATTCTATTATAAAGAGGGTAGTTCTTACTCGGCACGGCCCTTTGCAACTGAAATAGAAATTTATCCAGCAAGTTTAACATTTAACAAGCCGGTAGAGGCAACTCCTCATGAAGATGTATATGAGGCTAAGAATATCGTAGATGGAAATTTCTACACATATTATGAATCGAAAAAAGGCGTTTGGCCAGCTGAAGTAATGATAGATTTAAAAGAAGAAGCAACTATCCAAGTCATCAATCTACATCTACCTCCTCTATTACAATGGGATAAAAGAGAACAAAGTATATCGATACATTCAAGTTTAGATGGAGTAACTTTCCAAGAAATTGTTGAAGAAACAAAGTACGAGTTTGATCCAAAAAGGAACAACATTGTTACTATTAAATTAAATGAGCCAGTAACTTGTAGATATGTTAAATTCATGTTTACAAGTAATACTTCGGAATATGGAGCCCAAATATCAGAGATAACTATCTACTGATCTAAAATCTTACAAAATCATATTTTGAAGTTAGTAAAAGAATGAAAATTTAGGGTGGAGGCGAAATGAAATGGGAAAAAAGAATCGAGTTTGCTTTTTAACAGTTTTTTTGTTAGTTACCATGCTCAATTTCAGTCTATTATATGCTCAAAATATCATGATTGCCTCAGTTCGAGAAGATGACAGGTACTTAGGAAGAGAATTTGATCCAAAGTTTGACAGATTGTATGACGATTTCACACGAAAACACCTTGAAAATATTGAAGGAACGAAATTGACATACGTTGCTACAAGTGGTAAGGGTGTATATTTAACAGAGAGGAAAAACCATTTAGAAGCGTATTATTCCAGCACTATAGGCGTAACAAAAGACGCACCTGTTTACAAAGTTGCTTCTCCCGCCAACACCGGTGGGTCGTATCCATTTCTTGTGTTTATAATGAAAGGAGAAGACGGAGCTTCAATTAACGATCTTTACATATCTTTCAGATACAACGATAATCACGAAGACATAGATGTCGATCTCACCCAGTTATATGATCCAGATCTTTACCCTTTACCAGAACTCACAAATGAATACCAGGTTTACATAATAGATCTTGCTTCTTCTCTTGATGGAAAAACCTTTGTTAGAAAAGACGGAACAGGAGAAATACCTGCAGGAGCTGCATTGGCAGGGTTTCATCTCTTAGCTAAGACAACAGCAGGAGAAGGAACACTCTACATCAAAGAAGTATACTGGAGTAAAGATCCAAACACAACATGTTTCACTGATGATGAAAACAACTCTTTGTTAGATGATTTCAACAGAGAAGTTTTAAGCGACACTACAGGAACTACTATCTGGTGGCGCGGAGGAAGTAGAGAATCACGAATAATCGGTCAACATTTGGTATTAGACTACACCCAAGAAAATATATCATATTACTCTGCAGGCATTGAGAATTCCAACATCGATGGGATGTATGATAACTTTGTATTGAAAATCAGAGGTAAAAAAGGTGGAGAAAATATTAAGATAATACCTATATATCTAAAAGAAGATGGCAAGCCGATTTTTGGAGAGGCAAAACTTCTTTCAGAGTTAAAAGGTCCAGATAACAAATATCTCCCCAAAATAACTAATGAGTTCCAGAACGTTGTGATAAATTTTGAGGCTAATGGATGGGATAAAAAGGTAAATGGATTTGGCTTTGAGTCAATTGATGGTGAATCTGGGATAATATATTTAGACAAAATATTTTTTACAAACATGGAATATGACGCATCTACTGTACTTACCAAATATCCAATAATAGATGTTAACGATATAAGGGTTTTTGATGATTTTGAAAGAGAAGTAGTCGGTGCAACTAAAGATTACGATCCTAATAATCCTATTGCCCTTGAAAACAACTTTTTATACATCATTGCTTATGCAGGAATTGACAGAATGTACATCGAAAATGGTGAATTAGTATTAGACTGTTCAAAAAATAGTGACTACATTCAATATACTGTAGCAAGCAACGTTAAAAACAATGATGGCATTTACAAATATGTCGTATTTAAAATGCGTGGAGAAGAAGGGGCAACACTACAAAACTTTAGAATAAAAACAATTGATCCAACCGGCACGCGTAGTCAAGATGTATGGGGAAACGGTGGGCTAAAAAGTGGTCCTGGACTTCCCATCCCTGACTTAAATGTTCAAAATTACCCTTACATTACAAATGACGGTTATTATTATATAATCATTGATCTAAAAGCAAGTAACCTTTCTACGCAAATAGACGGCTTTGACATTTTCTACAGTGGACAAGGAAAACTGTACATAGATACAATATTTTTCGCTAATCCAGGAAAACCTGTTTTAAACAAAGAAAACATGTTGATGTTTGATGATTTTAATCGAGATACCCTAATTCCTGCTGATCCCAGCTCGATAAACAAGTGGTATATAGAAGCTGCTAATGCAACTATTGTTGATAATTGTCTGCTACTAAATGCAACAGGTTTTGTTCATTCATACTACAAATCAGCAGGTTATCCTAACAATTTTGACGAACCTAAAGAGTATTTTGTTTTGAAAATGAAGGGAGAAGAAGGTGCAACACTTGAAAGTTTTAGAATAAGTGTAATTACTGACCAAGGAGAAAGCCCAGAAAGATTTGCAAATCAAGGACAATTGGTTAGTTCACCATATGTTCCTATTGCTGAACTTACAGAAGACTTTCAAGAATATATAATAGATTTACAAGCGAGTAATCTTCCAGTCAGAGCTCAAGGTGTGATAATAACATTTGGAGACTGGTCAGAAGGGAAGTTATATATAGATGAAATCTATTTTGCAGACAAAGTTAATTTGACAAATCTATTAAACCAAGTATTGAATGATTGAAATTCAAACATTGATTTTAGGCTCATAATTGGTAACTATAAAATTCGAACGTTTAAAAATATCCCAAACCATGATTTCAAAAGCTGTAGAGACAAGCTATACGTGCGTCTGGCGATTTTAAAACACTTTTACGTACACCCCCCCCTGGCGCATGTCTCTATGGTTTGAAATGGGTTCGAGGGCGAAGCCCTCCTCCCTTCATTCACTACAAGTACCAAAAAGATTAAAAAATTAAGAATTAGTAAGTATTAGAGCTATGGATTTTAAAATTTCTAAAGACAGTAAAATTTTTTAACAAGGCAGGTGTTACAAAATGCAAAAAAAATTATATACTTACTTTTGCCTACTAACCATACTATTAACAGTAATTGGAGCCTCTGGAGCCAAATTTTTTGGCAAAGATCAAAAAATTCAAATAACAATAGGAATGTGGCCTGAATCATATTTAAAAGACGACGTAGAAATGTTTGAAGAATGGAAACGTCTTTTTGAGAGAGATTTTCCTGAATATGAGGTAATAGGCAAACCCTACAGTTATTCTCCTGAAACCTTTTTCCCAATGGCTCAAAGTGGGACTACCCCAACAATATTTCAGACATGGTTTACAGAACCCCCAAAATTAATACAAAATGGATTTGTTAAAGACATCACTGCTCAACTCAAAGAGCAAGGATGGTATGACAAAATGGATCCCTACATGATGGACATACTCAGTGAAAATGGGAAAGTATACGGTGTACCACGTGATGCATATGGGCTTGGACTATTTATCAATTTAGAAATTCTTGAAGAAGTTGGCCTTGTAGATGACTGGAATGGAGACGGTATACTTGATATAATAGATCAACACGGAAATCCGCGCTATCCTACCACATTTGAAGAATTGAGAGAAATGGCAAAATATATTACAGATTTTGAAAAAGATGTTTATGGAAAAGATGTTGCTGGACTAATTATACTCTCTACAAATAGAAACGGAGGTTGGCAATTTTCTAACATAGCTTGGAATTTTGGAGCCAACCTACAAATTCAAGATGAAAATGGGAAATGGAAAGCAAATTTGAACGATCCAGGCGCAGTAGAAGCTTTAGAATGGATTAAAACATTAAGATGGGAAGATAATTCACTACCAGCAAATGCTTTACTAAGCTATTCAGATTGGTACAATTATGTTGCAACAGGAAGAGCTGCAATGGCGTTTTGTGGTAATGATGTAATTCATTTACCTATTACCAACTTCAATATGGATAAAAACTATGTAGCCTTTGTACCAATGCCAGCAGGGCCTTATGGGCACCGTTATTCTTTAATGGGGGGTACTCCCTTTATGTTTTCTTCAAATGCAAGCGATGAACAAATTTGGGGTGCTTTAAAGTTTTTAGAATATATGGGCCGCTCCCCAGAAGTTTCAGAAGTTTCGATTCAGAGCATACAATTAGGTATGGAGGTTGCAAGAAAAAAAGGAATGCCTATACTACCTTCTCTGAGACCTTGGATTAATCAAGATTTTTTAGAAATGATCGAAAGAATAGAAAAACAGTATATAAATATGGAAATGGAAAATTTCAAAGACTTTTTTGATACTTTTGTTCAAATGAAGAGAAAAGAAGAACCATATTATACACAAGAAATGTATGAACTCTTAGATGCATGTATCCAAGAAGTTCTGACAAATCCAAATGCTGATCCTGAGACTTTACTTACAAACGCAAATAATATCTTTCAGAAACAATATCTCGATAAAATCAAATAAAAAGGCAGATTAGTTTATGAAAAGGAAAACAGATAGAACTACAGGCAAACAAACTTTATCATTAACTAAAATGAATTTACGCGGGTGGGTTATTATGGTTCCCACACTGATACTTTTTGTATTTTTTATGTGGGGACCATTAGCTTCAAATATTTCTTATTCTTTCTATGAAACTATGGGATACACCAAAGTCAACTTTGTAGGTTTAGAAAACTATGTAGATGTATTAAAAGATCCATTATTCATTAAAGCTTTGGTAAATACTATTAAATACGTATTTTGGTCGTTAGTCATCGGTTTTTTAATACCTATTATTTTTGCTATGTTATTAAACGAGATAGTACACTTTAAGGGATTCTTCAGAGGGGCTCTTTATCTACCTAATATAATACCTGGTTTAGCAGCTATTATTATATGGAAACTTCTAATGGATCCAGATCCTTCTGCTGGTTTGAATGCAATATTTCAAACAATAAACTTAAATCCATTGCCTTGGCTTAACAGCCAAACTGCAGTTATTCCATTAATTGTATTAGCTATGACTTGGAAAAGTTCTGGTGCAACATCTTTAATATATCTTGCAGTATTACAAAGCATTGATGATACTTATTATGAAGCAGCAAGATTAGAAGGTGCCAATGTTTGGCAAAGAATAAGATTTGTTACAATCCCACATATATTGCCCACAATAAGGGTTTTACTTATTCTGCAAATAATAACAGTTGCTCAAATCTTTTATGAACCTCTTGTAATGACAGGAGGAGGACCTAACAATGCTTCAATATCTCTTTTGCAATTGATATATCGATATGTATTTGAAAGAGGCAATGTAGCTAAAGGTGCAGCAATAGGAGTAATTGTGGCAATCATTCTGATATTACTTACCTTTATTTATTTGAATGTAAACAAAAAATCAGAAACATAATATAAACGTAAAAATATGAAACCACGTGCCTAAAATTCGTCAAACCCTGATTTTTAGAGCTGTAGAGATGATCCAAATGGACGTTTCCGTGTTTTGATAGGGTTCAAGGGCGAAGCTATCCTCTTTCCCTGCGTTGCAGGGCATAGTCCCTGATTAATAAAGGAGTGTATTCACTATGAACAAATTAAAAAATAAAACATCAGGAATATTAGTATATTCAGACTACAAAAAGAAATCTTATAGAATTCTTTATTGGGTTATGTTTGCTATCCTATTAATTATATCCCTTATCTTTATTTTTCCAATAATTTGGCTATTTTTTTCTAGTTTTAAAACTCCTAAAGAACTATACCAAGTACCTTTTTCACTTCTTCCAGAAAAATTTGATTTTATGAAAATAAAAAATGTCTGGACATCTTTACAACTTGGAAGATATTTTTTAAATTCACTAATTGTAGTAATTGGTGCTACAATTGCTTCAATTGCATTCAATGGAATACTAGCTTATACAATTTCGATTCGTAAACCTGCAGGTCATAAAATTGTTTTAGCTTTAATAATGGGAAGTTTAATGATTCCGCCAATCCTCAGCATGGGCCCTTTGTTCAACAACATTGTAAAACTTGGTCTGATTAACAGCTATATCCCATTAATGTTAGTCTTTGGAGCTAATCCTTTTTATTTTATACTGTTTAAAATATACTTTGATACACTGCCTATTTCACTTATAGAAGCAGCAAAATTAGATGGTTGTAGTGATTTTCAGGTTTTTTCCAAAATTGTTATGCCACTGTCTAAACCTATTGTATCTGTAGTTGCAATTTTTACCATCAACGCAGCATGGTGTGATTTTTTGCTACCTTATCTCGTTTTAAGAGACGATATGAAACAAACTATTATGGTAAAAATATTTTTACTACAAAGCAATATGGGAACATCTATGCAATTTGGGCCAGATACTCTTTTAATAGTTTTAATGTTATCAATCATTCCTCCAATTATCTTATTCTTTATTTTTCAAAAACAAATAATGAATATTACAATGGGAGCAGGATTAAAAGAATAAATACAAAGCTGCAACATTAGCAATTTGATTAAATCCAATGTAGAGACGACCTACACGGGCGTCTAACAATAATAGATCATTCAACCTTCAATTAATCAAATGTAGAGACGACCTACACGGGCGCCTAACAATAATAAATCATTCAACCTTTGATTAAATAAAATGTAGAGACGCCCTATATGGGCGTCTAACAATAATAAATCATTTAACCTTCGATTAATCAAATGTAGAGACGACCTATATGGGCGTCTCCTGGGTTTAATAATTATTTGAAATTAAAAACGAGACGCGCGTATAGCACGTCTCTACAATTAATAATTAAAAGCTATAAACAACACCAAATCCTACAGATGACTACACCCAACAAATTTTTTAATTTTAGTACAATCTCTCATTATTATCTAATAATTACATTTTTGTATTTTTCTTTGTATTTTGGGAAAATGATTTTTTATGCTCGTCCGATCTCCCACCAATAGTTTTCAACATTACAGAAAAATATTTTCTTTTGATTATTTCTCAAAATAATAATGCTATCCTATTGATTTTATGTAATAATATGGTATAATAAAAATGGATCGAGTAAGTGTATAAGTTACTAAAAATCACTATATGGGGGACTAAAGCCCTAAGGGAGGCTTGGCTAATGGATAAGAAA
>Ga0209537_1002740_pt1 | contig 17154 bp, 16 predicted proteins | sample BioPla4DNA1_FD_187698 | JGI IMG/M metagenome (GOLD analysis project Ga0209537, IMG submission 187698) | Biogas fermentation microbial communities from Germany - Plant 4 DNA1 (SPAdes) (version 2) | ecosystem: Engineered > Bioreactor > Anaerobic > Digestate | place: Bielefeld, North... | reverse complement strand
TCCATAACATTGGTACCAAAGGAACGGCCCTGCATCTCAGGTGTTGTGGTCACCAATACCTTTACTCCCCTCTCCCGGAGGAGTTCCAGGTCATCTTTGGTGACTGTATTGGTGATGATAATCTTACCAGGAAGCTCCGAAGGCATGTATTTTCTGATAAAATGAAAATCCCCGGTGATAATTTCGTTGTCATGATAATATTTGTCATACTTTGAAGTAACCGTCTCCTGCTTCTCACCGGTAGGGTACAAATACTTGAAAGGCATTTGGCTCAAAACAGGAAGCAAAGTATAGGCCAAAAACCTCAGAGTTGATAAACTACGGACCGGTATAGGAATTCCCATGGCAAAGATCAGGTCTCCATAGGTGGTCTTGCAACCCGCATACCAGAGAGCCTCAGCAATTCCAAAACGGTCCACCCCGGAAACCACCAAGGCCCGCCTATCTTTAAAATCCCATCCCAGCTCACACTGGAGGTATTCAATAACCTTTCTCTCCAATGTATTTTTTAAACCACTGCCATCAACAATCGGGGTCTTTTCTGCTGCTGCAGCGATCTTTTTGGCTTCCCTGAGCGCATAACGCCTGTTACCGGCCACCAGATACAGATCGATACCACCCATACCGAAGGCATCGACCTTGCCATCAAGCTCACGGATCATCTGAATCGCCCGCTCCATATCCCCATCTGTACCGATCCGTTCGATCACAAATTTTTCTCCCAAAAATTCGGCTTCTACCTTATGATCTCGCTTAGAAGAACCCAGACTCACACTCACTACCCTTTTCATAAACAATCCTCACTTTCAGAAGAATGAAAATAACGGTTGTTCAACGTTCTTGTGCTGAAATGATCAATTCTCGCAAATGCTCAGGTTCCACATATTTATCCTCATTAAGGGGTGATTCCCCCAAATCTATCCCCAATACCTCCTTATCCAAAAGAGCGGCACACCATTTGATGCGCTGTCTTGACCCAATTAAAATAACCACATCATAAGTCCTGACCTTAGACACCAGGCCCATAATTTCATTTAACAATTCCAAGCCTGACTTTTCTTTAACAAAACGCCAGCGCTCATCATTGGTCATGAGCAGCCTGAAATCAACACCCAATTCATCCAGCAGAGAAGAAATTTCCTCTTTATTCTTCAAAGGAAAACCCACCACAGCTATGCTTGCCCCTCTGCGCACAGCACCTAAACTCTCTAAGCGGGAGATAAAACTCCGGTCAACACCACAGCGCTCTGCAACCTCCTGCTGTGAAATTCCTTGGCTGCGCAGTGAGATGATCTGGGCCATCAACCGGTTAAGCTTTTCCATGCTGATGAGTTTATCACCTATTCGATGAAAATCATTCATCCCCAACACCCTTGTGCACATTTTTGTGAACACTATTTTAACAGATCAGACAACCGGTGACAATAGAGTCATTGAGAAAAAATTAGGTTTGAAGTATTCACACCGTCCAATTGTAAACTTTTTATTATTAAGCTATAGCTGGCACAATTTTTGCTTATCTATAAATAGCGCCTAATGGCTTGTGAAATATTGCACATTATCGGCATAATCTCACTAAAGGAGGTGGAAAAGTAATAATGGCCCTGACTCTAGAACAGCTCAACCACTGTAAACCGAGCAAAAAACAAAAAAACACCATTGAAACACCTGTAGCAGAAGAGGTTGCAGATACCGAAGTTAATGATCAAGAAGAACAAACAGTGCATCTGGAGTTCCCCTACGATGACCTGGAACTGCTCTACAAATATACGCTGAAGAAGATGGGAATCAAGGATCCATTTAAATAATCCGGCTATACTCCTATTCCCATTGATCCGCTTTAGCTGTTCTTGAGCTAGTCTGTGTCACACATGGAAATGCCTTTTTTTCGGAATATAGTATCGAATTTTCGACACACAACCAAGAAAACGGCAGCCCACCCGGATTTCAGATCTCACCATCTCCCTGAGCGCTGTTAGTTACCATCGGCCACACAGCATCAGCGGGATTGTGAAAATATTAACAAAAGGGGACGGGCAGCCTTGAGCGGTATACAATCATAACAATCATTTCAGTGAAAGCATCTGATCCTAAGATGAAAAACCTCAGGGCCTACAGAGTGTTATAAGATCAGTCAAAAAGCAGCGGCACTTAAAACCGCTGCTTTTTATTGTTCAACCCTTATTTTTTGCACCATCAATTTTTGGCCGGCTTCCAGTCAGTGTTTTGTTGGGCTTGTAAGAACTTTAGCACCAGGTCACCCCGCTCACAGCCCACATCCTCAGCCAACACCGGACACTTTACTTTCAGCAAAAAGAAGATGTTTTTGTCATTCACCTGACTTAAAGTTTCATAATTTGCCTGCCCCTTGGCAATAATCAGGTCTGCCTGTTCGAATTCCTTCAAAAATTCCGGTGAACAGCTCTTTAAAATTGTGCCCGGTGCATCACTTCCATTATCGATCACCCGCACTAAATCGGTCATCCCGATCTCCACAGCATCTTCCATAGTTGCATCATTGATAATCGGCTGACCTTTTACCACATAGCTGATCTTTTCTGTGGGCATCAACTCAAGCAGAAGATAATCAAAAACGATCTCACCTGCATTATCACCAAGGTATAGGATCCGTGATCGCTTATGGATTTCCCTTTTCAGCTCATCACTGCTGTTAAATACAAGTGGCTGATTAATACAATCCTGTACAGTATCCCGAACTTCTTGATGGCTGATATCCCCTTTGGGACCGAAATCAATAATATTTCCTGCAACAGCTATTTTAACCGCGGTTTCAAAAGGATCCTCCGCATTTTGTACTATACTGCGCATTTCCGGCAGCATAGCCAAAGCCAATCCATTAAACTCTTTTTTAATCTCCCGGTAAGGATCATCTACTTGGGTAATCTTCCTAATATAGCGATATATAACCTGAGCCATATATGGTGATGGCTCACTCATATCCATCCTGGACATTTCAGCAAACACATAACGCAGGATTTTCTCCTGAATTTCCGGAGAATCTGTTACCATTTTTGCAGCATCAACTGTCTGCCGCAGCAGACAGGGTAAACACTCGAAATAAGTCTGCATAAAATCCCTCTCTTTTCAATCAACTAAATATTAAATATAATGTAATTATACCCTAGTAAAAAAGAGCACCATAATTATTTTTGGTGCTCCTTAAACAAGAATTTTTCGATCATCTTTCAGGAAAGCTGACATCAATTGGGCAAGGTGCGCTTTCCTTGAAATGCTGCATAGGGGTTATAACATCTGCTGTTATTTATCACTTTCCAGCTGATTTAGTCTCTCTCTGATCTGATTAAGCTGGTCCTCCAACAGCTGAGCCTCCCTCTGCAGCATTTCCTTTTGATCTACAGCTTGGGGGGCCTGGGGAACAGCCGGATGATAACCATAGGGTGCGTAATACGGCCACCAGTGGCAAAACATTCTTTTGAATCCCCTGCCTCTACCAAAGCCTCGTCCAAAACCAGCTGATCTATAGCCTGGTACAGGAAATCCTGCACAGAAACCCATACCTCTACCTGTTCTTGGTCCCATTCCCAGCGGCCCTGTTCCATCTCCTCTTGGCATGTGTTCCACCTCCTTTTTATCAAATTCCTTCATAATTATAATTTTCTTACCATCTTTGCTCCACAATTCCTTTTATCCTCTTCCACCCCTGAACCTTCTGCGGCGGCACATACCCTGACCGCCCTCGGCCAGCTCAAAATGCCCACCTCCGATGTGGATCACCTTTCCATTAACTAACGCATCAGCAACTTTCTGTCTGGCGGATTTGATAATACGCTGAAAAGTCCCTCTAGAAATGTTCATCATCTCTGCTGCTTCATTTTGCTCCATTTGCTCCAGATCGGAAAGTCTGATGGCTTCAAGCTCTTCTATTTGAAGGGTAACCTGTTCTTCACTGCGGTTCTGCGGATAAAAAAGCTGATTAGGTGGTATAAACCCTACCCTTCTGCACTTTTTTCGTCTCGGCATGCTCTAAACTCAACCCCATTCTATTATGTGCATATGCACATTTTAATAATACAACGGGTTTTGCTAAATGTCAAATATAAATTCACGTTTCCAAAACCAAATGATCTCCACAAACAGGAATAGTAATTCTTTCCTGCAAAGCCTTTTTCATCTCCCAGACAGCCTGAAGACCTGTACAGTGTAGCGGCACAATCATTTTCACTCCTAGTTCCTTAAATCGCTGTATGGTCGCCTCCAGCCTTGCGCTTCCAATATTTTTGAGATGCATACCCCCTATGACTGCGGCTATTTCTTCATTTGGGAAAAGGCTCTTTGCTGATTGAATACAATTGATAATACCTGGATGGCTGCAGCCAACGAAAATATAGATACCCTTATCCCCTTTCACAAGCAGGAACTGCTCATCCCATACCCTATCTTCAACAAGTTTTCCGTCTTTTTTCAAAAGAAAATTAGGCAAATCATCCTCGAAGTGTACAGTTCTTACAACTTCACCTGACAATACAACATTTTTCTGAATCTGAACCGGTTCTGTATGAGTTCTAATCCTGTGTTTAAAATAATCATAATCCGTATTTTCCCGTACCCAGGGAATACCGATATTTTCATCCAAAGGCTCCCCTTGAGAGCTGTTGAATCTTTCATAAAATGCTTCCTGATGTATGTAGACCGGTGCATCTTTGTTAAGCCGGCAGAAAACCGGGAGTCCTCCTGTGTGGTCATAATGACCGTGACTTAACACCACCACATCTACACACCGAAGATCGATCTCATCCTGTTCAGCATTATAAGCAAAAACATCTGTTTGACCTGTATCGAAAAGCACATAAAAGTCATCTATATTTATTAACATAGACAACCCGTGCTCAGCGAGCAGGCCCCTTCGGTTAACCTGATTTTCCACAAGGATTTTTAATTCCAGCAGCAGCGATCTCTCCCTTTTGTGTTTATGCACAAAATATAATATTTAAATTCCTATGTCAATAGGGGAAGCAGGGTGACGTTATTGGATTATTGACTCACAAGATGATAATAAGTTCTCGCAGTCAGGCCGTAGATGATGACATAGAAAACTGCGAAAACCAAAATTGTTAAAGCTGTACAGCCGGCAAAAAGCTGCACATTGGTCAGATTCAATACTGCAAGCATTTTAGTTATTACTTTAAAGGCAAACCCAATATGAATTACCGCTGCCACAAGGGGCAGGAAGAACACAGCCAAAACCTGGCTTTTGATAGCCTGCTTAACTTCGTCACGGCTCATACCCACCTTTTGCATAATCTCAAACCGCCCCCGGTCATCATAGCCTTCAGCAATCTGTTTATAGTAGATGATCAGAACAGTGGCCATAATAAACAACAGGCCTAAGAATATACCCAGGAAAAACAACCCGCCATAGATGGAATAAAAGCCTGCCCTTGCGCTTTCTGCTCCCTCAACATAACAATCTGCATTAATCTCTTTAAGAGCTTTTTGAAGTGCGCTGACAAGGCTTATTTGGGCATCTTTGTCACCTGCAACATCAAAACCATAATAATAAGAAAGCTCACCCATATCACCCTGATTACCGCTTAGTGAATTATATATCTGCTTGATAGTATCAACATCATCCACAATTAGAAAATAACTGTTGGTCAATAAAGCAGACATTTTGTCCTCTGTTTCCAAAGAGTCCAACCGCTCTTTGATGGATAGCTCAAAACCATTAAAGTTTACAGTATCACCGGGTATATCCCCCTTCAGGGTATAGAGTAGCGCCTCGCTACTGTCCAGTGACACGGATTTATTCTCCATTCTGTTGTATTCATCAGCTGTCAAACACACCACCATCGCAATATTACCAGCTGCATAATTATTTGAATGGTCTTGGGTAAAGCTGGCACCATCTTGGCTTACAGGAAAACTCATAGAGCGATAGCGAATAACATCCTTCGGAATAAGACCAGCCTCTAATGCTTGCTTTTCAATGGCAGCATCCAGCTTGATCGCCTGCTCATCTGAAACATTACGGGCGCTCACCAAAATATTTCTGGGATAGCGGGTGCGTAAAAGATCCTCCATCCCTACATACATGGAAACAGTTGTGGAAAGCATGATAATCACTGCTGTAGAAAGGATGCAGATGTTGGCAAGCCCTACCGCGTTTTGTTTCATGCGATAGATCATGCCTGAAACGGGAATAAAGTGTTTTAACTGATAATAATAGCTTTTATTCTTGCGCAGCATTTTCAGCAGTGCAATACTTCCCGCAGTAAACAAGCAGTAGGTTCCTATCATGGCAAGAACAACAGCAACAAAAAAGAGCTGCAGCGCTGCCAAGGGAGACTCGGTTGTCAGGGCAATATAATAGGCGATAGCCAGGGAGACTGCACCGATGATGGCGATCAGCCAATTGGTTTTCGGTTCTTTTTCACCAACACTGCTCCCCTTTAATAATTCGATCGGCTTGGATAGGTGCACTTGAAAAACATTATAAACAAGATTCAGCAAAAAAATCCCGCCAAACAATACAGATGTATTAATGACAGCGGCAACCGGTATTTCAAAGCCAAAGGTCACCTCGAAAGTAATGATTTTAAAGAGCAGTAGAATCATCAGCTTGCTGAAGAGAATTCCCGCCCCAAGTCCCACAACGATGCTGATCACTGCGGTAAACAGGGCTTCCCAAAGGATAATCCTGGCAATATGCTTCTTTTCCATGCCCAGAATGTTAAACAGGCCAAACTCCTTTTTACGGCGTTTAATCAAAAAGCTGTTGGTATAAAACAGAAATATCACTGAAAAAACAGCGATTACCCCAGCTCCAAAGGATAACAAAGTTCTTAATTGTGCGCTGTCGCTGAGGCTGCCTATATCTTTGGCAACCGCCAAAAAAGACATATTATAAAACATCATGACTGTAAAAATGCCAGTCAGCAGGTAGGGAAGATAGGTCTGGGCATTCTTATTCATGTTATTGACAGCAAGCTTTGCATAAAAAAATCTATTCACTGCGGACACCACCTGTGGCCAGCAGGGTCAATGTATCTGATATTTTTTGGTACAACTCTTCATTGGACATTGAACCCTTGTAAAGCTGATGAAACAGCTCTCCATCCTTGATAAAAAGGACTCTTTTGGCAAAGCTGGCTGCTTTGATGCTGTGTGTTACCATCAGAATGGTCTGCCCGTCCTTATTTATCTCGTTAAACAGGTGTAGCAGTTCGATGGAAGAACGTGAGTCCAGAGAACCGGTAGGTTCATCTGCCAGAATCAGCTGTGGTTTCGTGATCAGGGCTCTGGCGATGGCTGTTTTCTGTTTTTGGCCGCCGGAAACCTCATATGGGTATTTTTCAAGAATATCCTCAATCTTGAGCCTTTTTACAATAGGTTTCAGCAGTTCAATCATCTCTTCATATGACTTCCCTGCCAGAACAAGGGGCAACAAAATATTATCCTTAATAGAAAAGGTATCAAGCAGATTAAAATCCTGAAAAACAAAGCCTATATTATCCCGCCTGAAAGCTGAGATTTCCTTTTCATTAATCGATACAATATTTTTTCCATTTAAAAAAACCTCACCACTTGTAGGCTTATCAAGCCCTGCGATAATATTGAGCAAGGTTGTTTTGCCTGAGCCGGACTCACCCATCACAGCGGTAAACTCACCCTGCTCAAGGGAGAAGGTCACATTTGTCAAGGCCTGAACCGGATTCCCGCCAAACCTTGTTGTATAAATTTTCTTTAAGTTATAGACCTCTAACAGCGGCATAATTATTCCTCCAGTCTTTGTTCTTGCCTCCATAGTAGCAAAAAGAGAAAATGACCAGCCATTATTTTGGCTTACATCTTCTCTTCCAAGCTTACATTTTGGTAAGGTTCGTTTTAATCTGCAGCTAGATCAGCATTATCAAAGCCGATCTTCACTTTAGTGCCTCTGCCGACCTCAGATTCAATGGCAATCGTATGTGACAGTTTATTTAAAATCTGCTTGCAGAGAAAGAGCCCAATACCGGTTGACTTTTTATCCGCCCGGCCGATATACCCGGTAAAGCCTTTTTCAAACACCCGCGGCAGATCCTCCTGCGCAATGCCGATCCCTGTGTCTTCGATCACCAGTGTATCAGGTAATTGGTCATCCATATAGATGGAGATTTCACCAGCACTGGTGTATTTTAAGGCATTGGACAGTATCTGTTCTACAACAAAAACCAGCCATTTCTCATCAGTCAAGACATCATAATTTAACTCCCTGTAATTCAGCTTGATCTTTTTACTGATAAAGAGTTTTGAGTATTTCCTGATCCCTTGTTTCACAATATCATCAAGGGAATGCCTTTTGATCACTAGATCAGAACTCATATTCTCCAGGCGCAGATATTGCAGCACCATCTCCACATACTGTTCCACCTTAAACAGCTGCTCCAAAAGTTCACTCTTTGTGTCAGACTGCTCTGACTGCAACAGCAGCCGCATGGCAGCGATAGGTGTTTTGATCTGATGTGCCCAGATGGTGTAATAATCCACCATATCGGCAAAGGCTTTTTCCTTTTGATTGATGATCTCTGTGCGGTTCTGATCAACTATTTTAATTAAATTCTGATAATCAGCTTCAATCAGGTTCTTTGGGATAGAAAACATATAATCAGTAACAGTTATACTGTTTTTCATTTTATTAAGCAATGTGTGCCGCTTGTAAAAGCCTGCAAAATCAACAATGCCGATCACTAAAATAAAAACACCTGCCAGGAGAGAGGCATAGCCTACAGCCTCTAAAGGCAGGGAGTAGAGTGAAAAAACTAATAAAAAAATGCCGAAGGACACCAGCGCGGCAGCAACAGCTGTCCTATTCCCTTTCAGGTATGCAGCTAAAATACATGCAAGATCCTTTATATCACTCCACAAGATAACCAAGACCTTTCTTGGTTTTAATGAAATTATGAAGCCCTGCTTCTGCTAACTTTTTGCGCAGACGGGTGATATTAACGGTCAGGGTATTGTCATCAACAAAATCGTCACTTTCCCAGAGCCGCTGCATGATCTCCTCACGAGAAACTACTTTCCCCGCGTTTTCCATCAGCAACTGCAGAATCTTGTAGTCATTCTTTGTCAGCTCTATTCTTTTATCCTGATAGCTGAGAGTTGCATCACTTAAGTTTAAGACCGCTCCCTTGTGCTCAATGACATTTACCTGCCCTTGCAATGAGTATGTACGCCGCAGCAAGGCCCCTACCTTAGCAGTGAGAACATGCAGATCAAAGGGTTTGACAATAAAATCATCACCACCCATATTGATGGCCATCACAATATTCATATTATCGCCGGCTGATGAGATAAAGATTACAGGTACCTTAGATATTTTCCGTATTTCACTGCACCAATGAAAGCCATTAAAAAAGGGGAGCATCACATCGAGCAAAACTAACTGGGGATCAAATTGAATAAACTGCTCGATTATATTTTTAAAATCGGTGACATAGATCACATCATAATCCCATTTAGCAAGATGCTCTTTGATGGTTTTTGCGATGGTGATGTCATCTTCAATGATCATAATTCTGTACATCGATCTTCCTCCAACCAGCAGTTTAGCATTATGACCATACAGACTTATCCATCTGTACTTTCCACAGTACCTTCTACTGATTCCACAAAGGACCAGGTCTTTCCCTTGTCTTCGGATTTGTATTTTGCCATAACATTACCCCCCTTATAATCACCCTGTTCCCCCTGTCCCACCAGAAGAAACAGTTTTCCGCCCTCAAAATAAGGCATTTCTGGCTGGATAAAAGGTTCAAAGGTCATGCCCATCCATTGCTCTTTTACAACAGGCAGAATTATGGGTTCAAAGGTTTTACCCCCATCTTCTGTCCGGTAGAAATTAGTCTCTGCCCCTTCTATATTAGGATAGCTCATAAAACCCACATTCTCATCCACAAAACCCCCGCACTGTAAGAGCCATGTACTGGGTCCATACCCAACCTCATTCCATGAAGAGCCGCCATCTGTTGTTTGATAAATGATCTGCCTCTCTTGTGACATAGTTCTGTCCCCTGCCGCTATCACATAGCCAACTGATACAGTTGGAAAGCTACAGAACTTTATTCTAATGCTGTGCAGCTGTCCACTAATTTCAGCTGTTTTCCAGGTTACTCCCATGTCATCCGAATAGGTAATCATTAGATTATGTTCCCTGGTACCGCCGTAGACAAAGGCTGTTTTTTCAGGTGTAATGAGATAGGATCCCTGCTGTAACTGATTATAATAAGAATGCCCATCTCCAACCTCTACCAGTGTCTCTAATGAAACAGGGACTTCCTTCCATGTACTTGTATAATCATAGCTGACATAACAGGCCCCATCTTCAATTTTGTAAGTGTACTGCTGCTGTTTATAGGGAATCTCATCTAAATACTTGTGCTTATATTCATCCTTTTCCTTTTCACCGCTGGTCTGGTACTGTTCCAGATCATAGCCAGCAGGTCTTTGTAATTTGGTTACAGTATAGACAGTGGTGTCATCAGATGTTCTCTTTTTCTCAAACCATAAAACCCATTGGCATTGGATCCTCTCATCTTTTAAAAAACCATTCCAACCAGAAGCAGTGTTTTCATCTAAACGGGCAGGCACAACCCAAAAATCAACCTGGATCACACTGCTTTCCTTGATCTCAATATCATCAATACCATATTCTATTATTTTTTTGCTGGAAGGCAGATATTTTTGCCGGTATTGATCAGTGTATGCTTTCAGCCACTTTTCTCCTACCAGACTGATGCTGTCTGTTTCGCATTCAACTGAAAAGCCCTCTGGTTCTTTAAGATGAATTGTATTTTGCCGATATAAATAGTAGCCAAAATAACTGACACCTATTAAAACTATCAACAGGCAACAGATCAGCCTCATGGGGTATTTAACATCTATAGGCATTATTTAACTCCGATGAACAGTTTTGTTTTTCTATTCTCGGGCCTCACACCATCCCCACCAGCCACTCCATCCCTTCCAGCACCCGTGGCCCCGGGCGGCAGAAAAAACTGCAGGGGACAGTGAAAACCTTTCTTTCCTTGACAGCCCTCACATCTGCGATATCAGAAACCTGATATATTTCTTCCACATCCCGCGCACAGGGAGGGTTTTTGACACTGCAGCCAGGGCAGCGCTTCTGCTCCTCTCTGCCAGGCACCCTGCCGCAGACCAGCAGGATCTCCGGATCAAAGTTTGCCACATCACCCCAGGTAATAGGAAAATAGGAGATCTGAGAGCCAACAGGATACAACTCCAGTCCCAGAGAGGATAAAGCACCATACTGCATAGATGCCGGGCCAGGTGTGGCCAGCACTTCACTGCCCATGACAAAAAGGAGCCTCCTGGAGGGAAGCCGTTTTGCTCTCTTTATAAGCCGATCAGCCTCTATACGCAGCCCAACAACTACCTGCCTGGCATGACCTCCCCCACCGACAACATCGATGAGCCTCTCCATGCCGCTGAAAAGTTCGTCTAATGTAAAAGGAAAGAAGTCAAACACTTCAATACCTGCTTCTTGTAACTCCTTCTGGCAACTGCCCTGCAGGCGGCTGTCCAGCAGCACCAGATCCGGTTGCAGGGAAAGGATCTTCTCAATATTGGGCTTCCCGAAAAACCCTACCCGCTGGATCTTATCCACCTCAGGCGGGTAATCACAATGGGCGGTTACACCTACAAGCTGATCACCAAAGCCAAGAGCAAACAGGATCTCAGTATGGGATGGAACAAGGGAGATAATGCGCATAGTTCTGCCTCCGTTTCTTAATTTAATAAACCCTGCTGTAACCACAGATAAAAAAATCAATGCTCCAGAGCACAACTGCCCTGCAGAACATTCCGCGTTTAATAATGATTTCATATACTAATTATACTATCTGTTTTCAGAACTGTGGTCAGAAAGAATAAACATCTCTGTGAATTGTTTTCTTCACAGGGATACCACTGTGCAGCACAATGAGAAGAGCATCATGTTTCTTTTTTTGCTGTCACTACCAAAACAGCTCCAATAAGAAGCACCATTCCGCCCAGCAGTTGTAGAGCTGTCATTTTTTGTGAAAGCAGCAATGCAGAGAATACCACTGCGGTCACAGGTTCTACTGTACACAAAACAGAAGCAGTGGTAGAGCCTACCCGTTTCATACCTACCATAAAAGTAAATAAAGCAATGGAACCCAGAATACCTGAGGCAACACAGAACAGCCATCCCCCGGGAGACATCTGAAACTGTAAGCTGCCATTTACACCGCCCAGTAAGAAAAGAGACACAGCGGTGATAAGACAAATAAAAGCAGATGATACTGCTGTATCCTGCTTCTCTTGAACTTTATTACTATACATCACAAAACCGGAACAAGCCAGGCCACCGGCCAGCCCCGCAATAATACCGATGGTGCTTATCTTACCCCAGGAAATTCCCGCCACCAGTGCTAGGCCAACCAGAGCTAAGGCGATTCCAACTATACCTGAAACCTTAAGCCGCTCTTTATAGAAAATGAAACCCCAAACTGCCACCCATACAATGAATGTAAAAAAAAGAATTGCAGCCAGACCGGCTGATATTCTATCAACAGCAAACATATAAAAATAATCCGCAGCACCCTGAAAAACGCCTGCTGCCAAGGGTAATACCACTGGTATACTCTTGATGAACATCTTAAAACCATAGGGCTTATAAACAGCAACATATAACAGAAGGAACACGGAGGAGATAGCATAGCGTAGGAAGACATACTCATTAACAGTTGCTCCACCCCGGTAAGCATAAACCGCCAGTACCGGCAAAAAGCCATAACAAACGCCAGATAAAGTGCTGAGAAAAACACCGACGATATAGCGGTTCAAAACACTCCTGCCCCATTTCTTTTTGATTTTTCTAAGAGCTTGAACCTGTAGCAAAAAAGATATTTAATAGTTATTGTAAAGCCATCGTTAGCATTGTTGCTACACCTATCTGTAGTGGGTCATGAATCAGCCTGTCTTTTAAGTTCAGTCTGACATAATCACATGTTTTTCGACGCTTTATATAGCTTCGCTGTTTATTGCTTGATTTCCTTCGTCAAAGCATCTTTGCTTGAATAATTTTCTTTCACAGGAATTCCACTGTGAAGCACAATGGGAAAAGTGAGAGGATAGAACTGCGGCGAAGTCAGATTTCTTTTTTTGATGTCACCACTAGAATGGCACCAATAAGAATCACCAGCCCACCCAGCAGCTGCAGAGGTGTCATTTTCTGTGAAAGCAGCAATGCAGAAAAAACAACTGCTGTCACAGGTTCTGCTGTACACAAAACAGAAGCTATGGTAGATCCTACCCGTTTCATACCTGCCATAAAGGTGAATAGTGCAATATTGCATGAGATAACGGCTGAGGCAATAGCTGCCAACCAGGCTGCCGAAGACATCTGAAATTGTAAGGTGCCTGTTGCACTGCCGAACAAAAAAAGTGGAACTGCAGTAAAGAGAGAAATAAAAGCAGATGCTACAACAGGTTCAAGTTGTTTTAAAGTTTCGTTACCAGCCATCACTACACCGGAACTAGCCAGGGCGCTGGCTAGCCCCATAATAATACCAATTGTGCTTATTTTACCCCAGGAAACCCCGACCACCAAGGCTAGACCAATCAAAGCTAAGACGATTCCAGCAATACCTGGCATTTTAAGCCGCTCTTTTTTGAAAATAAAACCCCAAACTGCCACCCAGACGATATAAGTATAGAAGAGGATTGCAGCCAGACCAGCTGATATGCTCTTAACAGTAGACATATATAGATAAGTTGACACAGCTTGTGAAACTCCCGCCATCAACGGCAATGCCAGCGGAATTTTGACGAGCATACTAAAAATGCTGCGCTTGTAAATAAAGATGTATAATAGATAAAATAAGGATGCTATGCTATAGCGCAGAAAGACATAATCGGAGACACTTGCTCCTCCCCGGTAGGCATAAACAGCCAGTATCGGCGCAAAGCCGTAACAAACACCAGATATTACGACAAGAAAAACTCCGGCTATATAGCGGTTCAAAAGTATTCCTGCCCCTTTGCTATTAATTTATTCCTATAACATTATTTAGATGTTCCGCGCTACTTCATAGCCATCCCAAATAGCAGACATAATGTTCAAATTGCTGAACACACACTTACTTTTCTTTTATTACAGCAAACCCCTGAAGCCCGAAAAAAGGGTTCCAGGGGTTTGACTATAAAACAAAACAACATCAATAACCTATCAAAATTCAAACTTCTTCGCACGATAAGCAGTCAAGTACTTCATGCAATAATCATCACGCCCTGCCAGTGTTTCAGCAGCAATAATATTAGCCATCATCCTCTGATCCAGGGGATTGATGATCAGCGCATCCAAACCCCGCGCAATAGCCATCACCGCAAAATTCTGATTGAGATGCTTGCGCAGCGGCAACCCATATGAAATATTGGAAAGGCCGCAAATAGTGTGTACTCCCGGAAAACCCGTCATAATCTTATCAATGGCGTTGAGGAATTCCGCCCCGAAAACACTGTTTGTAGATACAGGCTGTACAAGAGGATCTACATAGATATTGTCGATAGGAACATCCTTTTGAACAAGGCTGTTGATCAGTTTGTCGGCGATCTTTACCCTCTGCTCACAGGTCTCAGGCATTCCTTCATCACTCATACAAAGAGCCACAATTTTCAAATCTGTACCTGAAACCAGAGGTAGTAATGCATTATACCTTTCCTTTTCCAAAGAAATGGAATTGATCATAGCTGTGCCTTTGTGAACAGCAAGGGCATTTTCTATAGCTACAGGATCAGGGCTGTCGATACAGCAGGGTGCATCAACCTCCTCTTGCACTGTCTTTACAAGCCACTGTAGATAATCGGCTTCCTTCCCCACAAATATCCCGGCATTCACATCCACATAGTCAGCACCTGCTTGCACTTGGTCACCAGCGACTTTTTTTATTTCTTTTTCATCTTGAGCCTCGATAGCCGCGGCAATAGCCTTGCGGCTAGCATTAATCAGTTCACCTACAACAAGCATAGTTATGTCCTCCCCGCTTTTGTTGTAATAGCCTAACTTTTAACAGGCATCCATATCCCCTCTTAATTGGTAGACTCTTTAAGTGCTTTCTTTAATATTTCATCGATTTCTGCATCAGCCTCAGCGCTGAGTGGTACTACTTCATGTGAGGCCAGCAATTCTTTGGCTTTTTGTCTAGCCTTATCCTCTAGCTTTATCTTATTGATAGCCCAATTATCATAGGTTGACCTGTCACCAATGGGAGGTTTCCAAAGAGCTCCGGCACGCATATGCTTGCGTGTGTGCTTATGCCCTAAAAAGGCCTCACCGGTTTTGACTATTTCTTCAATCACATCGATTGCTAATGTATCTTCAGAAACTTCGCTACCTTCAATTGTATGCCGAATTACAGAAGATAGCTCATCATCTATCACAAGCATGGCATAGCATGAAATGAGACAGTTGTCCAGTGAACCGGCAGCTGCAATTATGTCTGTCCCGATCAATGCAGGCAAAAGGGCATTATAAAGGTGTTCGTAACCGCTCTGCATATCAGCCACTTTAGAAGCCCCAGAATAACCTGTAACTGTTGACGGGATTTTATAATACCTAGCCAACTGAGCCGAAGCTGCAGCAGCTAATCCCTGTTCAGGCATCGCCCAGAGTCCAAGACCTGTTTTCATATCCATAAATGTGACCCTTGGAGACATAACTACAGGTGCTCCCGGTTTCAACAATTGGCTAGCAATGACACTGGATAGGATCTCAGCATTATGCTGTGCAACACAACCTGCAAGGGTTATTGGTCCTGTAGCGCCCATCATGGGACAGGGTACTACACCTAAGGGTATTCCTGCCTCCACAATGTCTATTAAAGCCTCAGCAGGATGGAAACCGCTGTTCAGCGGGCTTATTGTAGATATTTCTATATAAGCTATCGGTTTCTGCCTTAAGGCCTCCATTCCTCCGGCAGCTGCAGCAAGTACTTCAATAATATACGGGAGTTCATGTGATGATTCAGCACATATACGCTGTGGTTTAGAGCTGTTTCTCAGGGTCGCAGCAGTTTCAGATGTAACAATAATTTCCTGTGGAACATCTCTAGGGAATACCGGTGAGATAAGATGGATATTTTCTAAAGCATCGGCCAACTTAGCAAAGTCATCCAGGTCTTTCAGAGTAGCATCACGTTTTTCTTCCGTTTCGAGATCAATCACAGATGGTGTGCCTACACAAGTCTGTGTATACGCCTTCTGCTTGCCCATTTCGATAACAAGGTCACATCCATTCCGACCGTAAAGATTGAAATTCGATGGGACAGTTTTTAACGCCTTATCTATTACTTCTCCTGTGAACAGAATTCTGCCCCCTTGTTCTTTACACCCATTATCAAGTAATAATCCCTTTAACCTATCAGATGAAGTGCTGATCCCAATTCTTGTTAGAATCTCAACGGTTGCCCCATGCATCTGTTCTAATTCTGCTTCATTAAAATAGTCAAACCTCACGTTTTTTCAGCTCCCTTTCTCTTCTTACTAGTAATGACCTAATCCATTATTAGTACCCCCGTGTGCTGTCCTCTACTTCAAACTGGCCTAGTCGTCCTCCCGTGTTAATTGCAGTGATTAAGTCATTCTACTGACGTTCAAGACGCTAAATCAAAACCTACTTAACACCGAGCAATTTCTTGCAAAGAGCCACTGCACTTAGTGCATCCTCACCATAACCATCTGCGCCGATCTTATCTGCCCAGGCTTGATTTATCGGTGCTCCACCTATAATTACCTTGACCTGATCACGCAGCCCTTCTTCTTGCAAGAGTTCAATAATCTCTTTCTGCTTATTGACTGTGGTTGTTAACAAGGCAGAGATACCGATCACTTGCGGTTTCAGTTCCTTGACTTTATCAACAAAAACTTTGCTGGGCACATCCACACCTAGATCATGAACTTCAAATCCGTTAGACTTCAACATCATAATTACAATGTTTTTACCAATATCGTGAAGATCTCCTTCAACAGTACCCATCACAACACTGCCGAGAAAGTCACGTTTTTCTGACGTTAATAAGGGTTCAACAACACTGATCCCGGCATCCATTGCTTTTGCCCCTAAGATCAGGTCAGGCAAAAAGTAATCCCCTT
>Ga0209537_1002737_pt1 | contig 17157 bp, 13 predicted proteins | sample BioPla4DNA1_FD_187698 | JGI IMG/M metagenome (GOLD analysis project Ga0209537, IMG submission 187698) | Biogas fermentation microbial communities from Germany - Plant 4 DNA1 (SPAdes) (version 2) | ecosystem: Engineered > Bioreactor > Anaerobic > Digestate | place: Bielefeld, North... | reverse complement strand
TATGAAAAAACAATTTATTTTAACAGTAATAGTAACAATATGTATTTTATCTATTTTAAACGGACAAAATTCTAAAAATTTCAATAATAAATTTTTAGAAAACAAAAATCATCAGCACAAAACTGAATTGCAGAAAGAAAACCACACACCTTTTTCATCTGATAAAAGAGATATTAAAGACATACAGCTGCATTTGAAAGAAACAAATGTCTACACTAAAAAACTTGATAGCATAGTAGTTTATAAATATGATGATATAACTGAACAATTGCTGCCTTATAGTTTGTATGAATACACCTATGATTCTAATAATAATTTAATCTCTGAAATAACGAGTTTTTGGTATACAAGTACAAATAGCTGGATATTTGATGTTAAAGATGATTACACTTATGATGTTGATAATAATTTAACATTTGAAATAGAGAGTTATTGGGATACAAGTACAAATAGCTGGGTATTTGATTCTAAATATGAATACACTTATGATGCTAATAATAATGTAACCTCTGAAATTTATAGTTATTGGGATACAAGTACAAATAGCTGGATAAATTATTATAAATATGAATACACTTATGATGCTAATAATAATGTAACCTCTGAAATTTATAGTGAGTGGGATACAAGTATAAATAGCTTGATAAATGATTCTAAATGTGAATACACTTATGATGCTAATAATAATGTAACCTCTGAAATTACGAGTTATTGGGATACAAATACAAATAGTTGGATATATGGAAATAAATATGAATACACTTATGATATGATGGTTTCTATTGATAATGTTTTAGTCCCTTATGCTTTTGAATCTAATAATCCAATATTATCTTACTTTTATTATGAATATGATGGTAGCAATTTTGTACTTGATATGAAAGAGATATACTATTATTCAGATATTACTGGTATTAATGAGGTCACTGATAATTATAATGTTTCAATTTATCCCAATCCAGCTAACGATTATCTCTAATGATTAATACAACAACTAACGAAAATCTTAAAATAGAAATATATACTATTAGAGGGCAGAGTGTGATGAGCACAGAGTGCACTAATAACATATCTCAAATGCGAATAGATATATCACAATTACCAGCAGGTATGTATTTCATCAGAATAGCTAATAATCAAAATAATATTACTAAAAAATTTGTAAAAGAATAGATTATTAACCCTGACCTCTAGGCCAGATTAATAATATCTGGTTATTTACTCCGACCTTCAAGTCAGGGAGTAAGATAGAAAGAGGTATGGGCTTTAGCCCTGAAAAAAACAAAATCTCAAAATCCTTTAATCCCAAAAATCATGGTTCAGACAATAAATAATTGATTAAGAAAAATGCTTATCGTATTTGTAAGGTACGACTAATTAAATTAATTTTCTAAAATCCAAAGGTCTGATTGTCCTGTTATAGCTTTAAGCTCTGTCAATCTTTGTACAGCTTCTTGTTTAGTTTGATAATTTTCATAAGCTATTCTGAATCTTTTATTTTCATCATCAGTGATAATTGTTGCATTTTTAAACCCTTTTTTAATATAATTGTTTCTAATATATTCAGCATCATCATAATCGATGGTACTAGCACCGATTATATAGAATGATTTAGGTGGATTTAGAATGCTTTCTAATTCTTTCTCGTCATAAGAGAGGATTTTAAACTCTACACGTCTATTTAATTGTCGTCCTTCTTCTGTTAGATTAGTAGCTAATGGTTTAGTAAATCCATATCCTTTAGCTATGAGTCTTTTAGAATCTATTCCTTTATTAATTAAATAGTCTACAACAGCTTGAGCTCTTCGTTTAGACAAATTGATATTATATTCATAACTGCCGATTCTATCAGTATGTGCAGAAATTTCTATAATAGCTGTTGGATTATTAATTAAAAATTGATACAAATGATCTAATTCTTCTATAGATTGTGGTCTAAGTGTAGCTTTATCAAAATCGAAATAAATATTTCTGAGTATAATTGTTTCTCCGACTTTTAAAGGTTCTTTTACAGGCTCTGTAGCTTCAGCTATTTGCTGATTTAGTTGTGCAATTTCTGCTTTTTCTAAAAAAATATCCATCAGTATTACGCTTCGTGGCTCATCATTTAATATAGTAATTATTTTATTATTTTTAAAATAACCTGGAGCTGAAGCTGTTAATAAATATTTTTTATCATAATTTAAGAAAACTTCTCCATAACCACTTTCATCAGATAATAATTCGTATACAATATTATTATTGATATTATCGTGTATTACAATATTTGCTTTGACAGGTTTAAATGATGAAGCATCTATTGTTCTAACTATCAATTTTAGTTGACTTGTTCTACTACTGATAATATTCATTAAATACAAATCTTGATCTCCATAACCTTTAATGTCTGCACTAGAAAAGAAAGCATATTTTTCATCTGGACTTGGGTAATAAAATACATCATTGTCTGGAGAGTTTATAGGATATCCTATATTTGTAGGTGGGTTCCAGAAGCCATCTTCAGTTAAATTAGTAAAAAATATATCATATCCTCCCATATTTTCATGACCTTGAGAAGAGAAATATAAAGTAACCCCATCGGGCAAAATAAATGGAGCATCTTCATTATATTTAGTATTAATTATTGGTCCTAAATTTTCAGGCTCTAACCATCCGTTTTCTCCTAATTCAGTTTTCCAAATATCTAATCCACCATATCCACCCGGTCTATCACTTGTGAAGTATAATGTTTTACCATCAGGAGATAAACTAGCATGAGTTTCTCTATATTGAGAATTAATTACTGGAAATTCTTTTAGAATAGACCATTTACCATTATTATTTAATTCACTATAGTAAATATCTCCATTGCCTTTGTCACTTCTATAAACAAATAACATTTTGCCGTCAAAGCTTAAACTAATAGTCGACTCATGATATTTAGTATTTATTTTACCAGGAATTGGTTTGGCTTCTGACCACTGATATTGATCTCCATTTTTTTCTAATTTAGAGAAATAAATATCTTCATAATATTTGCCATCAGGAGCTAATTTGCCTCCAGTAGTGCCTTCGCGTCTAGAAGTAAAATATAAGATTGAATCTTTAAAATCAAAAACAGGAGAATATTCTGGATATTTCGTATTAATGGATGGTCCAAGATTTTCAACTTTTACTACAGCAGGAATATTAATTAATGACTGAGCAGTATATGATTTTTGTCTAAGCCATTTCACACTATCTATCATTGCATTACTCTCAGATTTTTCTATAAATAGGTTGTAATAATCAATAGCTTTATCAAAATTATATTTTAAATGATAAACCTCAGCAAGGTAGATATATACATCAATGGGAGCTTCCGTAGTTTGGTAATTATCTATATAACTCAATGTTACATTTTTACTAGCTTTTTCAAAATAGGGTTCTGACGATAATTTATCTTGAGAATTGAAAAGACATACACCAATATTGTACATTAGATTAGCATTATCTGTATATTTCTCTTCCCATTTTTTTAATAAATTTAAAGCACCATCGAATTTATTCATAGACATTAGTAATCTAGCATCAGTATAATCTGATTGATATTTTTTATCAATTTTTGATTCATTTTGACTCATTAAAAATGAGCAATTAATCACTATATAAAGTGATATAAATAAAATTTTACTTGTCATTTATATAAATTTTTATACAAAAATACATAAAATCATTTTTTCTACAAAATCTAAAATTTTAAAATATGACAATAAATATTTAAAATAATTAATAAAAAATTTTTATTTTAGCAAAAAATATATGTATAAAAGAATCTTATTAAAATTAAGTGGAGAAGCTTTAGCTAGTAAAGATGGTAGTAGCATCGGTATAGAACAGCTCGAACATTATTGTAATGAAATAGCTGATGCCTATTCAATGAAAGTACAAGTGGCAATAGTGATAGGTGGTGGTAATATTTTTAGAGGTATTCAAGGAATAAATAGTGGATTTTCTCGATTACAAGGCGATTATATGGGAATGATGGCTACAGTAATTAATAGTTTAGCTCTACAAGAGATGCTTGTGCAATATAACATTTCATCAAAGATATTTGGCGCGATTTCTATTGAAAATATTTGTGAAAAATTTTATTTTAAAAATGCTATTGAATTATTAGAACAAAATAAAGTAATTATTTTATCTGGAGGTACAGGTAATCCACTATTTACAACTGATTCAGCTGCAGCGCTGAGAGCTATTGAGATAGGGGCAGATGTATTATTAAAAGGTACAAAAGTTGATGGAGTATATACTGAAGATCCTTTAAAAAACCCTAATGCTAAAAAATATGAGAATATAAGCTATGATGAAGCATTTGAAAAAAAACTAAAAGTATTAGATCTGACTGCTTATACTCTCTGCATGGAAAATAAATTACCAATCATTGTTTATGATGCCACTAAAAAAGGTAATCTAAAAAAAGTTTTAATTGGTGAAAAAATAGGAACTTTAATATCATAGAAACTAAGAAATACAATAAAATTAAAAAAATTATTAATGACTAATAAAAGAACTAAAAAGATATTGTTTTTATGCCCATATCCAATTAATAAAGCTCCTAGCCAAAGGTTAAAATATGAACAATATTTTCCATATTTTATAGAGAATGGATGGCACATTAAAGTTTCGCCTTTTGTATCAGAAAAATTTTGGAAAATTATTTACAAAAAAGGTCATTTCATTGAAAAAACAATTTTTACAATTTGTGGTTATCTGTACCGATTTAGAGATTTATTTTATATCAGAAAATATTATGTGGTTTATGTACATTTATGGGTAACTCCATTGGGCTTGCCCATATTTGAATGGTTAACAAAAAAATTTGCAAAAAAATTAATTTATGATATAGATGATATGGTTTTCCTAGGACATTCTAGTGAAGCTAATAAATTTATTATAAAGATCAAAGGAACAAAAAAAATGATTTTCCTAATGAAAAATTCTAATCATGTGATCACTTGTACACCTTATCTAGATCAATTTGTTAGACAATATAATGAAAAAACCACAGATATTTCATCTACAATAAATACTAATATATATTTACCACGTACCGATTATCAATTGAATGATATTCCTATTCTAGGGTGGAGTGGGAGCCACAGCACTTCTAAATATTTAAAACTTTTGGAGCCCGTATTTTTAGAATTGCTAAAAAAAGAAATACCATTTCAAATTTTAATTATTGGGGATGAAAACTTTCACTTTTCAGATATAAAAATACCTTATACAGCTATCCCATGGAATCTAGAAACAGAAGTCGAGGATTTAAAGAAAATAGATATTGGTTTATATCCTTTACCAGATGAGCCATGGGTCTATGGTAAAAGCGGTTTAAAAGCTTTACAATATATGGCATTGGGTATACCTACAATAGCCACAGCTGTAGGAGCAAATTTTCGTATTATTACTGATGCAGAAAATGGTTTTTTAATACCTATTAATGACCTTGATTTATGGGAAAAAATAATAATACAGCTACTTAATGATAAAGAATTACGAGAAAAAATTGGTAAAAAAGGACGAGAAACAGTTGAAAGATATTATTCATTAGAAGCAAATAAAAACAAATATTTATCTATTTTGGAGTCCATGATATAATGAAGATTATTTGAAAAATTAATGTGATTAATTTTTTGATAAATTATTTACGGTTCTATAACGTTTATTGTAGGTTAATTATTTTACCACAAAGAACACCAAGATATTACACAAAGTTCATTCTGTTAAATAATTCCACATAAGCAAAATTGTTTTGCATTTAACAGGATGAATAAAGTGCTAAAGTCATTAAGAATTATCAGGGCTAAAGCCCGATTAACATATTTATTAAGTCCACGACCTAAAGGTCGTGGTTAATAGAAGTGGGAGATAGATAGCAAAGTAAGATAGAAAGATGTATTATCTCAAAACATAGAAAAAAGTGTGGGCTTTGGCCCTGAAAAACAAAATCCCAAAATCCTTATTCCCACTAATTCTGGTTCAGACAATTATTTCTATCATTCTCTGTGTTCTTTGTGCCTTCTTTGAGAACTTTGTGGTTAATATTCAACTGTTTAATAATAAATAAAATTCATTTTTATAAAGTTACTTTTTTTAATTTTTATAAATTCAAAACGTTATTGCACCTTATTTACCAAATTAAACTTTGTTCAATCTTTTTTCTGATATTTATTTAGATATATAAATCTACTATTAACTTGTTTTACTAAATACTAAACTAATTATAAGTAAAAAAATTTTTTTAATTAAAAATAAATATTACCTTTGCTTAAATTTATAAATAAATTTTGTAGTAAACATTAATTATTGTAATAAAAAATATCGATAATATATATATTTATGTATATTAATTCATTAATTTTTACTATTAGCATTAAAATTAATAAAATAATTTAATTAATTTTGTAACAAAAAGAATATTATTTTAGTTATGTTTTTTTTTAACTAGTTTAAATATATTTACAAGTAGAATCCATTTTTTACTTTAAAAATAAAATGGAGGCGGAATCCGAAAAGCCTTACGAGTAGGAATATTTTAAAAAAAATAAATTATGAAAAAGACAAAAATTTTTTATTTTTAGGTGTAGCTATAATGATGGCTCTCACCTCTTGTACGATGCAAAAGAGGGTTTATACCTCTGGTTATCACATCGAGTAGCTTAATGGTAATAATGCTACTGTTAAGCAAAATAATTCTCAGGCAGAAGAGCAAAAGAATTATAACAAAACAACGATTGCTACTGTTTCTACTATTAATGAAGAAAAAATATTAAATAATAAAACTGAAATTACTGAAATTAATAATGAAAACAATAATCCAGTAGCAACAGTTAATGAAAATTTTGTGGCTTCTACTACAAATGATCCTAATGTTTATACTTCTCAACAAACTAATAATTGGTATAGTTCACCAGTTCAAAAAAATTCTAATACTCAAAATGATCCCAAGACTATTGTAAAGCAAAGTACAACTAATACCGAAAGTACCGCTAGTGAAAACACAAAATCTGCTGGTAAAAGCTGGATAGCAGCTTTGTTACTATGCATATTTTTGGGAGTTTTAGGTATTCATAGATTTTATCTTGGTTATACTTGGCAGGGTATAGTCCAGTTATTTACTGCTGGCGGCTTGGGTATATGGGCGCTTATAGATTTGATTAGAATTATTACTAGAGATTTACAACCAAAAAATGGTAGTTATACTGATTAAATAAATTTATTTTTGTTGCAGGATGAAATATTCCTGCAACAATTTTTTTAAATAGCAAAATGAGAATTTCTTATTTATTATTTTGCATTTTTATTTTCTCTTTTCAGTCATGCACTTTTATTCGTTATATGAACACGAAAGAAATTGTAAATAAAAATGAAAGCGAAATAGCCAAATATCTAGAATCTAATAAAATAGATTTTTACGATTATTCTTTTGTTTTTCCTGGAATTAATATAGATTCACTATATAATGAAAACCATGTGCTTGATTTGTGGAAGTACGAAAGGGGAACAGAGCAATCTACAATTCAAATTAGAGTATATAATTCATCTGGGAATTTGATAAATGGCTATACTCAATGCTATGGAAATTTGAATTCCATCAATATCTTATCAGAAAAAAATACAAAAATATTTCAGAGATTACCAAATAATTATTCTTTATTATTTGAAAATGAATTGTCCCTATTAAATATTCAAGAAAAGGTGAAAGATGAAATAAAATTGAAAAGTTCTCAAAAAACATTCACAATTGTAATATATTGGAATATTTGGTCAAATTATTTTTCAAAAATCATTTTTCAAAAATTAAAAAAGTATTTAAAAAGATATGAAATGTATGACGATGTGTTAATTATATTAATAAACACAGATAATGTTCATAAATAATAAAATTTGTAGTAGAAAAGATATTATAATATAAGTGTAGTTTTGGGAGTTTCATTTTTTGTTATACTGTTGCGATTTTCATTTCTTTTTGAATTTATTATTTATTTTATTGCAAATTATTACAAAAATTTTTCAGAAAGCATTATCGTATAAATAACTATTTCATTTACAATTATTTTCTCTAAAAATAAATTATAATATCAATTATGACATTAGTCATTTAATTATTTTACTTCTTTTAATTTAATTAATTTTGCAAAACAAAAATAGATTTATGCAGGATGAAAATTTAGACTGGATAAAAGAACAAGAATATGAGTATGGATTTGAGACATCTATAGAGACTGATGTTTTTCCTAAAGGTATCAATGAAGATATTATTAGAAAAATAAGTGCTATTAAAGGTGAGCCCGAGTTTATGCTCGAGTTTAGACTCAAAGCTTTTGATAATTGGAAAAATATGGAAGCTCCCACTTGGGGACATCTCACATTTGCTCCTATAGATTTTCAAGATATTAGCTATTATGCAGCTCCTAAAAAGTCAAAAACTAATAATAGTGAAATAGATCCCGAACTTTTAGAAACTTTCGATAAATTGGGTATCCCATTAGAAGAAAGAAATGCCCTTGCTGGCGTAGCAGTAGATGCTATTTTTGATAGTGTATCAGTGAAAACAACTTTTAGAGAAGAGTTGGATAAATTGGGCATTATATTTTGTCCTATCAGTGAGGCTATAAAAAATCATCCTGATTTAATACAAAAATATTTAGGCTCGGTAGTGCCACCTAATGATAATTTTTATGCTGCATTAAATTCAGCAGTTTTTAGCGATGGGTCTTTTGTTTACATTCCTAAAGGCGTCAGGTGCCCAGTGGAGTTAAGTTCATATTTTCGTATTAATACTAAAAATATTGGACAATTTGAACGTACATTGATTATAGCAGATGAAGGCAGCTATGTTAGCTATTTAGAAGGTTGCACTGCTCCTATGCGTGATGAAAATCAATTGCATGCTGCTGTGGTAGAATTAATAGTTTTAGACAATGCAGAAATCAAATATAGCACTGTTCAGAATTGGTATCCAGGAGATAAAAAAGGTAAAGGTGGTATATATAATTTAGTGACTAAACGTGGATTATGTAAAGGTAAAAATAGCAAAATTTCTTGGACACAAGTAGAAACTGGCTCTGCTATTACTTGGAAATATCCTAGTTGTATATTATCAGGAGATAATTCTACCGGTGAATTCTATAGTGTAGCAGTAACAAATAATTATCAACAAGCTGATACTGGTACAAAAATGATACATATAGGCAAAAATACTCACAGCACTATCATATCAAAAGGTATCTCTGCTGGTAATAGTCAAAATAGCTATAGAGGTTTAGTAAAAATCACAAAAAATGCTATTAATTCCAGAAATTATACTCAATGCGATTCTTTACTTTTAACGGATCATTGCGGTGCACATACATGGCCATATATAGATGTGGCTAATGATGATTCCATCGTAGAGCACGAAGCTACTACTTCGAAAATATCTGATGAGCAATTATTCTATTGCAATCAACGTGGCATCAGCACAGAAGAAGCCATCAGATTAATAGTAAATGGTTATACTCGAGAGGTAATAAGTAAGCTACCTATGGAGTTTGCTGTAGAAGCTCAGAAATTACTTTCGCTGAGTTTAGATAATAGCGTTGGTTAAAAAAATTATTAAAAATATAAACATGGCATTACTAGAAATAAAAAATTTAAATGTTTTTGCAGAAGACAAACATATATTAAAAAACTTCACTCTCACAGTAAATAATGGTGAAGTGCATGCTATCATGGGGCCTAATGGTACTGGTAAAAGCACCTTAGCACATGTGATAACTGGTAAACCTGGCTATAAAGTAGAAGGCGAAATATTATTTAATGGTAAAAATTTATTAGAAATGCCAGTAGAGGATAGAGCTAGAGAAGGTATTTTCCTCAGCATGCAATATCCCATTGAGATTCCTGGTGTGCCAATGCTTACCTTTCTGCGAACAGCTGTTAATGAAATTAGAATGTCTAAAGGATTAGAGTCTCTCTCTCCAGCAGAATTTATGAAATATATAGAAAGTAAAAAGTCAATAATCGAAATACCTACAGATTTATTAAAAAGAGCTGTGAATGTAGGCTTCTCTGGTGGTGAGAAAAAAAGAAATGAAATTTTTCAAATGGCTATATTAGATCCTATCCTTGCTATTCTCGACGAAACAGACTCTGGATTAGATATAGATGCTATGAAAATAGTAGCTAATGGTGTAAATAATATGCGCTCTACAGAAAGATCATTTATAGTAATCACCCATTATTATCGTTTATTAGAATATATAGAACCTGATGTTGTCCATATAATGATTAATGGAAAGATAGTGAAAACTGGCGATAAACATTTAGCTGTAGAAGTAGAAGAAACAGGATATGATATTTATCGATAAAATTATTTATTATGAAAAATGAACTATTAGAACAAATAAAGGAAATAGCACCAAAACTTTTGAACTTAGAGGAACTGTGGACACAAAGAAATCAACACTACCATACTTTCCTTAGTTTGGGGTTCCCCAATAATAAAATAGAACAATGGAGACAAACCCCTATTGATGAAGTGATGAATAAAGATTTTCATTATGTTATCAACAATTCACCTATTCAGATAGAAAAAATACAAAAATATTTGACCTGTACTATTGAAAATTTTGAGAAATATTTGTTTTTAATACATAATGGCTCATACATTTATACTGATCAACCCATTTATCATGACGAAGAAACTGGTTTATTAGCAGGTAGTCTTAGACATGCTTATGTATTATTTCCTGAAATTTTTAATAAATATTTTGATACTATAGCAGATCCCACTTATAACGGTTTTGTAGCTCTCAATATGTCATTAGCTTCTAGCGGTTTTTTTCTTTATATACCTGCGGGCGTAAAGGTAAATATTCCTATTCAGTTGATTAATTATTCTGATGGTGATAACAACCCATTTATGCAATCTCGTAATATTATAATTATTGATGATGACGCCGAAGTAACTTTTTTGCAGTGTGATGATACGTATAAAGCAAATGATAATAGCTTTTCTAATATATTAACTGAATTCTATTTGGGTAAAAATGCAAAATTATATCATTATAAATTACAAAATAAAAGCAATTATTCTTCATTAATAAACACAATGTTTTTTAAATTGAAAGAATCTTCTTTCATGCATTCATTGACATTAACATATAATGGTGGTTTTATTAGAAATGAAAGTATTATAGATATGGATGAGCCTGGGGCAGAAGCTAAAATGTTCGGACTAGGATTAATAGATCGTACACAAATCATAGAAAACTTAGCTTTTATCCATCATAATGCTGAAAATTGTAATTCTTATCAAGCTTTTAAAAATATTATTGATGAGAAAGGAAGAGGACTATTCAATGGTCATATTACAGTGATGCCAGGAGCACAAAAAACTAATGCATATCAAATAGCACGTAATATCCTTCTGACGTCTGAAGCAAGAGTTTTTGTGAAACCATTCTTAGAAATTTATGCTGATGATGTGAAGTGTAGCCACGGATCTAGCATTGGCAAACTAGATGATGATGCTCTTTTTTATTTGATGCAACGTGGTATCTGTGAAAGAAATGCAAAATTACTTTTAATGTATGCATTCACTAATGATATCGTCGAGGAAATACATATCGAAGATTTGAAGAAACAAACCATTGGGATGATAAACCGTAGATTAAATGGTGAATTAACATTTTGTGATCAATGTGTACTTGGATGCACAAAATTCGAAATTCCTGAAATAGATTTCGAAACAATGAATTAATTTCATATTACTCTATTTAGGTTTCAATAATTTTTAATGTTGGTAAAGTTAAAGAGAGAAATTTTATAAAAAATCAAGGAATTTTTTTATAAAATTATTTTTAAAAAGATTAGAGAAACAAGAGTTTTATTGTTACGAATGGGGTAAGTAGTAGGTTTTATGAAAATTAAGTGCAATAAAGTTTTAGCAATGTGTGAATAAAGGTGTTGATAAATAAGTTTATGTTATACTTAACAATTTATATAATATTAATATTTTTTATTATTTTTGTCAAAATTTTTTATTATGGAAAAATTACTAGAAAATTCAAAAGAATACCTTTCTCTGCCAAAGGATCGCAAGCGTGATTATTTAGATCAGCTATACCAATTTCTGGTGGATGATCATGCTACAGTAGTTGATTATCAAAAGCTAAAAATCCAATCTACAGCTGCCATTTGCCCAAATTGCAGAAGTGAAAACGTTATCAAAGCTGGTAAACGTAAAGGTAGACAAATATATAGATGCAAAAACTGCCGATATCAATTTAGTGAAACAGCCCGTACCTTTGTCTATCGCATGCGAAAATATCCTCTAATGCTCGATTACATGAGATGTATGCTTGAGGGTAAAAGTCTGCGTGCTTGTGCTGATGAGGTGGGTATTTGCTTAAAAACAAGTTTTAGATGGAGACATAGAATATTATCAGCCTTGAGATCTTTAGAAGGTGGTATTAGCTTTTCTGGAATAGTGGAAGCTGATGAATTGCTAATGAATTATTCAGAAAAAGGAAGAAAATATAAAGACAGAGAAGAATATGAAAAAGCAAAAAAGAAGCGACATCCCAAAGTAGCAGTATTGGTAGTAACAGATAGAGAAGGTAATTTACTTTTCAAACATGTAGGAGATAAAAAAGTTAAGAATGAACAATTGAAAGAAGAGTTAAAGAATAGAATATCAGAGAATAATCTACTATGCGTAAAGCCTAAAAAGGAATTCAAAAAGGCGGTAAAAGACATTAAGAGTAAAAAAGTAATAGTAAACAAAAAGCAGATAAAACGAGGTCTATACAGTGTAGAAATAATAGAGAGCAAGATAGACAATTTTAAAAAATGGTTGAGTAGATTTCACGGAGTAGCTACGAAGTACTTACAGAGCTATTTGATGTGGTTCGTAGTGATGAATAAGTATCTAAAAGATAAGATATATCCTGATATTGGCAGATTATTAAACCTGTCATCGCACGACAGATGGGCGTGGAACAAGTATTGGAATTTAATGAAACAGAGATATAAATAACTATAGTTAAGTATAACAAAATATTAATTCTCCAAGTTCACCTTTTTTACCCAAACATCTATCTATAAAAGTAATTAAGAAGAAATGTATTTGTTACGCATTATTACTTACTCAATTTAGTTATAAAGTATCCACATTATATTTTATTTATCCAAATTTTGATTGCCCATACAAAACGCTCATCTGAAATATTTTTTACTAAAAATTTTGATCTTTTTATAAAATTTTATTAAAAACATTATCTAATTAAAAAATTTGTATTAATTTTGAGAAAAAATTAAATATGAAAAGTAAAATATTTATTTTTCTAGTAATATTTACTGGTTTATTATTTTTATCTTCTTGTGAAAAAGAAGAAGGTTGCAATGCAGTGATCACTGTCAAATTATTAAGAGATACTAATCAGGTAGTTCCATATGCTAATATAAGAATTTGGCAGATTAATTCTGATATTAATATTTTAGGTCAAGCAGATGCAAAAGGACGTTTTGAGCATTTTTTTAAAAATGAGGCTATTCTAAATGTAACTGCTAGCTCTACATTATATTTACCTATAGATACATTGAGTCCTGATTCTCTAGATAATGATAGCCTATATGGTGAAGCAACTATTCGTCTGAAAAAAGGTAGTACCGTTACTAAAAGTGTTTTTATAGATTAATATTTCATATATTATTGATAGCATCTAAATAACAAGCTCTACATAAGGGCTCATATAGATCTTTTTCACCTAATAAAACCAAATTTTCATTAATCGTTTTACGAAAAGAATATTGTGCTATATCGCCACATCTTACACATATAGCATGCACTTTAGTTATATGTTCAGCTATTGCTAATAATTTTGGAATAGGACCGAAAGGTACACCTTTATAATCCATATCTAAACCAGCTATTATTACTCTAACTCCATTATTTGCTAATGTATTGCATACATTTACTAGTTCATCATCAAAAAATTGTGCCTCATCTATACCAATTACCTCAGCTTCGCTACTCAGTAGTAAGATACTTTGACTATTATCAACAGGAGTAGACATTAGGCTCAATGCACTATGAGATACTATTTGCTGCTCATCATATCTTTTATCTATAGCAGGTTTATAAATTTCTACTTTTAAGTTAGCTATTTGTGCTCTACGAATTCTACGTATAAGTTCTTCAGTTTTACCAGAAAACATAGATCCTACTATTACCTCTATTGAACCAATTTTTTTATTTGATCTTTTCTGCTCTAAAAACATATATTGTAACGTTTTAATAATTTTAACAATTAGTTCCTAGATTTTAATTTTGATTTTAATAAATTTAGTTGCATTAATGCATCTAATGGTGTCAATTTATCAATATCTAGAGATAAAATCATCTGTCTAATCTCATCTAATAAAGGATCATCTAATTGAAATAAGCTTAGCTGAATTGCATCACCAGTTGATTTCTCATCCCAAGTTTTAGATTCTCTATCAGCTTCTAACTGTTTTAATATCATATCTGCACGTTCCACGATTATTTTTGGCATTCCCGCCATTCGTGCTACATGTATTCCAAAGCTATGTTCGGAACCACCTGATTCTAACTTTCTCAAGAAAATAATTTTTTTATCAATTTCTTTTACACTAAAATGATAATTTTTAACTCTTTCGAGATAATCTGATACTTCATTTAACTCATGATAATGAGTTGCAAAAATTGTCTTAGGTCTGTAATAAGGATGATTGTGGAGATATTCTATTATAGCTATTGCTATAGAAATACCATCAAAAGTGCTTGTACCACGACCTATTTCATCAAGCAAAATTAAACTTCTTTCAGATAAATTATTTAAAATGCTAGCTGTTTCATTCATTTCCATCATAAAAGTAGACTCACCAAGAGAAATATTATCACTAGCACCCACTCTAGTAAATAACTTATCAGTTATGCTAATAACAGCTTCATCTGCTGGAACGAAACTACCCATTTGTGCCATTAAAACGATTAATGCTGTTTGTCTAAGAAAAGCACTTTTACCAGCCATATTTGGACCAGTCAAAACTATTATTTGCTGACTATCTACATCTAAGTGCAAATCATTAGGTACATATTTTTCACCAGCTTTTAGCATTTTTTCTATTACAGGATGGCGACCTTGCTTAATATTTAAAGTATAATCATCTGTCAGAATAGGTCTATTGTAATTATTTAAAATTGCTAAATAAGCAAAATTTGTTAAAACATCTATCTCTGCTATTAAATGTCCAGCTATTAATAAATCTTTACAAAAATAAATAAGATCATTTAGTAAATTATCATATTCTTCTATTTCTAATTGTTGAATTCTAGCCTCAGCTCCTAAAATTTTTTCTTCATAAGTTTTTAATTCTTCAGTAGTATACCGTTCTGCTTGTGTCAATGTTTGTTTACGTATCCATGAAGTTGGTACTTTATTTTTATGAGTATTAGTAACTTCGAAGTAATATCCAAAAATATTATTATAACCAATCTTTAAGCTAGAAATACCAGTATTTGTTATTTCTCTTTGCAAAATTTCTTTTAAAAATTCTTTGTTATGATTTTTAATATTTCTCAGCTCATCTAGTTCAGTATTGATAGCATTTCTAATAACATCTCCTTTTTGTATAGAGACTGCAGGCTCATCAGTAATAGTATTTCTTATTTTATCAATTAATTTTAAAGATTTATCATCAATTTTATCTATATTATCAAAAAAATTAGGAACTTCATATAATAATTTTTGAATATCAAAAGCATATTCAGTAGCACTAGCCAATTGCAATAACTCTCTAGGATTAATTTTTTTACTAGCCAATCTACCGACCATTCTCTCTATATCACCGATATTTTTTAGTTTTTCTCGTATTTGCTGCAATATTTCCTTGTTATGAACGAAATAATCCACAACATCTAATCTCCAATTAAGAATTTTTTTATCTAAAATGGGCATAATAATCCATTTAGAAAGCAATCTAGAACCCATTGAAGTATTACACTGATCCATAATTTTAAAAAGGGAAGCGCCCTCTGGATGCATAGAAGTTAATAATTCTAAATTACTAATAGTAAATTTATCTAGCCACATGTAATCATCATTATCAATGCGACTGATAGTTATTAAATTTGAGAGATGTTTCTGTTGCGTAGTATTAATATAATATAACGCCACACCTGCACATATTTGTGCTAATGGCATATCTTCTATACCGAAACCTTTGAGATTTTCAGTTTCGAACTGTTCTATTAATTTATCACGTGCAAAGTCTAATTGAAATATCCATTTTTCAAAAGTAAAAACAGGATAATTACCAAATAATTCAATAAATTGATCTTTTTGATCCTTAGAAAGCAAAACCTCTGTCGGATGATAAGAATCAAGAATACGTTTAATAAAATCACTAGACCCTTGAGTAGCTAAAAAATCTCCTGTAGAGACATCTAACAATGCTACACCATACACATCATTTTGTGAATAACATGCTGCTAAAAAATTATTCTCTTTTTGAGATAAAACATTATCAGCGAAAACAACACCTGGCGTTACTATCTCGGTTACACCTCTTTTAACTATAGTTTTAGCAAGTTTAGGATCCTCTAATTGTTCACAAATAGCTACTCTGTATCCAGCTCTTACTAATCTCGGTAAATATGTATCTAAACTATGATAGGGAAAACCTGCAAGATCTTCCTCAGCAGCTGCACCATTAGATCTTTTGGTTAAAACAATACCTAATACTTTTGAGGTAATATGAGCATCATCTCCGAAAGTTTCATAAAAATCTCCTACTCTGAACAAAATTATTGTGTCAGGATATTTATTTTTAATTTCCCAATATTGCTTCATTAAAGGTGTCGCCTTCTTAGCCATAATTTGCACTTAGTATTAATAATTATATTTTGAAAAAGTAAAATTACTAAAAAAATATAATAAATTATTTATAAAAAATTTTGAAAATGAGAAAAAAAATAGACAAAAAAAAGTCCGCTGTAGAGCGGACTTTAGTAAAGATTAATTGGTGGCGACCTACTCTCCCGCCTTAGCAGTACCATCGGCGCTAGTGGGCTTAACGACTCTGTTCGGTATGGTAAGAGGTGATCACCACTGCTATAGCCAC
>Ga0209537_1002735_pt1 | contig 17170 bp, 20 predicted proteins | sample BioPla4DNA1_FD_187698 | JGI IMG/M metagenome (GOLD analysis project Ga0209537, IMG submission 187698) | Biogas fermentation microbial communities from Germany - Plant 4 DNA1 (SPAdes) (version 2) | ecosystem: Engineered > Bioreactor > Anaerobic > Digestate | place: Bielefeld, North... | reverse complement strand
CGAGTTATTTCTTTTTGAGTCATATTGAATTTTTCCTCCCTCATACATGACATTTTATCAGAATAAATTCAATATGACATTATCATAGAATAACTACATATAGTTAAAAAAAGGGTTGACTTTAAATGGAATTATTGGTAATATAAAAGCATAATAATTTGTCGAATTTTGTATGAAAGGAGGAATAGTCGGTGAAGTCTACGGGAATTGTAAGGAAAGTTGACGAATTAGGTAGAATTGTTATACCTATTGAGCTTCGACGTACTCTAAATGTAGCAGAAAAAGATGCTTTAGAGATATATGTTGATGGCGAGCAAATAATACTAAAAAAATATGAGCCTGCGTGCATCTTCTGTGATGACGCTAGAGATATAACCGTTTATAAGGGTAAAAATATATGCAAAAATTGCTTGGATGAGCTAGCTAATATATAGATATTAACATAAATTAATAAAAGGCGATGTTTCGCCTTTTTTTTATATCCTAATCTTTATCTTTCCCTGATATACCAATACCGTGCTTGTACACCTGGCTTTTTGGTAAACCCCGGTCAACTGCTACCTTTTTAATGGCTTCTTTTTTGGACAATCCTTCATCCATATATACTAAAATATGATCGCTTATAGATATATCACCAAACCAATCATCTTCTTTATCTTCTTGTCCGCCTTGTATAACCAAGACAAATTCACCCTTCGGGGAGTTTTGTGAGTAATATTCTATGCTTTCCTCCAAGGTAAAATGCAAGACCTCCTCGTAAAACTTAGTCAATTCTCTCACTACTGCTAGTCTTCTATTACCCAAAACCTCATTTAACTCCTTTAGTGTACCCAAGAGATGATGGGGAGCCTCATATATTATTATAGTCCGCTCCTCGCCTTTAAGCTGATTTAGCACTTTTTTTCTAAGCTTTTTATCTCTAGGTAAAAATCCTTCAAATACAAACCTTGAAGTAGGAAGCCCTGATAATACTAGAGCCGATAAGCCTGCTGTAGCTCCCGGTAGAATAGTAACATGGATATTGCGCTTGTGAGCTAATCTCACCAATTCTTCACCAGGATCAGATATTCCCGGCATACCTGCATCAGAAACCAAGGCTATATTATTTCCCTCTTCTAAGAGACAAAGTATTTTCTCCTCTTTTTGCTCATCGCTGTACTTATGGTAGCTAATAAGAGGCTTTGAGATATTAAGGTGATTAAGGAGTTTAAGGGTGTGCCGTGTATCCTCAGCTACTATATAATCTACTTCCTTTAAAGTTCTAATAACTCTAAGGGTTATATCCTCTAAATTTCCTATGGGCGTAGCACATAAATACAAAGTTCCTTTACCCATTGTTATTCCTTGTACCTCCATTTAAAACATTTATCTTTAGTCTGCTTTGTAATTGCCAAAATATATTTCTTTTAACTCATCTGTAAACTCACCATCATCATTAAAAACTATAAGAGGTGGCATCCATGACAGGTAAGGCTTGCCTCCCAGCACTGCTTCTATAAGTACCATATTGGGAGGTTTTTTTAGGTTAGGATATACCAGCCTTATATTTTTAGGCTCCAAACCATAAGCTTTCATTCCTAATAAAATGTCTGTTAACCTATTTGGCCTGTGAACCATGGATAAGCGTCCCCCTACAACTAGCAGCTTAGAAGCTGCCATTAGAACATCATCTAAATTACACAGAATTTCATGGCGAGCCACTGCTTTGGCCTGATTGGGATTTATTATGCCAGTCCCAACTTTTTTGTAAGGAGGGTTGGCGGTTACCAATTGATATTTACGTGTTCCCAAATAATTTGGGGACTCTCTTAAGTCCCCTTCTATAATCTTTATTCTATCTTCTAAATGGTTTAATACCACGCTTCGCTTTGCCATATCAGCCATAGAAGATTGAATTTCTATACCATAAAACTTGGTATCCTTATTTCTCCTAGACATTAGTATGGGTATGATACCAGTACCAGTACCCAGATCCACCACCTTATCTCCGGGCCGTGGTTTTGCGAAATGGGATAAGAGAACTGCATCCATTCCAAAGCGAAAACTATTAAGGTCTTGAATAATCTTTAACCCATTAAAGTCAATAATATCTACACGCTCATTTTCTTTTATTATTACATCCATTCCAACAACCGTCCTTAAAGTATCAAAAGTGTCTATTCATCTAATAGAGCTATAAAAGCCTTGAGCTGCTCCTCTCCTTGAAAAGGCCCGGGTCTAGCATAACGGATAATTCCTTCCCTGTCAATCATAAAGGTGGTAGGAATGCCAGTAATAGGATAAATATTATTATACTCTATAAGCGCTTTATTATCAGAATCTATAGGAATAGAAAAGGTAAAGCCTTCTTTATCAATATAGTCTTTGACTTGCTGACGGGCTTTTTCCTTATCTTGTCCTCCTCTAAGTTCTAACTGTGTAGAGCTGACACCTAATATTACTACACCCTTATCACCATACTGCTGATGAATGGCTTCCATATCCGGCATCTCCTCTCTGCAAGGAGGACACCAGGTAGCCCAAAAGTTTAAAAATACCAGCTGCCCCTTATAGTCCGATAGCTTAACTTTATTCCCGTTAAGATCCTCCAGCTCAAAATCTACAGAAGGTTTATCAATTTTAATATAATCCATATTCTCTCTTACAGTAACTTTAGGATCTATATTACCTTGCTGATAAGCGGATACTGCTAATAGTACTATAGCCAAAATTGCTAGGATCAGTATTAGCTTTGAAAAGATTCTCATATTCTGTTTCCTCCTTCTTTTGTACATTACATAATATTCTTCATTATTTATAACCAATCCGTGTATTGTTTAATCTAACTTCAGTCCGTATACTAATTCCATAACTGTCACTTTATAACATAATGGTTATTGATAAGTGAAGAATCAATAGCCATTATAATCCTGTTAGGAAATAAAAGGCGTTAAAGTAGATCATTAGACCTATAACAATAAGTAAAACACCGCTTATTATCTTAATCAATTGCATATGCTTGTACAGGCCCTGAATATACTTCCAAAAAAATTTTAATCCTACTGCAATAAGAAGGAAAGGTAATCCCAAGCCTATTGCATATACTATCAACAATGACATGCCAATTAATAGAGTTTCAGCCTGGCTAGCCATTATGAATACCGTAGTTAGCACTGGTCCTATGCAAGGGGACCAGCCAAAGCTAAAACCGACTCCAATTAAAAAGGATGATATTAAACCTGGTCTGCTTCGACCTATATTTAGCCGTTTTTCATAGTTTAGAAATTTAATGGGAATAAATCCAGTATGAAACAATCCAAAGAATATTATAAGTATCCCGCTAATTTTTCTAATTATGTCCCTATTGGCCTGCAGGAATCTGCCTATTGATGTAGCCACAATTCCCAGTAGAACAAAAACTAGGGAGAATCCAAAGATAAAGGCAAGAGCATTTATAATTAACTTCCTATGGGCCCTTTTATCCTCCATCATTATCTCTATGGATTGCCCTGTCATATAGGTAAGATAAGCTGGTATCAAGGGCAAAACACAAGGAGATAAAAAAGAAGCTACACCTTGAAAAAATACCGTAATAAAGGATAATAAGCCTTCCATAAACTATACATCCTTTCAGAAGAATTAGTTTCTTTATTTGATACCCATTTTTGAACCCCTTACACAACATTTTCATGATATATTTATATGGTTACTTTCTTTTTAATATAGGCAAAAGCCATCCTAGCCCTATTGCACAGCCGGCTCCAAAGCTATCCACCATTACATCCTTGAGTTCACAGGCTCTGCTAGGAATGAAATATTGATGGGCCTCATCAAAAAAAGCATATCCAACACTGATGATAAAAGCTCTAGAAGCGGATTGCTTAGGTGATATATCTCTGATTCTAAAAGCAATGTACCATAGATAGCCCAGTATAAAGAAAATCATGAAATGAGCTATTGTCCTGATGGCATTATGCAGTGATAATTCATCTAGGGAAATATTGACAGCTAGTAATACTTTTAGTAAAATTTGAGTTATTCCACTACTCAGTTCTGCAGATTCATTCCCAGGTTGATGGGAAAAAACGAAAATAAGCCCCATCCATATAGCTGGAAGAATCCAAGTATAGGATTTAAGTTTATGGACCAAGTATAATCCTTCCTTTCAAAGATTTTTTATAAGATAAAATTATATCATATAAATTAGTCTAGGATAATCACACTTTCATCAAAAGTTATTGACGAATACCTTTTTTTGTAGAATAATATACTATGCGTGTATTATATATTTTAAATGGCTTAAAACGGAGGAATTAATGATGAAGAAAGTATTAGTAGGGGTGTTAGGGGTACTACTAGTAGTGCTAATTGGTATAGGAGGATATATATATAGGATAATTGATGCTATATCCGAAGCTGAGCAGATGGCCAGAGAAAACCCTCAATGGAAAGAATGGGAAGATGATTCCGATAATTTTGGTATACCAGAGGAAGCACCTCCAGAAAAGGATACAGAAGTTATCAATGTTCTTCTTCTAGGCACTGACAGACGCAATCCAAATGAAAACGGACGCTCTGATGCTATATTAATAGCAACCCTGGATAAAAAGAATGGACAATTGAAACTAACCTCCATTATGAGGGATTTATACGTGTCAATCCCTGGTAGAAAAAATAATCGAATAAATGCTGCTTACTCTTTCGGCGGACCAAAACTGGCTATGCAGACTATAAATCAGAATTTTAATTTGAATATAACACGTTATGTCACAGTAGACTTTTTTGGCTTGGAAGAGATTATCAATGCCATGGGAGGCGTTGATATAGATGTAAAAGAAAAAGAAGTAAAACATTTGAACAACATTATAGCACAACTTAATGACCTAGATAAAAAGAATAGGACATCCCCTGGTATAACTAAAGCGGGATTGCAAACCTTAAATGGCAGACAAGCAGTGGCTTATTCTAGAATCAGAAAGGTTGGCCACGGCGATGCAGAACGAACAGAGAGGCAAAGAAGGGTATTATCTGCAATGTTTAATAAGATGAAATCTATTAACCCTTTAAAACTGCCTGATCTAGTGGCCTCTATTATCCCCTATGCTGATACAAATATTCCTATATCTGAAATAATTACCTTAGGAACGTCAGTATTAGGAGTAAAAGATAAGCATATTTATCAATATAGGGTACCTGCCGATAACACCTTTAGTAGCCAAAGAATTAGAGGAATGGCTGTTTATGTACCTGATATAGAAAAAAACAGAGAACTTCTTCACCAGTTCTTATATGAAAAGGCAACTTTAACAACGAATTAATTATATATACATGAAAAAAGGCTTCTACAGTAATTTCCTTTACTGTAGAAGCCTTTTTATTTCATTACTTTATATATTGTTTAGATACATACCCAGTAAGGGAACCGCTTTTTATCTTATACCAGGAACCACTTTCTCCTGTTATGGTTACCTTGGCTCCCCTTGACAATAATCCTACACGGGAATAGTTTGTTCCCGGGCCAGAGCGTACATTTAGCGCTGATGCGTTAACGGTTCCGGTACGCTGCTCAGTTGCTCTGCTGTTACTTCCTGATGTAATTGTTATATAGTTTTTATGAACATATCCTGTGCCACTGCCATACTTTATCTTGTACCAGGAGCCACTTTCTCCTGTTATGGTTACTTTGGTGCCTCTAGATAATGTTCCCTTCCTAGAATAGTTTGTTCCAGGACCAGAGCGCACATTTAATGCTGATGCGTTAACAGTTCCAGTGCGTTGCTCGGTTCCACTATTTTGGCTTCCGCTGTTATTACTACTGTTATTATTACCAGTATTACCAGAAGAAATTATTTTTAGGTAATCACCGTGGACATATCCTACACCGCTGCCATATTTTATCTTATACCAAGCACCCTGTTTAGCTAATAATTCAACCTGTCTATTCCTTGGAAGACTTCCTATTCGCTTATAGTTAGTACCAGCACCGCTTCTAACATTTAGTGAAGATGCTGTTACTGTAGCCTTGCCAATAACTGTACCAACATTACCAGAACCTGTTGAAGGTGTGCTTGTACTTTCAAGTTTTACATAGTCACTATGGACATATGCAGTTTTTCCGTTATAGCTAATCTTGTACCAAACACCTTGAGTTGCCAGTATTGTCAGCCTGGTTCCTTTTACAACCATACCCACCTTATGATTCTTTGTACTGGGGCCACTTCTAACATTTAAAGCTGATGCTGTCACAATTCCATAACGCCTGTCATCAGATGGAGGGGGCGCTGGATCAGTTGTCCCTGGCTTTTGATCATTTCCTGAAGATGGGGGAGTAGGCTGCTCTTTAGTTTCTAATACAATATGGTCTCCGTGAACATAGCCTTGGATGCTGCCAGTTTTAATCTTGTACCAAGCCCCACTTCGATCCAATATTTCTACTCGATCACCTTTTTTAAGGCTAGCTATCCGCTTATAGTTTGTCCCTGGACCAGAGCGCACATTTAAGCTAGTAGATACATTAACTCTGCCAAATTGCTGTTCCTTTCCTGGATCAGGCTTGGGATCTGGCTTTGGCTCAGGCTCAGGCTCCGGGTTTGTGGAAGGATTAGAAGGCTTTGGATCTCCACCTTTATCTGGTTCAATGTTTAAATCGCTGAAACTGGTTCCTTCATAGTAAAAGGCTAAAATTTGATCATAAGTAAAACCTTCCCTAGCCATTTGATATGCCCCATACTGGCTCATACCTATTCCATGGCCATAGCCTTTACCTTCAAATACAAAAGCATCCGTCTTATCTACAACATCAAACAGTAAGCTTTTTAGATCAAAAACAGTTCTAATATTACTCTTAGAAAGAGTAATACTAATGTTTATTTTATTATCAGGATCCTGCTTTTTGTTCATGGACAGGACAATTGTTCCTTCAGATGCTCTGCCGCTATCATTATATTTAAATTCTAGATTATTTATTTCTATATTCTCTACATCACTTTCGCTTAAACCTTTTTCTTTCAACTTATCTTTGAAACCAAGTCTTTTTAATAGCTGGAAATCTACTGATTTTTTGTCATAAGCCTTGGTCCAGCTTCTATGTGAATTATTAGGATTATTTATATCGTAAGGATCATCTTTTACAACGGAGTAGGGCACTTTACCTCCCCATAAGTTTTCAGCTGCTTCAATCTTTCCTCCATTGCTTGCAGAGTAAAAAGTATCAGCATATTTGCTTCCGTATTTTAAAACTTTCCCAAAGGTTTCATTAACTGCTTTTATTGAATTCTTGTTAGTGCTATTGTACCCGTTATATACCTGATCCAAGGTGGTATCCACTATATCATAATACCCTGTTGTTTTTTTATTTCTTATTGCATATGTACGTGCTGCTACTGCTTGGGCTTTAAGAGCCTCTAAAGGCCAGCTATCGCTCATTTCATAGGGCACTACTCCATAGAGATAAGTTTCAATATGAACATGATTTATAAGCTCAATAGTGCCATTGGATATACGTACTTCCATATCTCCTAAATAATATTTATTACCTATTTTTAGGCGATTAGTACCAGAGTCTTGATATCTCTTAAAAGTGAAGCTACTGCCTAGAGCAGTAGATTGGGTTTTGCTGCCAGTTTTGTCATCCAATACCAGCTGTCCTGATTGGACACGTACAGTATAGGTACCCTTATTAAGAATGTTATTCTTATCAATCTTGGGTACCCCATAGGTCCCATCAACCACTATATCAATACTACTGGGAGTTCCCAAGGACAATAGTTTCACTCTCATAATACTATTATCACTAGCTCCCAAGGCAGGTGGAACCCATAATAAATTAATACAAACCATGATGCCAATAACAAATGCTAAGACTCTCCTAAACATTTTATACCACCTTTACATATTTCTTATCTATATTTATTTCTCCATAGCTTGTCAAATTCCTGCCTAAAATGAAGAATAATATGACATAGCTAAGATTTCAGTACTTTTTTACTATGGGCTTTTTACACGAAAAAAGCTGTTAACGTTATTTTGTTAACAGCTTACATTCCAGTAAGTACCTAAAGCAATTTATTATTGTGTATTGTTGGGTATATTAAGCAGGTTGAGGAGCATCTACAGGACAAACATCAGCGCAAGCCCCGCAATCAATGCATTTATCAGCATCAATTACATACATATCATCGCCAGCTGAAATAGCTTCTGTTGGGCATTCTGCTTCACATACTCCACATGCAATACACTCTTCGCTAATTTTATAAGCCATCACTGGTCACCTCCTCACCACGAAACCCCTTATATAAGTGTTTTTACAACACCTATATCATTTTATCACCTCTAACAAAAAATGCAAGTTTTTTAACAAACTTTTTTTGTTTTTTAGTCTTCCAGTAAGGAGGCCATAGTCTCATCTATATCATCTATTAGCTCATCACCATTATCACAACTATTGTCATTGTTATCCGCATCACCCTCATCTACAAGCGTAATTTCACTGAAGTGAAATTCCAGAACCTCAGGCGTCCCATCCTCTTGGATAACTTTGGTTTTTACTTTTTCAGTCAGGATATTACAACTTATAACTACACCTGGCCCTTGAGGAGTGATTACCTCTTTGTTGACTTTAGGCATTTTTTTGCCTATTTCCTCATAATAGTCCTGCTCATACTTTAGACAACACATAAGCCGGCCACAAATGCCAGAAATTTTAGTTGGGTTAAGGGATAGATTTTGCTCTTTGGCCATTTTTATGGATACTGGCTCAAATTCTCCTAAAAAGCTTTTACAACACAGAAATCTTCCACAAGGACCCAGTCCCCCTATCATCTTAGCTTCGTCCCTTACACCTATCTGCCTTAGTTCTATTCGTGTTCTAAATATAGCAGCCAAGTCCTTGACTAATTCCCTAAAATCCACCCTACCTTCAGCAGTAAAATAAAAAATAACCTTACTGTTATCAAAGGTATACTCAACATCTATTAATTTCATGGGTAGCTTGTGCTCATTTATCTTTTCTAAGCATATATCAAAAGCCTTACTTTCCTTTTCACGATTCTCCGCTACTTTTTCAGCATCTTCCTCTGTAGCTTTTCTTATAACCTTTTTTAAAGGGGATACTATATCCTCCTCAGGTACTTCCTTGGGGCCTACTACTATCTTGCCATATTCCACTCCGCGAGAAGTTTCTACGATGGCATATTCTCCCGTTTCCAATTCTAAATCATGGGGATCAAAATAATATATTTTACCGGCTTTTTTAAACCGTACTCCTACTACTTTGTGCATGTTCACCACTTCCTTGTATTTTCATCAGCAAATTCTCTATGGTTAATTGAAAATTTGCACGAGACTTTAACAACTTTTTGCTTTGTTCTATGTTTTCTATAATACATTGTATATTAGGGATTGTAAAGCTATTGGCTAAATACTCTAGATGGGATATTTTGTCGCCATTTACAATTATTCTCTTTAAGTTGCCCTGCTTTAATACTAATACATCCCTTAGCAATAATTCTATCATATCCAATATCTCTACAGCATTGTCTCTTCTATCCAGGAAGTAGTCTATATATCCCATGGCTTGTGCAATTGAGCTTTCCGAAAGCTTGGTTAAAAGCTCCAGACACTCATCTCGCATTTGATGATATTCCTGAGATGCTGCCAACTCTAGCCCTCTACCAGGAATCCCATGAGCTAACTTAGCAAAGACCAATGCCTTATCATGAGGTATCTGAACTCGTGATTTAATAATTTCCCCTATTTGCTGTGCAGTTAATGGAGGTATCCTTATTATCTGACATCTAGATACTATCGTAGGTAGTAAGCTAGCTAAATTCTCCGCCAGTATAATAATAACTGCATGTTCAGGAGGTTCTTCCAGGGTTTTTAAAAATGCGTTTTGGGCCTGGGGATTCATTGTGTCCCCTTTTTCTATAATATATATCTTCCTCTGGCTTTGGAAGGGTTTTATGGATATATCTTTCCTCAGTTCCCTAATAGAATCTACCCTTATAATATTGGATTGATTTTCTAGCCTAATAATATCAGGATGGTTGCCAGACTCTACCTGTCTGCAGGATTTACATGTATTACAAGGCTTATCTATTCCTTCACATAGCAACATTTTTGCAAAATAATTTGATATGGTTTTCTTACCAGCACCAGCAGGACCAGTAAATATATAAGAATGAACAATCCTACCACTATCCATTATGTTTCTTAGCCTCCGGATTAGGGCGGATTGTCCAGTAATATCAAGGCTATTCATTTTATTTCTCTCCTTAAGATGTACATTAAAGCATCATATCTAACAGCAGCCCCCTAATATCATCTATATAACTGAGTATTTTTATATGATCCGTTTGGGAGCTTAGCACCTCTTTAGTCAGAGCTTCAAGATTTTCATCTACTTTTTTTACTAAAGCATAGATATGATGTCTTCCGCTTCGATCTAAATAGTTATCTTTATTAAATTGCAGCATCTGTCTTACGGAGATATCAAGAAACTGAGCTATCATCTTTTTGTACAGCATTAAATCTTCTAAGGTTACCCTATCTGCTAGCTTCTGACCCTGCTCTTTTATATTATCCATCAGCAAAGCTAGCTTTTCCTTCAGGGATCTGTATTGGTTATCATGCAAAAAGCTGTCAAAGGATTTGCCCTGAGCAGTATTTACAGGACTATTAATACCCCTAGCCCCTCCAGCACCATGGCCTTTGGGACGGCTGTCAGCTTTTTGTATTCTCATATCTTACGAAACTCCTCAACATCAACCACAAATACTGTGGCGCCTCCTACCGTTACTTCAACGGGATAAGGTACATACATGCCAGTTACCCCACCCATAGGTGATGGTGAAGTAGCCACCTGTTTACGGCTTTTGCATACCTGTTCAATAATATTCATAGCATTTTCCAGCCTCTCATTGTCCACACCAATTAAGAGAGTAGTATTGCCTGATCTTAAAAATCCACCAGTGGTAGCTAACTTAGTAACACCGTATCCAGCCTTCATTAATTTTGAAATAAGCTTTTGAGAATCCTCGTCCTGAACTACCGCAATTATTAATTTCATACCGGGAATACCTCCTTATTTTTTAATTTTGGGGATTTAAATGTTAGCCTAACGATACTTTTGTACGTATATTATATACTATTTTCCATACCTAGACAATTGTTCAATTTCATTAATTATTTGATAATGAATCTCCTGTATATCAGCCTCTGCATTAATCCGTTTGAATCTGTCTGGGTATCTGGAACACAGCATACAAAATCCCTGGTATACTTTTTTATGAAAAGCTATATCCTCCAGCTCCAATCTATCTGCTTTTCTGCCTCTTCCCATTCCTCTCTTTAATCCTATCTCAGGATCAATATCAAAAAATAATGTCAGATCAGGAACAATTCCCTGAAGGGCCACTTTATTTATCTCTTCAACTATTTCAATTCCCAAGTTTCTACCTACCCCTTGATAGGCAATACTGGAATCTACGAATCTATCACATAAGACTATCTTTCCTTGAGCTAAAGCAGGCTTTATGAGCTGGGCCACATGCTGAGCTCTAGATGCCGCATACAACAGCATTTCTGTTACGGGATTCATCTCCTCATATTTAGTATCTAAAATAATTTCCCTTATGGCTTCGCTTATAGGCGTTCCTCCCGGCTCACGGGTAACCAGTATATCATATCCTTTTTTTATTAAGTACTCCTTTAATAAGTTTATCTGAGTTGTTTTTCCCGACCCATCGGGACCTTCAAAAGTTATAAAATATCCCTTCATTCTTATGTACTCCTATCTATATATACATATTCCAAATTACTAACATTTATTAGTTGCTAGCTATAATTATAAAAGCTATTTAAAGATAATTGGACTTATTGTGCTAGTTAAACAGGACATTATTCCGTCTTACTCCTCAACTACATCAATATAATTTCCTTGATCTACCCCAAACAGGGTTCCTCCCTTTTTATGTATGGATATTAGCTCTTCAATCCCATCCTTTTCAATAAGCTCTCCTGGGCAATATCTAGGTATCCCTGGCGGATACGCACCTATAGTGCCTGCAGCTATTCTGCCCTGGCTTTCTTTTAGAGGAATCTTTTGTATTTTACTATAAAAAGCCTGTCTCGGCGACATCATTTGTTTGGGTATTTCCCGGGAAATCGACATTGGGAAATGAATGTTTACATTTTTTCTATGTTTTTCCCAAAGATTTTGACAGGCTTGTACTATTTTTTGTAAGTCTGACCTAGTATCTGCTACAGTACATATTAGTACTCCATAGCCATGATCCGACATTTCAAGTTGAAGTCCTTCTTCATCCCTTAAAATCTTCTCAGCTTGGTAGCCTGTCAGTCCTAGTCCTTTAAAGTCCAATACCAAACGGGTAGGATCCAAGGCCCTAACCTCTGGCCAAATAGATTTACTTATATTATCAATGCCCATTTCTTTGAGCTGATGGCGTACATTTTCCAAATTATCCATGAGATTATATAACAAATCATGCCCTTTAGTATCCATAACATATCTAGCCCAATCCAAAGAAGCCATAAATATATAGGATGGGCTGCTTGTCTGATTCATGGATAGTATTCTGGATACTCTGTCCTTATCAACTCTATTGCCTTTTAGATGGAGATAGGCTGTTTGAGTAAAGGAGGGCAGAGTTTTATGAGCACTATGAACCCATAGGTCAGCCCCTAATTGACCTGCTGAAGAAGGCAACCTGGGATTAAAAGGAAAATGGGCTCCATGAGCCTCATCCACCAACAATACTTTACCTGCTCTATGAACAATGTGGGCAATTTCCTCTACACTAGGGCACATTCCATAATAGTTTGGGCTGACCAGCAGTACTCCCTGAACATTGGGATTACGGCCTAAGGCCTCTTCTATTGCCTGGGGAGAGACTTGAGTAACCAGTTCCCTATCTTTATCATATTTGGGTAATATATAAACGGGAGAAATATCCCCAATAATTAAGGCATTTACTACGGATTTGTGACAATTGCGTGGTACTATCAGACTGCTTCCTGGAGGACAGGCAGCCAGAATCATTGCATGAATTCCGCTAGTGGATCCGTTTACTAAAAACCAAGTTTGATCCGAACCAAAGGCCTTGGATGCTAACCTTTGAGCATCATATATTGCCCCTTGGGGACTATGTAAATTATCCAATCCCGGCACTTCAGTAACATCTATTTGAGCAAGGTTATCTAAAATTTCACTACTAAATCCTTGCCCTCCCTTGTGTCCAGGCATATGATACCTGGTTATATCTTTTTTTATGTACTCAAAAAGTGCCTCTACCAATGGCATTTGCTTTTCTTTCAAAAAACAACCTCCACACTTAAATATCTACTACTATTTATCCTGATGACTATAGCATAATAAACGTTTTATTCCTTCTTTGTACTTTAAATAATCCTGGTGATCAGTTTTTGTTCCTATAATCTTTTTCTCACAATCTTCACAAATATTGTTATTTTTTAGAATAAGATTTGCTTTGGTAATCTTTTTGCACATACAGCATTCAATTATATCTATCATTTTTACACCGCCCCATGGAATAACTTTTGATTATATAAAGGATTGCCGGTTTTTACTATTTTATTCTAATTGATGCTGTATAGTGCAAGTACCTCATGAGTTTTTAATAAATTCCACTAATTTATCACTGGGTTCAAATATTATCCTGTGGATCTTATTATGAGATTTAAAGGCTAATACCCAAGCCTTTGTAGATTTTCTATTATGAGTTATATAATGGCTTTTATAATCAGTAGCTTTATCTAACCTTTCCTTAGATATAGGGCAAAAATACAAGATCTCTTTTAAGTTGATCCTCATTATTTCTTTACTTCGCCTTCCTGCCAAGCTTTCCAATATTAGCTCTCCCTTGATAAGTGAATAACGGTACCTGACAATCTTTTTTCTGTATACATATATACCAATAAGAACATACAATAAAAATGCAATATAGCCCCCGTAAGTTATGCCATATCTGTTATATAAAAAGTTGGCAAAACCTACAATTATTATTAAAAGTAACACCAGTCCAAAGGTTATCCCTAGTCCAGACTGTTTTTTATCATCAATTGGTTTTACAATCTCGCTGTACATTTGTATACTCCTTATGCTTTATGTTTTATATTGCTAGGATATATTATATCATATACTACACAGTTAGATATAGAAAAAAGCACTGCTGATGCAGTGCTTTAATAAATCTTGTAGACTTTCTAAGTAATCATCTATTAATATTTTTAATCTGCATTCCCTATAATATCTTTAGCCACATCCTTAGACATGCACACAGCTGTTATTTCCATTAAAGGAATAACGCATACACCATTCTTGGTTTCCACCACCACTGTGCAATCATCAACTCTGATTATCTTTGTGCAATCAAAATTTCCCCTTGCCCCCTCTATAACAAATGATACCTTTTTATGCATTAACATTTCCAACAGATCTCTTAAATACATCAAGCATCTCTCTCTCATTCCAGGCATCATATCCACAGGTGGCGTGGGTTGTATAGGTGGATATTCAGGACATGGCATTGGCGGATATGGTTCATAATGACCCGGTGGCATACCATGATGATCATCACGATAAGCGTCATAATAACCATAGCCAGGCGCCTGATTATAACCATAATATGCATCTACTGGATATCTTACATAATAATCTCCATTATTGTACACGGTGATACCTCCCATTTCTATATTGGCCTTGATATATTCTATGAAGCAATTTTAAAACTGTTACAAAAAAAACAAGCTGGAGTTTAACCAGCTTGATTCCATAATCACGGTCCTGATTCTATGGCTTTTAATTTCTCCTCATCTAACTCTTTGACATCACCGTGTTTTACAAATTGCATACATATAAATGCTAAAACAAATCCCATACTAGCATATACGAATAGAGGTCTATAGCTGCCTACCAGATCCTTTATCCAGCCAAATAGGATGGGACTGACTATTGCAGCAGTGGAAGAAAAGAAATAATAATATCCTGTATATGCACCCGTTAATCCCTTTGGAGCCATCTCCACTATCATAGGATAGGAGTTTATATTAATAAGGGCCCAAAATATTCCTCCTGATATCAATATAATAGAGATAGCCAGAGCATTTCGAATAAAGATTAAAGGCACAAATACCACTAATGCACCAATTATTCCTAAAAGTATGGTTTTTCGTCTGCCTAGTTTGGATGCGACAAAGCCTGCTGGTATAGCAAAAACTAAAAATGCTAGAGAAAATGAGGTTAAGACTATAGAAGACGTGCCTGGTTCTATGCCTAGTATATGCTGGCCATATAAAGAGAAGAAGGTTTCTACCGCGTTAAATCCTGTAAACCAGAAGAATATTGCCAGAAGCATAAATATAAGGCTTCTGTTTTTGGCAACATCTTTCTTTGGTTTTTCTTCTTTCTTCTCTATTTCTATAACCTCTGGCTCCTTTATATTAGTGTATAGAAGCATTAGGGCTGCTATCATAATTATGGATGCCATGTAAAAAGGATATCCTGTATTAATTTTATAGAGCAGTCCTCCTAGGCCATAAGCTATTACTGCAGCTAGGCCTCCCATAAAGTTAATTACTCCGTTGGCCTTGCTACGCAGTGGACTAGGTGTAACGTCAGGCATTAATGCTACGGTAGGCGCCCTATATATACTCATTGAAAAATTCATTATTATTATAAAGGTCATCAAGGATATTAGTGAGGTTGCAGAGGGGATTAAAGAGCAAAATATAGCTGCCAAAGGAACGCCAATCAAAAGAAAAGGCATACGGCGACCGAACTTGGTATTGGTCCTATCACTTAAAGCACCAAAAAGGGGTTGAAATACTACAGCAAATATGTTGTCTATAGTCATTATAGCGCCAATAAAGGTGCCACTTTTTATGTAGGTCTCCAGCATTATAGGAACATAATTATTGTAAATAGGCCAAATTATACTTGCTGAGAAAAAACCCAGCCCCAGAATAAAAGTCTTCTTATAATCCAGTTTCACAATATGACCCCCTCAAATATTTTATTTGCATTTATTATACGTTACCTATTTAGTTTTGCTTTCACCTCAAGAGCTCTGTCAGGATAATCGGTTATAATCCCATCTACTCCCGCTGCCATTATCATTTCAATTTCTTTTTTATCATTTACAGTAAAGGGATTTAGCTTTACTCCATTCTTTTTACATCCTTCCACTATCTCTGGCACAATATTATAGTAAAATGGATGCAGGGCTTCTGCTCCTAAACTCTTTGCATAATTATAGGGTTCTACTAAACCAGCCATATACAAAAGTCCAATTTTCATAGAGGGATCAAGGGATTTTATATCACGTAAACTATAGTGATTAAAGGAAGAGAATATCACTCTATCATTAAATCCGTATTCCTTTACCATATCAATAAGCTTTTTCTCAATTCCCGGATAAAAGATAGGCCCACTTTTAATTTCAATATTAAGAAGACCATCCCAATCTCTTAGTAGCTCCATAACTTCTCTCAGTGTAGGTATACTTACCCCTTCAAAGCTTGTATCAAACCAGCTACCAAAATCAAATTTTTTTATCTCGTCTAATGTCAAGTCCTTTACCATTCCCTTTCCATTGCTAGTTCGATCAATGGTATGGTCATGAATAACCACTATCTCCCCATCAGCGGTCATATGTACATCCAGTTCAATGCCTTCCGTCCCTAATTCTAAAGCCTTTTCAAATGCAGGTACGGTATTCTCAGGAGCATAGGCTGAAGCACCTCTGTGGGCTATTACCAAAGCCATGCATTTCACCCTTTCATATTTATTTCGCATTCCCATTGAATATTTCTAATACTTTCTCTAATAATGTTATCCAATTATTATATTGTGCTAGTAATTTGATTTCTTAATACCCTCACATCTTGGCTAATCATAGCTTAAAAATTATGTTACAAAACTTCTACTTTGGAAAAACTACTTAAATTAATTAATTGATAAAAGACCTTTACTATTTTATTCTCTAAAGAAATGAAATAACCTTCCTATTATCTTCTAAAAAAGATAAAAAACCTCAAGGAAAAATCCTTGAGGTTTTAAAATATATTTGAATCCGGCAGCGACCTACTCTCCCAGGGGGTCACCCCCCAAGTACCATCGGCGCTGAAGGGCTTAACTTCTGTGTTCGGTATG
>Ga0209537_1002733_pt1 | contig 17179 bp, 16 predicted proteins | sample BioPla4DNA1_FD_187698 | JGI IMG/M metagenome (GOLD analysis project Ga0209537, IMG submission 187698) | Biogas fermentation microbial communities from Germany - Plant 4 DNA1 (SPAdes) (version 2) | ecosystem: Engineered > Bioreactor > Anaerobic > Digestate | place: Bielefeld, North... | reverse complement strand
ATAAAATCCTATACATTCCTATACCTTTTTAAGATAAAAAAATAAAAAAAATTAACCCTTGAAGCATTGTGCTGCAAGGGTTTGTAGGTTTTCGTTTTTTATTAAGTTGTCAAACTAACGGGGTATTATTTATCTGTAAATTTCTCGTTTTAAGGAGTTGACATAGTTACAGAATATCGTTATAATAAGATAGCGCCGGAAACAATATGGGGGCGTAGCTCAGTTTGGGAGAGCGCCTGAATGGCATTCAGGAGGTCAGGGGTTCGAACCCCCTCGTCTCCACCACAAATAGCCTATCATCTATTGATAGATGGTAGGCTATTATCTATAAAAGCTTGTAAGGCATCGCTCTTCTCAAAGTTAGACGTGCTATAAATTTCTTTGTAATGAAAAGCATAGTTTGCAAAATTTACCCCGAGACACCCTGATTTTCCGCTACAACATCTGCTTCACTCAAGCAAGCCAACCTTAAAAGAGCAGCAATTGTAACGCTCATAAAGCCTCTGCTCCCCACTTTCCCTGACGTAAAGATAATATTTGCCTTAGTGGTAAATGCTTTCACATTTCAGCGCAAAAAAGGTACACTTCCCTGCATTACATCCTTTTCTTTTATTGGTTTGTATTTTTTAAATTTTTGCACTATTCTAAGAATAGGAGCAAGTATATTAATTTGTTTTTATTTAGAAATTTTTGGAAATATTTTCCCTTAATGATAATATAATAATAAAAGAAGAAGCTCTACTTGCACCGGACGTGAGTTCTATAAGCAAAAGGATTAGCTTACCTAAAATTGTATAACAATTTTAAAAATAGAATTAATTAATAATATTATAAGATGATTGAGTTTTTTGCAAGTATGGCTGTTGGTCCCTTTTTCTCTTTTCATCAGGAAAAAAAGGGAAAAAGATAAAAACTTAAACAAATTGGGAGGGAAAAACAGTGAAGACGATACTTGTTGTAGCAACCCTGGATACTAAGGCGACGGAAGCAGGGTTCATTAAAGAACAGATCGAAGTTCTCGGAGCGAAGGTGTTACTTCTGGATGGAGGAGTACTGGGTTCGCCGCTGATAGAGCCTGATATAACCCGCGAAGAAGTAGCCGCAGCAGCCGGATGTTCGATGGAAGAGATAAGGAATATTAAAGCTGAAGCCGAGGCCATAGGGAAGATGTCCGTCGGTGCCGGCAATATTGCCCTAAAACTTTACCAGGAAGGCAAGATCCACGGTATAATCGGCGTCGGCGGCGGTATGGGCACAGCCTTTGGGAGCGGGATAATGAGGGCTCTCCCTATCGGGGTGCCTAAAGTAATGGTTACCTCTCAGGGAGCTAATCCTGATGTGGTGAAGGCGAACGTAAGAACGAAGGATATTTGCATGTTTAATGCTGTGACTGATGTTGTCGGTATAAACCGGCTCACGAAGACCATCTTTACCAGGGCCGCCGGAGCTGTGGTTGGGATGGCTAATGCCGAAGTGAAACAGGAGGAAAGCGGAAAAAAGACAGTACTATTATGTGCTAAAGGAACTACCGAGGCGGCTAATAGAAAAATAAGGCAAAGAATTATAGATACCGGTTTTGTTCCCATGACTTTCCATTGCTGGGGTTATGGTCCCGCAGCCGTGGAGCAGGTTATTAAGGATGGTTACATTAACGGCGGAGTGATTGAGTACGCCAGCGATTGGCTTGACCGCATAGCGGGGGGGAAGCTCGTATCCGCCGGACGACCGTTACGAAAATGCCGGAAAGCTGGGATTGCCTCAGGTTTTTGTTCCCGGGTCTTGTGATTTTGTTGTCGCAAATCCCGGAACATTCCCGGACCGTAAAATGCAGCCTCACAACCAGGCGGCAGGTCTATTCCGCTCGAAGAAAGAAGAGCTCATACAGGTAGGGCAAGAAATAGGCGAAAAGCTCTCCAAGAGCAAGGGGCCGGTTACAGTCGTGATTCCGCTTAAGGGCTTTTCCATATGCGATGGCAATGGCGGGCCTTTGACGGATCTCGATGCTGATATGGGCTTTATTGAAGGAATTGCGCCATTCGAGGGGAAGATCAAAATCAAAAAAGTAAACGCCCACGTGCTGGAAGACAAATTTGCCGATGCGGTTATCGATGCTTTCCTTGAAAATGTTGCTCTGGCCGAAGAAACCGCAGTAAGGGTGTTGTAGTGTCCTCTGAAAAGATAAAAAAGTCCTCGCTATTGCTTTAACGCAAACATAGCGAGGACTTTTTTGTGTGGAGTAAAAGTCCGCTGCTAATTTTCTTTTACAAATTTATCTTTGCCCGCTCCGCAGACTGGGCAGACCCAGTCTGCCGGCAGGTCGGCAAAAGGAGTGCCGGGTGGGATATTACCTTCTGGATCTCCTGTCTCCTGGTCATAAATATATCCGCAGACATTGCATACGTATTTAGGCACTTTTTTATCAGAACTTTCTTCTTTGATTGCTTGATAAGTGGGTGCGGTGGGGGGAGTGCTTCCCCTCTTAATCTGGCGGTAAAAAGCATAAGTCATGGGTTCGCCTTCTTGTAAAATTTCCGCATCCGTTACCTGGCCAAGAAAAATGGTGTGGGTGCCGGCATCCAGCTTGCCGATGACCTTTGCCTCCATGTAGGCCAGGGAATGGTCGATAATATAGGGCAAACCGTTGACTGTGGTGGAGTAGGCTGCTTCTGAGAATTTGTCGGTTTCCCTGCCGCTTTTAAAGCCGAACAGCCCGATAAGAGAAAGGGGAGTATTCTGGTCTAGAATGGATACGGTAAAATATCCCCCGGAAATAATGTACTCGTGAGTCAGGTTTTGTTTGTTAATGCTTACCGCGACCGTAACTGGATCGGATGATATCTGCACAACAGTATTGGCAGTTTGAGCGTTAATAAGATCATTTTTCTTTGCTCCAATGATGTAAAGGCCATAGGATATCTTGTGCATTACTTTTGAATCCATCTTTCTTATCTCCTTTCGTTACCTTATAAGGCAGGCTAACCAGTTCTTCCGGATCAGGAACCTTTTTGGTCTGTTAATTTTATTCTAAAATTCGTCACAATTGTCTGATATCCTTCCTTAATCGCGGAAAGATTGTTAGGGGTTTAACGGTGCAGGACAGGAAAATAACGTGCAGGAGCAGCTTTTACCCGAGGAAAAAGTGAAAAGGTATCCGGAAGGATAGGGCAAATCCGGGCGCCGGCGGGATCCTGCAGACAACGCGGGGGTAGTTTTCTCCCCCGTTTCTTTACTTTCCCCAGAAAAAATTATTCTATCGACAAATTCTATAGAAAAATTCTATAGAAAAAAAGAGCAGAACAGCGAAATACTACGTCACATAAAACCTACGCTAGCTGGTAGAGTATCACCACTTAATACCTCTTTATTTAATCTGTATTTACTATTTATTATTTTCTTTTTTAGCTTTATAATAAAATAAGCAGAACGAGTGTTCATAATTATGAACGATTTGGATGTACTTATTTGCACACAATGATGCTCCTCTTTGCAGAAAGCTCCGGCCTCATGTAAGATAAGGTCGCTCGAACGGCTTGTTTGTTAGCATTTGAGCGTCAAGGCATGTTTGGAGGTTAAAAATATGGAAGAAATCGAAATCACTCGAGAGGAAATTGATAAAATAAACAAAGAGATACCATTTGTTGATGGTAAGATTTATTGGAAAGAAGGCTATGGCTGGACCTCCAAATATTGGGAAATACTATCTGGAGCGGGCTGGAAGATGGTTGAAGAAGAGCCGGGAGTCATCCTTGCTGTGAATGAATTGGGACAAGTCATTTTTTCGGCCGATAGCAAAATCTCTTTCCTTAAGCAGCTGGTTTACGTTATGATTGGCGGCAGATGAATTAAAGGTTCCTGCCATGGTCTTATAGAGGGCCTAACTCCAATACCCCAGGGAGAGGTGTTACCGGGATGCATTTCACAAACGATATTGGCAAATCCAAAATCGTTTCCGCGGGGGAATGTCTCACAGCTTTAAATCACGGTGCTCAGCCCATTGCCTCTAAGGAAAAACAGGCGGGTTCGAATGCCCTGGGGATTATTCAGAATTTTGATGTTGTTGTCCATTGTGCTGGTAACTTCAGCGCTAAATTATCTAAATGATGTCTGCATTATGGCTGGAAAGCCGCTTTTTTTTTGCGCAGTAGCGAGATTATGGCGGACAGGCCCTGACTATTTTATCAGGCAGGGGCTGTGTTACCGCTGTCTTTTCGTATGATGCCGCCTCCAGGCGCTGTATCGTCAGGCGCACAAGCGGATGTACCATTTCTGAACCGGCAGACTGTGAACATTAACAAACATTAAGCTTATGATTTCCAGCCAAATCAATAAATAACAGTTTGCAGACGGATTCAGCATTGAAGAGGGGTGGTAATATTTAAAAGTAATAAAAAAATTGTAATTATTTACCCGGAAGGCAGTAAAAAACTATAAAAATTAGGAGGGAAAAACGTGTATATACCGGATTTTGAATATTATGCGCCAGATAGTCTTGATGAAGCCTGCCAAATGTTGGCACAGTTTGGTGGACGAGCTAAAGTTCTCGCTGGCGGTACCGACATTCTGCCCAAGGCGAAAACATTTTCTCCCATCGCGCCTCCGCAGACACCATTACCCGAAATCCTGGTTTCGCTGAAGAACCTGGAGGAATTGAAAAAGATTGAATATGTACCCGGAAAGGGCGTTGTCATTGGGGCCCTCGCAACTCATAATGACTTAGTTAACTCCGAATTATTAAATAAAAAATACATGTCTATATCGGAAGCAGCCCACCAAATGGCCAACAACCAGGTTCGCAATCGGGGCACCGTTGGCGGCAACCTCATTAATGCCGTTCCTTCCGCTGATCTGCCGCCGATTCTTATTGCCCTTAACGCATCCATTAAACTGGTCAGCGTGGACGGAGAACGGGTCTTACCCCTGGAAGAATTATTTTTAGATGTATGCGTCACGTGTTGTACCGAGAAAGAGATCCTCACCGAAGTGGTTATCCCCGATCAAAAAATGACGGGCAGCAACTACATTAAATTCGGAGCGCGGCGCTCAGGTGCTTTAGCTATTGCCGGAGTTGCTGTCGCCGTAGAGGTAGAAAACAATGTTATAAAAGATGCGCGTATCGTCGCGGGAGCAGTTGCCCCTACACCGATTCGGACTAAAAAAGCCGAAGATTTCCTTAAGGGGAAAGAGGTTACTGCCGAGCTGTTGGAAGAAGCCGGTGTGATAGCTTCAGGGGAATGCAAACCTATCACTGATATCCGGGGATCAGCAGAGTACCGCACTAATCTGGTGCGCGTCTTAACAAAACGGGCTTTACGCAAAGCCATCGACCAAGGCCATGTATAAGAAGGGAGAGGCGAAAATTGCAAAACGCTGTTAAAGGCAAAGACGGAATAACCCGCTATTTGGTTACAATAAAAGTTAACGGTGATGAATATACACGGATAGTTAAAGCGAATACCCTGCTCGTCAACTTCTTACGGGACGAGCTTGATCTGACCGGCACGAAAAGAGGCTGCGAATTGGGTGACTGTGGCTCATGTACCGTGCTGCTGAATGGAAAACCGGTAGATTCCTGTCTGGTTCTCGCGGTCGAAGCAGATGGTCAGGAAGTTACGACTATTGAAGGTGTTGCCGGCGTCGATGGGTTGGACAAGATCCAGGAGGAATTTATAAAAAATGGAGGTCTGCAATGCGGTTATTGTACGCCCGGCATGATCATGTCGGCCAAAGCCTTGCTGGCAAAGAATCCCAAACCAACAGAAAAAGAAGTGCGTGAGGCAATTGCCGGCAACTTATGCCGTTGTACAGGATACGTTCTTATTGTCAAATCTATCTTGGCCGCTTCAGGCCAGGAAATGGAAACCTATTACGAATAAGTCGAAGTAAGACAAAAGGAGGATAACATAAATGAGTTTGCTGCCGGAATATAGAGATCCGAGTAAGAAGAAGGAATATGCTGTTATCGGTAAAAGCAAGCCCAAAATCGACGGTCCGGAAAAGGTCACCGGTGCCGCGAAATACTGTGGGGACCTCAAATTCCCCAACATGCTCTACGGCAAGATGTTGACCAGCCCGTACGCCCATGCCAAAATACTCAGCATTGATACTTCTGAGGCCGAAAAAATACCCGGTGTCAAGGCCGTAATCACCCATAAGGACGTACCCAGCAAAAAATACGGAATTAGTCCGGCCCGTTGGGATGAGAATTGTCTGTGCATTGATAAAGTAAGGTATGTTGGCGATAAAGTAGCCGCTGTGGCCTGTGTTGATGAAGAAACCTGCTACAAAGCGTTGGCAGCGATTAAAGTAGAATACGAACCTCTCCCGGCAGTCCTTGATTACAGGCACGCCGGAGACGAAGGGATGCCGAACATCCACGAAGAATATCCCGGCAACATTAACACGGAAATTCACCAGGAATTTGGAGATCTCAAAAAGGCTTTTGAAGAGGCTTATTATGTGCGTAAAGACGTGTTTCAAGGCCAACGTGCTTATCAGTCCCCCATCGAAGCCCATTGCGCAATCTCTATGTGGAATGGTAATAAGCTTACTATTTACTCTACCACCCAGTCCACCCATTACTTCCAGTATTATATTGCCCGGGAATTCGACTTGAAGATGGGCGACGTGCGCATCATCAAGCCTTACATCGGCGGCGGCTTTGGCGGCAAGCTGGAACCTACAGGCCTGGAATTTAACGGCGCTGTGCTTGCCAAAATTACAGGACGGCCCGTAAAAATGTTCTATGACCGGGCTGATATGTTTTACCATAACCGCGGTCGCCATCAAGGTACCTATGAACTCACCACTGCCGTAGACAAAAATGGTAAGATTCTCGGCGTTCATGCCAACTTTATACTGGATGGCGGCGCGTACACCAGTTTGGGGATTGCTACTGCTTATTATGCAGGGGCACTGCTTCCTCTGACCTACGAGTTCGATAACTACAAATTCGATATGTACCGCATGTATACCAATTTACCTGCCTGCGGCGCCCAGCGGGGCCACGGAGCACCCCAACCCAAATACGCTTTTGAAAGTCATTTAGACAACATTGCCAGAGATTTAGGTATCGATCCGCTGGAAATTCGCTTAGTCAATGCCCGGAAGCCGTACACCACCACTGTTAACAGCTTTGACATCCAGTCTTGCGAACTGAAAGCATGTCTGGAAAGAGTTGCCGAGCTAAGCGACTGGCGGAAGAAAAAGAAAGAAGGTATGCCCAAAAATACGGGGATTGGAATTGCTACCGGCGCCTTCGTCTCCGGGGCAGGTTATCCGATCTACCGCAATGACTGGCCGGATGCTTCCTGCATGATTAGAATGAATGAAGATGGTACTTCTGCCACAGTCTATAATACGACTGTTGATCTTGGACAGGGTTCCGATACGGTCATATGTCAGATGGCAGCTGAAGCTATGGGCTATCGCTATGAAAACATGAGAATAATATCCGGCGATACGGAAGCAGGACCCATGGATTTTGGTGCTTATTCCAGCCGGCAAACATTGATGTCCGGGTGGGCGGCCAAACGGGCAGGAGAGGATATCAAACGGCAAGTTCTTAATATGGCGGCTGCTATGATGGGCCTTCCGCCGGACGATTTGGACGCGCGGGACGGAATTATCTTCTCGAAGTCGCACCACCATCCCACGAAATGGCAGCCTCTCACCTATGAAGAAGTTGTCAGCCAGTACTGTAAGCTCTATGGACCTCTGATTGGCAAAGGAATGTATAAGGTACACGCCACAGGCGGCACGTTTAAAGGAGCGGCTGTAGGTACATCGCCGGCTTACAGTTTCTGCGTTCAGGCGGCTGAAGTAAAGGTCGATGAAGAAACCGGCGAAATTGAGGTCCTGGCATTTTATGACGTTCATGACTGCGGTCAGCCAATTAACCCGATGTTGATAAAAGGTCAGGTTCATGGAGCTCTGTACATGGGGATGGCTGAAACATACTGGGAGGAAGTTCACTTCGATCCTAAAACAGGAGTGTGCCTGAATCCCACCCTGGGCGGATACTTGCTGCCGACCGCGCTGGATATGCCTAAAATAATAAAGAATGAGATAGTGGATAGTTATGAAATAGTAGCTCCATGGGGGGTCAAAGAAGTTGGCGAAGGATCAACGAACCCGACCATGGGTTGTTTCAGAAACGCGATCGTTGACGCGGTGGGGGTAACTATTAACTCCACGCCAATAACCTATGAAAAAGTATGGCGGGCTCTGAAGGACAAGAAAGAAGGAAAACAGCCGGCCGAAATTAAGATGCCTCCTCCCCCGGCTAATGCAGCTGTTAAACCTTATTAAGAGCCAAGGATCAACAAGAAGAAAAGTGACCAAAAAAATTGAGCGTTGGGCTATGCTCCCAACGCTCAATTTTTTTATAGCTAACGGAACCATCTGGGCTTCATCAGCTGTTTTTTGTTGTTAATTTTTTACCATTAATTTCTTAATTGCTTGATCAAGCCCGTCAAGGGTTAATTCATACATGGGAAAAATATCGCGCACCATTTTTATTGTGTCGGAACCGTAAATTGATTCCCAATACTGCTCACGAATAGGATTGAGCCACACGGAATATGGAAACTTCCTGGCCAGGCGCTGTAACCAGGTAATGCCCGGTTCAACGTTAAGGGATTCCCAAAAGATGATGCCGTCCGGGTCCAGTAGCTCGCTGGGAGCCATGGCTGCATCTCCGACGATAATTATTTTGTAATCCGAGCTTAGAGAATTAAGGATATCCTTGGTTTTAGATGCTTTTTTCGGATTAATTGTCGCGTCATGATAAAGAAGGTCATAAATACAGTTATGGAAGTAATAGAACTTTAATTCCTTAAAATTGGCTGATTTATGAACCGCGGAGAACAATCTGCTGCAGATTCTGGCATAAGGCGTCATCGAACCACCGATATCCATCAACAAGATGACCTTTATTGTGTTTTTGCGCGGCCTTGTCCACACAATCTTTAAGTGCCCGGCATTTCGACAAGTTTGATCAATTGTATCTTCTAAATCCAGTTCATCTTTGGCTCCCTCAAGGCGCGTGCTGAGCCGGCGCAAACGGCGCAGGGCGACTTCAAACTGACGAACTCCCAGGGTTTCGTCATGACGATAAGCTTTGTAATTGCGCTCTGCAGCCACCTTCAGCGCTGATTGTCCATGGGACGCTCCTCCAATTCTCACCCCTCCTGGAGAAAAACCGGAGTTGCCAAATGGCGAAGTCCCGCTCTTGCCAATCCATTTAGGTCCGCCATGATGAGGTGCATCTTGGGCGCGTAAACGTTCTCCCAACTCTTTTTTTAACTGTTTCCAATCCGGCGTTTCTAATAACTTTAGCCTCAAATCTCGTTCCGCTTTACTGAACGGTAATGGATTTAAAGGAGCTTCCACCCAATCGGCAACCTGATCCAATAGTTGCGGTGTGCTTTCGATCCCTTGAAAATATTTTTGAAAAGCCAGGTCATATTGGTCAAAATATCTTTCACTTTTAATCAAGACAGTTCTAGCCAAATAATAAAACCCCGTTAGGCTTGAATTAGCTAAACCAAGGGAAAGCGCCTCCATCAAAGTCAGCCATTCTGTGATAGAAACAGGAATACCCTCACGGCGCAGTGCATAAAAAAAATCTAGAAACATGGTTTACCAGCCACGCTTGGTCCGAGCCAAATTTTCCGTCCGGAGCAAATTAAGTTGTTTAACATTTTGTTCACCAAATTCATTAACTTTATAAAATCATTATAGCATATTATCGACAAATTGCCTACTGTGGCAGAAGCCGTATAGACGGAGCTGACGCATGGATTTTTTTTAAATCGAGCAAAACAGCGCAATACTATGCCATATTAAATTTGCGGCAGCAGGCGGTAAAAAATCCGCGTATACCACGTAATTTAACCTGTAATTAAAATTTATAATTTTCTTATTTGGTTTTATAATATAACTAACAGAACGGCTGTTCATTATGCAGAACAAAAACGGAGGTGATTCCCAATGACAAACAATAATCTTGAAAGCGAATATTGTTTTGGCTCTATCTCACCTTTTCATAAAGTTCCGACCATCATCGAAGATATTCACGAAGAGGAACGCTTGCGCAATAGTAAGAAGGGGATAGAACGCTACGCGGAAGAAATTAAAAACTGGGAGTATGGTTATTGCGCGGATTGCAAGCAGATAAGGTTTAGTTCGGAGCTTGAAGCAACACCTGAGGGGATCCGTTGCTCCAAGTGCAAAGGCTATAGATTGGAAGCTCCAGGTTGGACTGTTTGTCCCCATCACAAAGATTCCGTGGTTAAATGCCCCCGGGGTGGCAGGAGAATCGTGAAGTCGGACAAGGGGGCCGAATGTCAGGATCATTGCAATTTCCGGCTGTCCGAACGTTGAGTAATCATTGTTAGTATTTAACCTTCAGAAGAAGGGTACTTATTGATGTTCGGAGGTTGAAAATATGGAAGAAAGAGAATTGACTCAAGAGATAATTGATGAAATAAACAAAGGGATACCTTTTGTAGACGCGAAGCTTTATTGGAAAGAAGGCTATGGCTGGACCTCTCAATATTGGGAAAAATTGTATAATTCGGGATGGAGAATGGTTGAATCTAAAGAAGAACCCGGAACCTTCCTTGCTGTGAATGAAAAAGGAGCTACCATTTTGTCGGCCGATAGCAAGATCGCTTTATTTAAGCTGTTAGTTAACTTTATGGTTGGCGGAGGTTAAGGCTGTAAATGAATACCCGGGGGAGGTGTTGTCTGGAGTGAATTTTACGGACGACCAGATGGTCCGCTATAGCAAGCAAATCATTATACCCGAGGTGGATCTTGACGGTCAGAAAAAGATAAGCTCCGGCAGGGTGTTGCTTGTCGGCGTAGGGGGCCTGGGTTCTCCTGTGGCCTACTATCTAAGTGCTGCCGGGGTGGGAACTATCGGTATTGTTGACGATGACGTCGTGGATTTAAGCAATCTGCACCGGCAGATTTTGCATTTCACAAACGACATTGGCAAATTCAAAGTTGTTTCTGCACAGGAAACGCTCACAGCTTTAAATCCCGATTCGCAGGTCATTGCCTACCGGGAAAGGCTGACGGCATCGAATGTAATGGAAATTATTCAAGGCTATGATGTTGTTGTTGACTGCGCTGATAACTTCAGCACCAAGTTTTTGCTTAACGACGCTTGCATTATGGCGGGAAAGCCGCTTTTTTTTGGCGCGGTGTTGAGATTTGTCGGTCAGGCACTGACCATTTTACCCGGGGAAGGGCCGTGTTATCGCTGTCTTTTCCGCATGCCGCCGCCGCCGGGTATCGCGCCGAACATCGCGCAGGCAGGTATATTGGGAGTTCTGCCGGGGACGATTGGCCTGATTCAGGCTACTGAGGTTTTAAAATATTTTTTGGGTTTGGGTGACTTGCTGATAGGGAAGATGCTGACTTATAACGCTCTGACTATGGAATTTAGCAAGATTACTATAAGGAAAAAGCCAGACTGTCCTGTTTGCGGGATCAACCCGACAATTTCTGAACTGACAGGGTGTGAGCAATAAGTTAGCATTTTAAACAAATAAACAAATAAATAATAAATAATATAGGTCTTACAGGGCATGGATACGGACGAAGAGGGGTGATAGTAATATAGAAAAAATTGGAAGATATTTTTTTAATAAATTTTTAAAAAAAATTTTGTAGAGGAGGAAAACTGTGTATTTACCGGATTTTGAGTATTTTACTCCGAACAGCGTTGAAGAGGCATGCCGGCTCTTGTCTCAGTATGGTTCGAAAGCTGTAGCGATCGCCGGCGGTACCGATATTCTCGTCAAAATGAAAAAAGAAGTAATGGCACCGGAGGTCCTCGTCTCCATCGGTCATTTGTCTGAATTGAAAAAAATTGAGTACGTGCCCGGCAAAGGCGTTGTTATCGGTGCTGGGGTCACCCATAACGAAGTTATGAATTCAAAAATTCTTCATGAAAAATACTTGTCCGTATCTGAAGCAGCTCATCAAATGGCAAACAACCAGGTGCGCAACCTTGGTACCATTGGAGGAAATATCTGCAACGCCGTACCTTCCGCGGATATGCCGCCGATTCTTATTGCCCTTGACACAACTGTGAAAATTGTGGGGGCAAAGGGAGAGCGGACTATGCCTCTGGAAAATGTTTTTAAGGGACCTAACCAAACTGTTTTGGAAAATGACGAGCTCATCACCGAATTTGTTATTCCCGATGGCAATTTTACCGGCAGCACGTACATCAAATTCGGCTTGCGGGCGTCAGGAGCATTGGCCGTAGTTGGCGTGGCAGCCTCAGTTCAAATGGAGGGCGATATTGTTAAAGACGCAAGAATCGTCCTTGGGGCTGTTTCACCGGTACCTGTCCGCGCCAAGGAAGCGGAAAATTTCTTAAGGGGTAAGAAAGCCGGCGAAGAACTATTTGCAGAAGCGGGAGTTATCGCTTCGGGAGAATGCCGGCCCATTTCCGATATACGGGGGTCGGCCGAATACCGCAGAGATATGGTGCGCGTCTTCACCAGGCGTGCATTGCTGAAAGCCGTCAATGAAGGGCACGTCTAAAAAAAAAGGAGTGGTGAAAATGGCTGAATTTATTGTCGATAAGGATGGTATCAAGCGTTATCTGGTAACCATAACAGTAAACGGCATTAAATATACAAAAATGGTTAAAGCAAATAGTTTGCTCGTAAACTTCTTGCGGGAGGACCTTGATCTTACCGGCACTAAAAAAGCATGTGAACAGGGAGACTGTGGAGCCTGCACCGTGTTGTTGGATGGGAAGCCCGTCAATTCATGCATGGTTCTCACCGTTAGCGTGGACGGACGGGAAGTTACAACTGTTGAGGGTCTTGCTTCAAACGGAAAACTTGACATTCTCCAGGAAAAATTTATAGAACACTCCGCGCCGCAATGCGGCTATTGCGCTCCAGGCATACTTATGTCGGCAAAAGCGTTGCTTATGAGAAATCCCAACCCAACCGAACTTGAAGTGCGCGAAGCTATTGCAGGTAATCTGTGCCGTTGTACAGGTTATGTCCATTATGTCCAGGCAATTCTAGACGCAGCTGCCGCCAATCAGGAAAGGAAGGATGGGTAAAAATGGCTAAAGAATTCTCGTATTTAAATTTTAACCGGAACAAGGAATATTCATATATCGGAAAAAGCCTTAAAAGAACCGATATACTGGATAAAGTGACAGGCCGCGGTAAATTTACCGCAGATTTGAAATTTTCCAATATGCTTTATGGAAAACTCATTCGCAGCACCGAGGCCCATGCACGCATTATTAAAATTGATACTTCCGAAGCGGAAAAATTGCCCGGCGTAAGGGCAATTATTACCGCCAAAGATGTGCCTTCGATAAAATACGGCCTCAGCCCCGCACGTTACGATGAAACCATTTTTTGCATCGACAAAGTAAGATATTATGGAGATAAAATAGGCGCGATTTGCGCTGTTGATGAAGAAACTCTCTATAAAGCTCTGAAGCTGATCAAAGTAGAATACGAAGTGCTGCCCGCGGTCTTTACTCCTGCTGAAGCAGCCAAAGAAGGCGCGCCGCAAATCTTTGAGGAATACCCGGGCAATATTAATACGGAGATCCACCTGGAATTCGGAGATGTTGAGAAGGCCAAGAAAGAGGCTTATTATATCCGCACTGACCGCTTACAGGGTCAGCGTACTGTGCACGGGTTCATCGAACCTCATTGTTCAATCGCCTACTGGGAAGGAAAAAGGGTAACCATTCATTCCGCCCACCAGTCGGCTCACTATCTGCAACACCATATCGCCCGTATTTTTAACATGAAAGAAGGCGATGTGCGCGTTATTCTCCCCTACATCGGCGCGGGTTTTGGAGGCAAACTTGATGTCAGCGGACTGGATGTTGCAGCCGTTGCCCTTTCCAAAATAACCGGACAGCCTGTCAAGATGTTCTTTGACCTGGAAGAGGTCTGGTATAACGGCCGTGCTCGCCATGGCATGGATATGAAATATACCACCGGTGTTACAAAAGAAGGCAAAATTCTCTTCGTAGAAAGCGAAATAATCCTGGACGGCGGAGCATACACAGGTCTGGGCGTGGCTTCGTCTTATTATGCCGGTGCTTTGCTGACCGTGCTGTACGATTTTGACAACTACAGATTTGATGCTTACCGCTACGTGACCAACCTGCCTCCCTGCGGTGCACAGAGAGGACACGGGCAACCGCACCCGAGATATGCCTTTGAAAGCCATCTGGATCATATTGCCGAAGACCTAGGTATAGACCCCATCGACATCCGTCTCCTCAACGCGCGCAGAGCCAATACCGTTACTCCAAACGGGTACGAAGTAAAAGCATATTACTTAAAAGAAGCCAATGAAATGGCGCGGGATGTCTCCGGGTGGAAGGAAAAGAAAGGCAAATTGCCCAAAGGCAGGGGAATCGGCGTCGGTAACGGAGGCTTTGTTACCGGTGCAGGTTACTGCATGTACCGCACCGACCTGCCGCACTCGATTGCCATGATCAAAGTATACGATGACGGCACCCACGCGGTTGTCTATACGAATGCGGTAGATATCGGCCAGGGTAGCGATACGGTGCTAACCCAGATGGCTGCACAGGCGATGGGCTATCCTTACGAAGATATTACGATCTGCACCAGAGACACCGACCTGTCCACCCTTGACTTCGGCGCGTATGCCAGCCGGCAGACTTTAATGGCAGGCTGGGCTGTAAAGAGAGCAGGAGAAGATGTCAAGAGGAAAATTCTCGCACAGGCGGCAGAAATGCTGAAAGTTAAGGAAGACGGGGGCTACCGTTTTGGTAAGTTGACTCCGGAAGAATTGGAATGCGAGGAAGGCATCGTTTATGTGAAACAAGAACCGGCTGTTAATATTACTTTTGCTGAGGTAGCCCGTGCTTATTTCGTGAAACACGGCGTATTGATCGGAAGGGGCTATTACCATCCGGGTAAACTGGGCGGCACCCATAAAGGCGCGGCAGTTGGTACGTCACCGGCTTATAGCAGTGCGACCCAGATTGCCGAAGTAGAAGTCGATATGGAAACCGGCTTGACAAAAGTTGTCGGCACGTGGGATGTGCATGACAGCGGCTTCGTGGTTAACCCGCAATTGCTGCACGGCCAGGTGCACGGCGCATTTTCTATGGGTATCGGGGAGACTATCTGGGAAAAAGTGATCTTCGACGAGAAAGGAAGAGTTCTGAACGGAAACTTTGCTGAATACCGGCTGCCGACTGCGCTGGATATGCCATATGTTGAGTCATTGGTTGTTGATACTTTTGAACCCAATGGGCCATGGGGCGTAAAAGAAGTCGGGGAAGGAGCAACTACTCCCACATTGGGCTGCGTCGCCAACGCTGTTTACGATGCCATTGGAGTCCGGATTTCAGAGCTGCCACTTACCCCTGAGAAAATATGGCGTGCCTTGAAGGAAGCCGAGGGAGCAAAGGAAAAAGGCGGGAAATAGCAGACCGTCTAAAGGCTTTTAATTATTAAGTGCGGTTTTATTAATGGTAAAGGGACTATTTAAAAAGAGCTTGCTTTTTTGGAACCTGTTGCCATCTTTGACATGATGGCAACAGGTTCCGGTTTTAAGGGAAAAAGCGCGCATTTGCAATTTCCGGAGCAGGTCCAAACAAATAGAAAATCGTATTATAAAGCAAAAAGGACGATGGAGTTGGAATGAATGACAGCAAAAAAAACTGTAAACAATTGCGGCGCCCCAATGTTATATAAAGCCTTCGCCATACTTGAAGCAATTGCCGCTGACCAGCAAAAACTGGGAATTAGTGATCTTGCCCGTAAGTTAAATATGTCCAAAAGTACAGTGCACGGAATTGTCCAGGCTTTCCTTGATCTGGGAGTTATAACGCAGGAACCCAATAAAAAATTTAGACTGGGCCCGACTCTTATTGAGCTGGGTAAAAAAGCCCTTGCCGGCGATGATTTAAGGTTTTTGCTACGCCCATTTTTGGAAGAATTATATGCTGAGTTTGAAGAAACCGTTTTTTTGGGCACTTCTGACGGGAAAATAGTAACCATAATTGATAAAGTTGACAGTCCCTCCGGTCTAAAGATTTCAGCGCCGGTCGGCAGCAGATTATCCCTTCTGGCGGGAGCTACAGGAAAAGTTTTTTTATCTGCCCTCTCAGACCAGGAATTGGAAAGCTTTCTAAGGGATAGACTGCCAAAATATACTGAAAAGTCTATTACCGACAAAGCGAAATACATTGAAGAACTTAAAAAGGTAAGAGAGCAGGGTTATGCCACGGATTTCGAAGAATACATGCAGGGGGTTAACGCTGTTTGTGTTCCCATTATGGGCATGAATGGACAGATTTCCGCGGCCGTCTGGATGGTGGGGTTTTCCAATAGCTTAAACAAAGAGAAAATATCCCGCGCCATAGCAGCCATGACCCGCGCAACAAAATAAAAGATTGCGGCCTTGAGAGACACCCTGCGCGTGGTCATTTAACTACACCGACGGGGGGGCGGCTCCGGGAAACATGATTAATGTACTTGCCCGCAACCTTTACTATAATCGGGCACCTCCATAATCTGTCCAAGAATTAACGAGCATGTTCATCAGCCGGTGACTTGGACGGCTGCTCTAGACAAATTTGGTAGTGACAAATTGCCACTACCAAGTTGAACAAACAATTAAATAGCTGCCATTTTATTTTACTATGGAATGATTACTAAGCCCTGTTATCCAGCGTGCTTGTTGGCAGTGTATGCATTTAAACATTCCACATCCAGTCTCGAAAATAACAACTGCTTGAAATGTTGTGCTTCCGCACGAATGACAACTATCGTTAAGGTCTACTTCAACAATATCGCCTGCCCCCACCGGCTCCTGCCGCTTCCCGGGTTCTTTCTTCTTGACAGAATTCTGTAGTTCAAAGCTTTTTCTTTTGCAGACTGTTTCCAAAAGTTTTATTCTAAGATCTTCTGGTAAATCTCCTACAACCCCTATCTTCCCATTCCCTGACAAGAATGTCGCGCTAAAGTAAATATTGGTAAAGATCAATAGAAAAACTATAAACCCGCTTTCAACAACCTAAATATTACCAATTACGCTAGTTTAAACTAGAAACTTGAATATATGAAAAATATTTTCAAAAATAGTGTTATTTACCATATTTTACCTTGTACTTTCCTCCCATATGTTG
>Ga0209537_1002732_pt1 | contig 17179 bp, 15 predicted proteins | sample BioPla4DNA1_FD_187698 | JGI IMG/M metagenome (GOLD analysis project Ga0209537, IMG submission 187698) | Biogas fermentation microbial communities from Germany - Plant 4 DNA1 (SPAdes) (version 2) | ecosystem: Engineered > Bioreactor > Anaerobic > Digestate | place: Bielefeld, North... | reverse complement strand
TCGGATAAAACTCCTCGAAGCTGCCTGCAACCCTTGATTTTATGCGGTTTTCTCGGTCTCTAAATTCCTAATCGTTCCACTCCGTTCCTAAAGGTTCTTTTTGACTGATAGAACTCAAAATCCAGTCTGGCTCACACCAGGTGCGGGTTCGACTCCCGCCTTCGGCACCAGTATTAAAAGATAGCTTACAAAAAGCAGGGTTTTATCCCTGCTTTTTTTCATGACATCTGACCAATCCTCATGCCATCCTACTGCATTAAAAATTAACTTTTGCATTCTTTTTTAATAAATTAATTCTCTTAATCAGCTCTTACTTTACCTTGGTCTTTATGACTTCATAGCCTAGTTTAGTAATTGCAGATTCTATTTCATCAATTGAAAGCTTTTCCTCATCAAAGTTTACCTTTACTTTACTTGAATTAAATAATACCTTCATTGTATCTTTGTCAATACCGTCTAAACTTTTCAATGCTCCTTCAATCTTTTGCATGCATGATGGACAAGTTAGGGTTTCCAATTGGATAGTTGCTGACTTCATAATTCTAGACTCCTTTCATTAATCATTATTTCCTTTTCAAGAATACTGTATCAATGACATTCTCTAAAAACACTCTTTTATGATAAATATTGAATAATTATAATGTATACTTTCATTTTAACCTATATTACCTAATAAAACTTTGACATGGGTCACATTTTACTTTAATATCTTAGTTTATAGTTTAACAATCTCATACCATTTAGAATAACAGCCAAGATACTAGCTTCATGCACTAGCATACCGATTGACATATTTACCCACTCACTAAATAAAACTCCTGCTAGTAAGAACAATACAACACCTACAGCTACAATTATATTTTGTCTCATATTTCTGGCTGTAGCTTTTGTTAAGCCTAATGCATGGGGTAAACGGCCGAAATCTGAATTCATTAAAACAACATCAGATGTTTCTATAGCTACATCTGTGCCTCCTCCCATGGCTATACCTATATTGGCCAAAGCCAGAGAAGGACTATCGTTAACACCATCTCCAACAAAGGCTACGATGTGACCTTCATCTATTAATCTTTTTATATATGCGGATTTATCTTCAGGTAACATATTCCCATGGGCTTGGGTTAACCCAAGTTCACGGCTAACAATATCAACAGTTCCTTGATTATCACCTGAAAGCATAATCAGGTTTTTTACCCCTAATTTCTTTAACCTCTGTAGATCCTCCTTAACCCCTGGACGAATTTGGTCCCGAATGCCTAATAATACTTTCAATTCACCATCAACAGAAGTTAATACCAAGGAATTTCCATTGTTTTCAAAACGAGCAATATCAGCCTTAGCTTCTTCGCTAAGTTCTACATTCTCCTTTTCCATTAGGGCAACATTGCCAACTGCAATTCTATGCCCATTAACATTAGCTACAATTCCACCACCTTTTATAACTTCTGTATTCTCTACTGGCCAAAATGTGGTCTCGCCAATTTCCTCTAAAACCGCTTTGGCTAATGGATGGTCCGATTCACGTTCAACACTTGCTAGATAGCTTAATGCTTCATCAATGCTATCTCCATAATATACTTTTTCTGCAACTGATGGGTTCCCTACCGTCAGGGTTCCTGTTTTATCAAATACCATTGTATCCAATTTACTAAAATCATTTATGACTTCACTACCTTTTAGCAACACCCCATTACGGGCTCCATTTCCTATACCAGCAACATTAGATACAGGTACACCTATGACTAAAGCACCTGGGCAACCTAGAACTAAAATAGTAATAGCTAATTCAATGTTTCTAGTAAACAACCATACCATAAAACCTAAAACAAGAACAGCAGGTGTATAGTATTTTGAAAAACGGTCTATAAAGCGTTCCGCTTCAGACTTTGAATCCTGGGCTTCTTCTACAAGCTCAATGATCTTGCCAAATGTTGTATCTTCACCAACCCGATCTGCAACTATTTGTATAGTACCATTATCTAAGATGGTACCGGCATAAACTTTTGAACCCTTTTCCTTTGCAACTGGGATAGATTCTCCTGTAATACTTGCTTCATTAACACTACCTTCCCCAGATATAACTGTGCCATCCACTGGAATTTTTGCACCTGTTTTAACCAGTAGAATATCTCCTTGGTCTACTTCGTCAACCTCAACTAGTTCAAATTCACCATTTTCCATCTGTTTTAGAGCACTGTCTGGTGCCATTTCAGTTAGCTCTTTGATAGCTGAGCGTGTTTGATTTAATGTACGTTGCTCTAAATAAGCACCGAACAGAAACAAAAATGTAACAATTGCAGATTCCTCATAGTTTTGAATGAAAAAAGCACCAATAACAGCTATGGTAACTAAAACATCTATACTCACTACTTTTACTCTTAAGGCTTGATATGCTTGGATGACTATAGGTGCCGCTCCTAAAATAGAAGCAATAATTAGAGCCCAAGCGAAAACATATACGTTGCCTACAGTCCACTTGCTAATAAAGGCAATGGCAATTAAAACTCCACCAATTAATGTAATTAGATTTTTCTTGCTTAAAATATACTTTTGCATAACTCCTCCCTTATCTAAGCTTGATATGCCTCATCTAATTCAGCTAACATCTTATATACTGCTTCGTAGCTCTCACACACGTCATCTGGCACGGTATAATTATCAGTAACCTTACGCAGGTCTTTAAATTCCTCATCTAATTTGGGTTTTTCTGAGCCTGCATTCTTTATTTTTGCGTTGATTTCATCAAATATCCTACGGACATCATGAAATTCTGGATGACTCCCTCCATGTACACGTTCAACTATTGGCACATACAGCTCTAGCCTTTCAAGATTATGTTCTTTTACTTGGTTAAATCTCTCCATAACTTATTCCTCTCCTTATTATTTATTTTCCTAATCTTCTTTATGCAGACATTTTAGCATAGCTGCTTTATAAATAATGTGACTCAAATCAAATATTCTAAACATTTTATTTTCTTAACAAATCCCTTTAATAATAAAAAAGAGACCCTTAATGATATAAGGATCTCAAAATGAATTAGCTTAGTTTTATTATTCAACTTTTAAATGCTCCACTGCTGCTCGCTGGATAGCAAGTCCTTCTGTATACTTTTCCATGTATTCAGCAAAGCCTTTTCTATCTTCCTCTTTTGGTTCTACACAATGGCTTTCAATTTGGGCAAACACCTTGTCTGAAAGATAGGTCTCTAGTGTCTCGCCCTCTTGTTTTCTTTGCATGTAAGCAGCTAATAGTGCAATACCCCAAGCACCGCCTTCACCAGCAGATTCCATTACAGCTACAGGAACATTTAATGCACCTGCCATGAGTTGTTGACCAACACCTTTAGTTTTAAATAAGCCTCCATGACCTAGCAGTTTTTCTACCTTAACATTCTCTTTTTCTGTAAGTATATCCATACCGATCTTCAAAGTTCCCATGGTGGAAAATAGTAAGCAACGAGCAAAATTAGCAAAGTTAAAATTACTGTCTGGTGTACGGACAAATAAGGGTCGTCCTTCTTCAAATTGAGTAATTGGCTCGCCTGAATAATAATTATAGGAAAGCAATCCGCCACAATCCCTATCTCCTTCTAGTGCCTTAAAGTATAGGGCATCATAGAGGGCTGGCTTGTTCACTTCTACACCCATTTCTGTTAAAACTTCTCCAAATACACGAATCCATGCATCCAGATCAGAGGTACAGTTATTGCAATGCACCATTGCTACCGGTTTGCCTGTAGGAGTAGTAACCATATCAATCTCAGGATATACTTGACTTAAGTCTTTATCCAGTACGATCATTGCAAAAATAGATGTGCCTGCTGAAACATTACCAGTACGCTCAGCAATACTATTGGTTGCTACCATACCAGTTCCCGCATCACCCTCTGGTGGGCACAGAGGAATACCTGCTTCTAGTTTTCCAGTTGGATCTAACAGTCTTGCACCTTCTTCCGTTAAGACTCCTCCAACTTCTCCTGCATTTCGAACTTCGGGTAAAATATCCCTTAGTTTCCAATCAAATGAGAGATGAGATATCATCTGGTCAAACTCTTCCATCATTTTTTCATTATAGTCATTTTTAGTGCTGTCTATGGGAAATACTCCTGATGCTTCTCCTACTCCTAGCACTTTTTCTCCTGTCAACTTCCAATGGACATATCCAGCTAAAGTTGTCAAAAATGCAATATCCTTTACATGATCTTCCTTATTTAATATGGCTTGATACAGATGAGCAATATTCCAGCGTTGAGGAATGTTAAATTGGAACTTTTCAGTCAGTATTCTAGCTGCTTCTTCGGTGATGGTATTACGCCAGGTACGGAAAGGTACCAACTGATTTCCTTCTTTGTCAAATACCATATAACCATGCATCATGCCAGAAAAGCCCATAGAGCCTACTTTAGTAAGAGTAATTCCGTACTTATTATGTACATCCTCAACAAGTGCAGCATAGCTGCTTTGTAAGCCAGTCCATACATCATCCAGATAATATGTCCAAATTCCATTTTCTAGTCTATTTTCCCAGTTATGGCTTCCAGATGCGATTGGGCTATGATCCTCGCCTATGAGCACAGCTTTAATTCTGGTGGATCCCAGCTCAATGCCCAAAGAAGTTTTTCCCTCCAAAACCCATTGTTTTACTAAATTTTCCCTTGTCATATTTCACACACCCCTTTAATTATATTTTCGCTTCTTTAATATTGCATAATAAAACTTAACACATATGATTTCGATATTACCTTTATTTTACCATGAAGTGCCTTATTTATCGAGTTCTTTTTGAAATTAAATTAGCTTATTGCCTATAATCAAAAAACCTATAGGTTAAACAACCTATAGGTTTTTGGTAAAACCTTATTCGTCATCCTCTTCAGATAATAGCCTTGGTCTGGGACGAGGTTTAGGATCCAAGGGCATATCTTCAAGCTGTGGCGGGAATAGAGGTAGTCTGAAGAATTCATCACAGATATTAGCTGCAAACTCTTCGCAAGGAGGAATATCACAGAAACCAAATGCTGGTATTAGCAGTTCTACCTTAGCGATTATCTTGAGTATAATGGTGATACATACATCAAGATCAAACCTGAAAGCATCTCCGGGTACAAACATTCCGGAAACACAAATAGCATTGACAACGCTTTCTAATTGGAAAGGAATCACTGATTCGTCTGGTACAAACATTATAACGTCTTTAGGTACTACAATAACAGCTCTACCAGAACCCTCCCTGCCCTTTTTATCTTCGAATACAACTTCGATAGGTATTTCTACTTTTGTTCTTACCCTTGCAAAATTAGGTCTATCCTCTAGTCTTTCAATTATGGTCCCTACCAATTTTCCTGTAATAGAAGTACTCCTACAACTTATTATATTTAGAGGTGGCTCAAAACCACTACCCCTAATATGGGTCAGATTCACTCTCACATCTTCTAAAGTCTCCTGTTGCAAGCAAGCATCATATACTTTATTTACCTGAACGCAGACCCGTTCTTTGATCCTTTTTAATCCCTCGAAGCCAATTAGTGAAGGACACATCTCATTACCTTGATTCTTCTGAGAATAAAAAGACATCTTACAACCCCCTTTAATAAGTGGTTCTATATGTTGGAGCATGTGTGCTCCTTATATTGCATAGTATGTAAAAGAAGGTTTTTTTGTGAATACCTATATAATTTAAACCTTATATCTTTTGGAAGGGGGTAGTCTTATGAATGATATGATTAATCATAAAATCAATTATATTCTACAGGACGAAAAAGGTGTCATATGGTATTTCTATTTATCGGAAAACAAAAAAATTATGTACACCACCAAAATAGCAGAAGATTGGTCTACTCATGAATATATAAATACACAACCTATAGAGAATTTTAGTGTTACTATAGATAATATGGGTATTATTCGACTTCTTGGCTATACTACAACCCGGCATTTAATATACTTTGAATTTTCAGATGACAAATGGAAAAGTCAAGTTATAGAAAGAATTTATTCTAGATTCCAGGATATACCCTATTTCTCCATACTGTCTTCGTCCACAGGAGTACATATATTATACTATATTGACCATTCATTAAGCAGAAGTGGAGAATTACTGGTACATTATTATCTCCATAAAGGCAAATGGTATGGTGGAAAGCTTTGGAAATTCATGTCCGATCAAATGACCAAATTTCAAAGCCTTTATGTTGATAATAAAGACAGACTCCACATGCTATTTACACAAAAATGGCGACAACGTTTTCATCTTTACCACTGCATCTACGATCCTGCAGCTCTTTCTTGGATTGATCCAATAACGATTCACTCTTCATCAGATGATTATAGCTACGAATTCTCTGTGGACTCACAGCTAAATCTGCATGTGCTTTGGGCTAGAAAAGTAGAACAAAACTATGAGATAAGACATCTATCAAAATTTACAAAAGATTCTAGTATGGAATGGAAAGAATCAGTAATTCACCAAAGTTCCCATGAAATCAAAGCACCATTAATAATAGAAGATCATGACCTTTATTGTTTTTGGAAAGAAGGTAAATCCCTATATAGAATGTATTCAAAGGACCTTGGTCAAACCTGGTCGGCACCAGAATTGCTTAAAGAAAGCTTACATTATGATGCTGTCTTGCATAATATGATTTTCTTAGATAAAGAAAAGCCTAAAACTGTAAAAGTATGGGGGCAAGGTTTTCCTAATATAAGGATAGCTGGTATTAATTTAACTACTACTTCTAATCATGATAACACTGCCAAAAGGTCATTATCATCATCCAATGAAAAAACAGAACAAAGAGAATATATAGATTGGATTAATATGAAACGAGCTATTGAATCACTAAAACAAGATAATAAAAGAATGAGAGAAGCAATTAATAATCTCTTCTCTCAAATCGATCATCTTAACTCCATAATATATAGCCTTCAGGATCAGATGCAAATAAATGAGAGATCCCTCTTCAATATTAATGCCCAAATTAAACAACTAAACTTTCAAATTAAACAATTACATATACGTATTCGACAAGCTAGCTCCAGGACATATGGTTTTCAACAGTTTCATGAACAGGAAAAATATATAAATGAATCGGAAGAAAGCAAAAATATAGAGCAAGAAATACACAGTGAAAAAACACAAATAGAAACTTATGAAGAAGAGCCTGAAGAAAAAAAAGAAATATCAGAAGAAAATAAAATCCAGGTAAATGAAGATCAGAACAAAGTTGAGATCCATGAAGAACAGAGCTCGGAACCAGATAAACAGAATTCTCAGGAAGAAACTCAAGTAAAAAAAGAGGACCAAAAGCAGGAAAAAGCCGAAGGAAATATTCATGATAAAGCTGATAAAGTTATAGAACAAGAGGAAGAAGAAGAAAAAAATACCCAAAGGATAACTTTGGGTAATACAGTAATACTTATCAATCCTGAAAATCCAGATGATTTGTAACCAGTTGGCCTAAAGCCTTTAGAACTTCCTCTTTACCATATCCTGTTTCCGATGAAAAAGGAATAAGGGGGATATCTGTAGATAGCTCAAGTTGCTTTTGTATTTTGTTTATCTGAGGCTTTATTCGAGTTTTTCCCAACTTATCTGCCTTAGTTGCCAGCACAATTAAGGGTATGTTAAAGTGTTTTATCCAATTTATCATAGTCCTATCATCCGATGTAGGATCATGCCTTATATCTACTAGATGAATAATACCCACTAAATTAGGAGTAGCTAAAAAAGTCTCAATCATATTAGCCCACTTAATCTTTTCCTTTTTGGATACCCGAGCAAATCCATAACCGGGAAGATCAACCAAATAGAAGTTATCATTAATTTTATAGAAATTTACCAGCCGGGTCTTGCCCGGCTGACTGCTGGTTTTGGCTAATTTGGTGCGATTGGTAATAGTATTTATCATAGAGGATTTACCTACATTTGATTTGCCTACTAATGCCACATAGGGTAAGTGATCTGTAGGATACTGCTCAGGCTCTACTGCACTAGTAATAAACTCAGCTTTTAGAATCTCCATTTTTTACCCCTCCAGCTAATGCATGTTTCAATACCTCTTCAATATGCTCCACAGCCACTATCTCAACTTCTTTCTTTATATTCTCCGGAATCTCATCTAAGTCCTTAAGGTTATCTATTGGAATTATAACTTTGGCAATGCCAGCTCGATGAGCTGCAAGTATTTTCTCCTTAAGCCCTCCTATAGGCAATACTCTGCCTCTTAGGGTGATCTCTCCTGTCATAGCCACATCCCGTCTAACAGGTATCTTGGTTAATGCAGAAATAAGGGCTGTGGTCATAGTTATTCCGGCGGATGGACCATCCTTAGGAATGGCTCCTTCAGGCACATGGATATGGATATCCATATTCTTATAAAATTCTGGATCAATTCCAAACTCATCAGCCTTGGACCTTATATAACTAAGGCCTGCTCTGGCTGATTCCTTCATTACATCTCCTAGCTGGCCTGTTAACACCAGCTTGCCAGTACCCGGCATAGGTGTAACCTCAACATTAAGGGTATCCCCACCTACAGCTGTCCAGGCAAGTCCCGTAACTAGGCCTACTTCATTCTTTTTGTTTGCTTTGCCATAACTAAAACTCGGCACTCCAAGATATTTGGGTAATCCTTTTTGAGTTACTCTAAGCCTCTTTTTGCCTGTCTCCAGCAGTATTCTTGCGCCTTTTCTACAAATGGTGGCTATCTGTCTCTCTAAATTTCTTACTCCTGCTTCTCTAGTGTAGTAGTTAATAATATCCCTAATGGTTTTCTCAGGTATGATTATATCGCCTTTCTTCAGCCCGTGTTCCCTTAACTGTTTAGGAATAAGATACTTTATGGCAATATTGGTTTTTTCATCTTCGGTGTATCCTGCAATACGTATTACTTCCATCCTATCTAACAAGGGACGGGGTATAGTGTCCAGTGTATTAGCAGTAGTTAGAAACATCACCTTTGACAAATCAAAGGGCAGTTCTAAATAATGATCTCTAAATGACGAATTCTGCTCTGGATCTAATACTTCTAACAAGGCTGATGCAGGGTCACCACGAAAATCACTGCTCATCTTATCAATTTCATCCAGTAGAAAAACTGGATTTTTTGATCCCGCTTGCCTAATAGAAGATACTATGGTTCCTGGAATAGAACCAACATAAGTCCGCCTATGCCCTCTAATTTCAGCTTCATCCCGTACTCCTCCCAAGGACATGCGTACAAACTTCCGGCCCAGTGCCCTAGCTATAGATTTAGCAATAGATGTCTTTCCTACCCCTGGTGGTCCTACAAAACACAATATAGGCCCCTTCATACTCTCTGTAAGCTGAAGGATAGCTAGGTATTCTAGTATCCGTTCTTTTACCTTTTCCAATCCATAGTGATCTTCATCCAAAATACGGGCTGCTTTTCTTAAATCTTTATTATCTTCAGTTTCATAATTCCAAGGCAGTTCTAATATCCAATCTAAATAGGTGCGAATTATGGCACTTTCTGGGGAGGAAACAGGAGTTCTAGAAAAACGCTCTAACTCTTTTTCTGCTTTTTCCTCTACTTCTTCAGGTAGATTAGCCTTTTCTATTTTCTCCCTATATTCTTCTACTTCGGAAGATATACTGTCGCTTTCTCCTAATTCCTTTTGGATGGCCTTCATCTGTTCTCTAAGATAATATTCCCTTTGTACCTTGTCTATCTGTTTCTTAACCCGTATATTTATCTTCTTTTCAATTTTTAATATCTGAATTTCTCTCTCTAAAAATTTATATAGGATTTCAAGCCTGTTCATAGGATCGAAGGCTTCTAAAACTTCTTGCTTATCACTATTTTTTACCAGTACATTTGCTGCCACAATATCAGCAAATTGGCCAGGCTCTTCAACAGCATTGATGGAAATTAGAGCATCTGGAGATACTTTATTGCTAAGCTTGATGTATTCCTCAAAGGCATTCATAACTGTTCTCATCAATGCTTCACTTTCTAAATCATCCACTTCCTCGTCGCTTATTTGCTCTTCTATTACTACTTCAAAAAACTTATCATTATCAAGAAATTCTATAACTCTTCCCCTATTTATACCTTCCGCCAAAACTCTAATAGTATTCCCAGGCAACTTGAGCAGTTGCTTAATCTTAGATACCGTTCCAACTTTATATAGGCCATCCTCATCGGGATCATCAATTTCTGGCTCTTTTTGAGCTACTAAAAATATTTCCTGGTTATTAACCATGGCCTGCTCCAAAGCCGCAACGGATTTGGGTCTACCGGCATCAAAATGTAAAACCATATATGGAAAAACCGTCAATCCCCTAAGGGGAAGCAGTGGCAATGTCCTGGTAATTGTATTTTTGCTTGACATCATCATTCGCTCCTTTATTAGTTATAATGCTGTCAAAAATTTAACCTGATCATGTCATAAGGTATAATAATTATATCCTTTAGTACAAACCCATGCAAGGTAAAAAATGCCGGCTAATAGCTCGGCATTTTTAAATAGCTTTGAAAGTACCCTTAAGTTGTATAATTGCTTCTTCCTGATGCGCTAAGTAAATTGGTATTTTGTGTAGTAGACTCTAACTTCTTTTGTTGGTTGCTATCCCATAGAGCTTGACTTACAACTTCCTCTATTCTCGAAACGGGAATTACACTAATAGGATAGTCCAAATATTGCTCGTTCCAATTATCCTTGGGTATTATGGCTTTCTCCACTCCAGCCTGCACCGCTGCCTGTAACTTGGCATTAACTCCTCCCACGGCTTTAACCTCACCTCTAATGGATATCTCACCCGTCATGGCCACAGCATTATCAACGGGCAACCCCTTTATTGCAGAATATATGGCTGTTACCATGCTTATTCCAGCCGATGGACCATCGATTGGTACTCCTCCTGGGAAGTTAAGGTGAATATCATAATCTCTTGGATCCACATCTAGAAATTTTCTTATAACAGTCATCACATTATCCACAGAGCCTTTAGCGGTACTTTTTCGTCTGCTTTTCTTTCCGCCTGTGCCTATTTCCTCTTCATCTATAATACCTGTTACTGTAACAATTCCATTACCCTTAATAGTGGGAATAGCTGAAGCTTCAACCTCAATAATAGTTCCCAAATTTGCACCATATACCGCTAAACCATTAACATACCCAATTTGAGGTTTGTCTGTTATCTTCTTTTCTGGCCGCGGAGAATAGTGGCAGCTATCTATTACCCATTCTACATCCTTTATCTGAATATTGTTTCGACCTTCTGATAAAGCTAAACCGCCAGCTAACTGAACCATATTGACAGTATCTCTACCGTTTGTTGCATACCGACCTATCTTTTCTACACTCTTCTCATCAATATCAAATCCAGCTTTTTTAGCAGCATTTCTTGCTATAATCATATTTTCTTCTGGAGTAAGACCTCTGAAAAAAATCTCCATACACCTAGACCTAATGGCCTGGGGTATCTCTTCAGGACTTCTCGTAGTAGCACCTACTAATCTAAAATCTGCAGGAAGTCCATTCTTAAAGATATCGTGTATATGTCTAGGAATATTGCTGTCCTCTGAATTGTAATAGGCACTTTCAAAAAACACCTTGCGGTCTTCCAGAACTTTGAGCAGCTTGTTCATCTGTATGGGATGGAGCTCTCCTATTTCGTCTAAAAATAAAACTCCTCCATGGGCCTTGGTGACAGCACCTGGTTTTGGCTGGGGTATACCCGCTACTCCCAAAGGGCCAGCGCCTTGATAGATAGGATCATGTACCGATCCAATCAAGGGATCTGCGATACTTCGCTCATCAAACCGGATAGAAGTAGCATCCATCTCAATAAACTTGGCGTCCTTACGAAAAGGCGAAGCAGGATTTTTTTTTGCTTCTTCAAGAACTACCCGAGCTGCGCAAGTCTTTCCCACACCTGGGGGCCCATATATCAATACATGCTGGGGATTGGGTCCGCATAAGGCTGCCCTTAAGGCCTTCAGCCCTTCCTCCTGTCCAATTATTTCATCAAAAGCCTTAGGTCTTGTCTTTTCCGATAAAGGTTCACTAAGCGAAATTTCCCGAAGTCTCTGAAGTTTTTCCAATTCCTTCCTGGATTCTTTTTCTACTGCTACCTTATTCCCCTGTTGTCCCTTAAGCAAACTAAGAAAATATAAGCCTATTACAACGGAAAAAAATAAATTTATTGCAGCTAATATATTACCCAGCAAAGCACTGCCTCCTTTATTCAATAACCCTTTTACGTTTTGGCATGATATTTTTATTATGCTGTATAGAGGCAGCTTTTATCCAATTACTTTACTGGCAACTATTTCTATATAATATAGGAATAATATAGGAGCCCTATAGGCTCCTATTTATATTTAAGACACTGATTCTCTTTTTTCCTTTGTCTTCTTTATTCCCTTTCGGCTTTTTTGACCTTCTGAAAGAATCAATATTGGATCGCTGTGATTTTCTACAGTATCCTTGGTAATGATACATTTCTCTACATCATCTCTAGATGGAATGTCATACATCACGTTTAGCATGATTTCTTCAAGGATGGCTCTTAAGCCACGAGCTCCAGTTTTTCTTTCAATAGCCTTGCTAGCTATCAGTTTAAGGGCTTCCTCCTCAAATTCTAAGGCAACCCCGTCCATTTCCAGGAGTTTCTGATACTGCTTAATCAGTGCGTTTTTAGGTTCTCTTAGAATCTTGACCAATGCTTCTTCATCTAGGGCATTCAAGGTAACAATTACTGGTACTCGACCAACAAACTCGGGAATCAATCCATACTTCAATAGGTCCTCAGGAAGGATTTGAGCTAAAATTTCTCCAATATCTGTATCCTGATTACTTCGTATCTCAGCACCAAAGCCTATGGATTTTTTCCCAATTCTGTTTTGTATAATCTTTTCTATTCCATCAAAGGCACCACCGCATATAAACAATATGTTGGTCGTGTCTATCTGTATAAACTCCTGATGGGGATGTTTTCTACCCCCCTGTGGAGGTACACTAGCAACAGTTCCCTCTAAAATTTTAAGCAGTGCTTGTTGCACTCCTTCCCCTGACACATCTCTAGTTATGGAAGGATTATCAGACTTTCTAGCTATTTTATCAATTTCATCTATATATATTATGCCCTTTTCGGCTCTTTCAACATCATAATCAGCTGCTTGTATCAATTTCAGTAAGATATTTTCTACATCCTCACCTACGTAACCTGCTTCAGTTAAGGAAGTAGCATCGGCTACGGCAAAAGGTACATTTAATATTTTAGCCAAGGTCTGGGCTAACAAAGTTTTACCTGAGCCTGTAGGCCCTAGCATCACAATATTGCTTTTAGAAATTTCCACATCATCTTTGGATACATCGCTGTTTATCCTTTTATAATGATTATATACTGCTACCGATAAGGTTTTCTTAGCAGCCTCTTGACCAATTACGTATTGATCAAGAATCTCTCTAATCTCCCTAGGTTTTGGTATATCTTTTATATCAAAATCAGTAGCATCATCAAATTCTTCTTCAATAATTTCTTGGCATAACTCTATACATTCATCGCATATATAAACCCCAGGACCAGCTACTAAACGCCTAACCTGTTCTTGAGTCTTACTGCAGAATGAACATTTGAGCTGCTTTCTATCGTCATATCTAGCCATACTTTCACCTCTTCTATAACCATATGTTTCCATGTTTCGCTCTTACCATTAGGCTATATGGCTTGCGGATTAGAGCGTACTTTCTTTCAATATAATATAGTATGCATCTTACATTGTTTTATTTACGAGAGGTAATAACATCATCTATAAGGCCATAGGCCTTCGCTTCTTCTGCAGACATAAAGAAGTCACGGTCAGAATCCCTCTCTATTTTTTCAATTGATTGTCCTGTTCGATCAGCAAGAATTTGATTTATTTTTTTCTTCAGCTTCAATATATGTTCAGCATGTATAGCAATATCTGAAGCTTGACCTTGGGCACCACCCAAGGGTTGATGAATCATAATCTCACTGTTAGGTAAGGCCAAACGCTTTCCCTTGGTGCCAGCGGCTAATAGAAAGGCACCCATAGAAGCAGCCATTCCAACACATATTGTGGATACATCGCATTTAATATATTGCATTGTATCATATATTGCCATTCCAGCAGTTACTGAACCCCCAGGGCTATTTATATAAAGCAATACATCCTTGTCAGGATCTTTGGCTTCTAAAAACAGTAGTTGTGCTACTACCAAGTTAGCCGTTACATCGCTTATAGGTCCACCCAAAAATATTATTCTATCTTCCAGCAATCGGGAATATATATCATAGGATCTTTCTCCCCGATTAGTCTGTTCAACAACAATAGGTACTAAATTCACTTATTGTCCCCTCCCTCTTAATTAATATCCTGATACACATTTATACATCTATTATGTTTACTCTTGAGTTGCTTCCTCTGTAGATTCTTGCTCTTCTTCTTGTGTTTGTTCCTGTTTTTCAACAATTACTGCATTTTCCATAAGGAAATCTACAGCTTTTTGTACAGCTAGACTCCTCTTAAGACTCTCTTCCTGGCCCTGGTAATCATTTTTTACTCTATCAACATCTAACTTATACTGTTCTGCAATTTTAGCATATTCGCGCTCTAGATCTTCATCGCTAGCTTCGATTTTTTCTTCCTTTATAACCTGTTCCAAAGTTAGTTGTAGCTTAACCCTATTATATGCGTCATTCTTAAATTGGGCTCTAAAATCTTCCATGGAAGTATTTATCATATCAAGGTAGCTTTGTAAATCTAAACCTTGATAACGCATCCTAAAGTCCATATCCCTAACCATTGCATCAATCTCATTTTCAACCATGACTTCTGGTATATCTACTTTAGCATTTTCCACTACCTTCTCCAGTAGTTGGTTTTCCATTTCTACCTTTTCCCTTTGCTTTGCATTTTCTTCCATGGTCTTTCTAAGGTTAGCTTTATATTCCTCAAGAGTATCAAATTCACTTATATCCTTGACAAACTCGTCATCAAGCTCTGGCAATTCTTTCTCTTTTATCTCATGAACCTTGATTTCAAAAGTAGCTTCTTTACCTTTTAAGTTTTCAGCATGATATTCCTCAGGGAAGGTTACCTGAATCTCCTTTTCATCTCCAACATTCATACCTACTAATTGTTCTTCAAATCCAGGTATAAAGCGTTGAGAACCAATTTCTAAGGTCTGATTTTCAGCGGTACCTCCTTCAAATGCTTCTCCATCTACATAGCCCTTGTAGTCAATGGTTAGAAGGTCTCCTTCTTTTGCTGGCCTATCCTGAACAGAAACCCATCTTGCATTTTGCTCTCTTATCATTTGAAGCTGATCATCTATATCCTGGTCTGTAACATTATACTCAACCTTATTAATTTCTATTCCTTTATACTGTCCCAGCTCTACCTCAGGTTTAACAGTAACCTCTGCTGTAAAGATAAGGCTTTTACCTCCACCAATTTGTACAATATCAATTGTAGGTTGGTCTACTGGCTCTATGCCACTTTCTCTTACAGCCTCTTCATAAGCCTTAGGACAAGCTTCATTTATGGCATCTTCATAGAAAATGCCTTCACCATAATAGCGTTCTATAATCTGGCGAGGTGCTCTGCCTTTTCTAAAACCAGGAATATTAATATGTTTTCTATTCTTTATATAGGCCTTTTGCATGGCTTCATCGAATTGCTGGGCATCTACCTCAATTTCTAATTTAACTTTGCTATTTTCAAGTTTTTCTACACTAGTTTTCACAAAAACGTCCTCCTTAGTTTTTCCTTTATTTCTATGTACGTTAATAATCTTTTATATTATAACACAACATTGCCGGTTGTCCAACATTATTATATTATAATACTATCTTTTTGCAAATAATTCAAAGATTATTTAATCTTTTATAGGTTTTATGTCCTTGAACCTATCTATAAGTTCCTTTATAATTTATATAACCAATTTGTTGGTTTTGAACCAAAGGACGAAAGGAATGGTTATAAATGAACGCTTTGCTTAAAGATAAGACAATCTTAATAATGGGAGTTGCTAATAAGTGGAGTATTGCTTGGGGCATTGCTGAAGCTTGTTTGGACGCAGGCGCAAATTTGATTCTCACTTATCAAGGGGAAAGAAATCTAGCTAGCCTTGAGAAGTTAACAGCAAATCTGCCTCAAATTCGCCTCTATAAATGTGATGTAACCCAAGATGGAGATATTATTGAGCTATTTAGTAATATAGAAAAAGATTTTGGCATTATCCACGGCATAGTTCATAGTATAGCCTATGCAAAGAAAGAAGAACTAGAAGGCGTCTATTATGAGACCTCTCGTGAAGGCTATCTTCTAGCCCAAGATATTAGTGCTTATTCCCTAGTGCCTATTTGCAAATATGGGCGGTCTCTGATGAAGGAGGGCGGCAGCATTGTTACCCTCACCTATATCGGAGGAGAACGTGTTGTACAAAACTACAACGTTATGGGGGTGGCCAAATCGGCTCTAGAATCATCTGTTCGGTACTTGGCTGCCGATTTGGGGCCAGAAAACATTCGTGTAAATTCCATCTCAGCAGGCCCCATAAAAACTGTAGCCGCTCGAGAAATAAAGGGATTTGGCGATATCCTTAAGGTATATGAAGAAAAAGTTCCCCTTCGAAAAACTATCACCCAACGTGAAGTGGGTGATACAGCAGTTTTCCTTTTGAGTTCTCTGTCCCGGGGAATAACTGGAGAAAACATTCATGTAGATGCTGGTTTTCATATTATGGGATTATTATAATTCCCCTATACACTCCTTTAGAATGAAGAATCCCATTACCACAAACATTATGCCAGCCGCCAGCTTTAGTATGGTGGCTGGTATATATTTGCATACCAATTCCCCAAAAAAAGTTCCCAATAGTGTAACAACAATGAGACCTAAAGAAGATCCTAGAAAAATTGGCCATGGCTCCTTATGCTGGGTCACAAGAGTAAATACTGTTAACTGAGTTTTATCACCTAGTTCTGCAATAAATAACAACCAAAAAGATAAAAGGAATAGCTTTAGATTCATTATCCCCCACCCTTACATAACTTTCGTTCTGTTAAGTTAAATGAAAATTGAAAGCCTCGGACTCCTTAAGGTATAATAGTTTTACCCAAACAACCTATTACTCCAAAAGGAGGCCGAGGCCTATGACTATTATACCACAAATTAAGTGTC
>Ga0209537_1002726_pt1 | contig 17232 bp, 9 predicted proteins | sample BioPla4DNA1_FD_187698 | JGI IMG/M metagenome (GOLD analysis project Ga0209537, IMG submission 187698) | Biogas fermentation microbial communities from Germany - Plant 4 DNA1 (SPAdes) (version 2) | ecosystem: Engineered > Bioreactor > Anaerobic > Digestate | place: Bielefeld, North... | reverse complement strand
AGGGGTTGATCCAAACACAGATTTTCAAACCTCTATCCTTGAGGCGCCGCAGCATACCTTCTGGATCAGGGAAAACGCGTTGATCCCACTGGAAATTACACCAGTGGAACTCCTTCATCCAGAAGCAGTCGAAATGGAAGACGTGCAGAGGTATGTCACGGTCGGCCATCCTTTCAATGAAGCTTGTAACGGTTGCTTCGTCGTAGTCTGTGGTAAAAGAAGTACTGAGCCATAAACCGAAAGACCATTTTGGTGGTACCGCTGGCCGTCCAGTAAGGGCAGTGTAACGCTCAAGGACCTGTTTGGGATCGGCCCCACCAATGATGAAGTACTCTAGATATTCACCTTCCACGCTGAACTGAACCTTTGATACACGTTCAGACGCCACCTCGAAAGACACCATTTCAGGGTGATTAACAAAAACGCCGTACCCCCGATTGGTAATATAGAAAGGCACGTTCTTGTAGGCCTGTTCGCTCCCAGTACCGCCATCGCGGTTCCAGATATCGATGACCTGTCCATTCTTGACAAAAGCAGTAAAACGCTCACCCAAGCCATAAACGTATTCCCCTACGCCCAGTTCAAGCTGTTCTCTCATGAAGGTACCCCTGCCGTCCCATGTGATGTAAGCAGCTGAACGATTAGCGCTTTTAGTCAAGAAACGGTCACCGAAGTAGAAACTGAGCTCCCAAGGTTGATCCTTGGGGATCACTGCCCGCACCTTGCCGCTCACCAATACTATCTGGCCATCTTCATCCACGATTTCTGGCCTATAATCAGCATCAGCATACAGCTCAAAGCGGGGCCCTAGGTCTATTTGCCCTGCATGGTGGTAGATACGTACACCAATGACATTGGGCAGTGGCGAAAAAAGTTTGTACGTTAAAACCGCCCCATCCAGCGTTGCACCCCGGTGGTTGATCCACCGCGTTGGTGCCAAACAGAAAACGCTGTTTCTATCGATACGATAGTCGTAGAGCTGAGTTGGAGTTTCAAGCATAACTCCAGGCTGAAGAAGCCAGTTACCATCGGTAAACTTCATTTTTACACCTCGTTTCCCAGAAACCGCTTTCGTAAATTAGTTCTAAATAACTACCGTGTTTCCTTCTGAAATTATACTTAAGTACCAATAAATTAGTATTGAAAAGTCGCAAATGTTACCAGAATGTGATATACTCGAGACAGCTATCAACTGGTAGAGGAGTGTGCCTTGTGAACGAAGTGTTTCGCGATCCGAAGCGACCGATTGAAGAACGGATAACAGACCTCTTGGGTAAGCTGACTCTCGAAGAAAAAATCTCTCAAATGGTGTACAACTCGTCCGCCATTCCCCGTCTGAACATACCCGAATACAATTGGTGGAATGAGTGCCTCCACGGCGTAGGGCGAGCAGGAGTTGCCACAGTATTTCCACAGGCAATCGGGATGGCAGCGTCTTTTAATGCCCCCCTGGTCAAAGAAACAGCTCAGATTATATCTGACGAAGCACGCGCAAAACACCACGAATATGCCCGCAAAGGGGATCGTTCTATCTATAAGGGACTTACATTTTGGTCTCCTAACATCAATATCTTCCGGGATCCAAGGTGGGGCCGGGGGCAAGAAACCTATGGCGAAGACCCCTATCTCACCGCTCAACTCGGAATAGCCTTTGTGGAAGGCCTGCAGGGCGACGATGAGCGTTATCTAAAAACCGCAGCTTGTGCCAAACACTTTGCAGTCCACAGCGGCCCGGAAAGCCTGCGTCACAGCTTCGATGCCAAAGCGAGTCTCAAGGACATGTACGAGACATATCTCCCTGCTTTCCGCGCCCTGGTCAAAGAAGCAAATGTAGAATCGGTAATGGGTGCATACAACCGTACAAATGGTGAACCATGCTGCGGCAGCCCCACACTCCTTCAGAAGATCCTCAGAGAACAATGGGGCTTTGAAGGACATGTGGTCTCAGACTGCGGCGCTGTTTCTGACTTCCATCTCCATCACAAGATTACAGATACGCCTGAGGAATCGGCAGCTCTAGCCGTCAATAACGGCTGTGATCTGAACTGCGGTAGAGTATTCTGGGCCCTCAAAGGAGCTGTGGAGCAGGGCCTGATTTCAGAAGAAACCATTGATGAAGCTCTGGCACGCCTGCTGCGCACCAAATTCAAGCTGGGTATGTTTGATCCAGAAGAAGAAGTACCCTATGCTCAAATCCCGTATGAAATCGTAGCGTGTCCGGAACACCGGGCCAAGGCACGCCAGGTAGCACGCGAGTCCATGGTACTGCTGAAGAACGACGGCAACCTCTTGCCTCTGTCCCCTGACATCAAGTCAATTGCAGTTATCGGGCCCAACGCAGCATCAGACAAAGTGCTGCTGGGCAACTACTTCGGCACATCGACGCAGCTTGTAACCGCCCTAGATGGAATCCGAAACCGAGTATCACCCGATACCAGGGTTTGGTATGCAGAGGGCTGCCACCTGTTCGACTCAGAGGTATCTTACTGGGGCAATAGTCCTACGGCAGGCTTCGCTGAGGCTATTGCCGCGGCTGAACGTTCGGATGCAGTAATTATGTGCCTGGGTATCTCGCCAGAGCTCGAAGGTGAAGAAGGAGCCGCTGCCAACTCTGATGGCGGCGGAGACCGCATTCACATCAACCTTCCCGGTATGCAAGAAGAGCTGTTGAAGGCCATCCATGCCACCGGCAAACCAATTGTGCTGGTGCTCTTCAGCGGGAGCCCGTTGGCGGTAAACTGGGCACAGGAGAATGTTCCTGCTATAATCCAGGCATGGTATCCTGGTGAAGAAGGCGGTAATGCCTTGGCAGACATTATTTTTGGCGACTATAACCCTGCAGGGCGTCTGCCGATTACGTTCCCGAAATCGCTGGACGATCTACCGGAGTTCACAGATTACTCAATGGAAGGACGAACCTACCGCTATCTCAATAAAGAGCCTCTGTATCCGTTCGGATATGGGCTCAGCTACACCAAATTCGCGTACTCTAACCTGCAGCTAAGCCCCGAAGTGCGAGTTGGTGATGACGTTAAAGTCACCGTAGAGGTGACCAACACTGGCCAAGTGGCTGGAGACGAGGTCGTGCAGCTGTATGTGCGTGCACTTGATGCGAGTGTATCAGTACCGCATCATTCACTTCAGGGCTTTGCCCGAGTCTCCTTAGAACCAGGTCAGGCCACACAGGTAGAGTTCACCTTGAACCCCAGGCAGTTTGCAGTCTTCTATGATGATGGAAGCTGTGTTTTGGAACCAGGCCGCTACGCTGTGTTTGTTGGTGGGTGTGGGCCCGACGCACGGAGCACCGCCCTTACTGGATCTACGCCACTCAAAGCTGAAATCAACCTGTCGGGAGATAAACTGACACTGCCCTTCTAAGGTACTACGCCTCGCTTTCCACCGCTGGGAAGCGAGGCGTTTTTTCTTGCGAATTTCGTACTGCCATGCAGCCTCCGAGGCTGGTTGGATAGATTTGACCTGCCATCTAATTAATGTATATAATGGGAAGGGATCAGCGGCTTTTTGGCGAAAGGACAAGCGAGGAATTCATCGCACTCTGTCTTTGTGAGCACCCACACATAACATGACTGAATTGTCAGTACTAGTATGTTAGGAGTCTCACAAAGAGTTTCTGTGCCACCTAGGCCTCATCTCAATAAATTTTGCAAGGAGGAGTAGTGTATTTATGCGCAAGATGACCATCGACGGTAATACCGCGGCGGCGCATGTGGCTTACGCCCTAAGTGATGCTGCAGCGATTTACCCGATTACGCCATCTTCAACCATGGGTGAAATCTGTGACGAATGGGCCACCCGTGGTCGGAAGAACATCTTTGGGCAAGTAGTCAAGATTGCTGAAATGCAGTCTGAAGCAGGCGCTGCCGGTGCAGTACACGGTTCTCTGGTGGCTGGTGCCTTAACCACTACCTTTACTGCATCACAGGGTCTTCTTCTGATGATCCCGAACATGTACAAGATTTCTGGCGAACTGCTGCCCGCAGTTTTCCATGTTTCTGCTCGCTCCATCGCGGCACATGCCTTGTCTATCTTCGGTGACCATTCTGACGTGATGGCAGCCCGCCAGACTGGCTTTGCTATGCTGGCATCTGGTTCTGTACAGGAAGTTATGGACCTCGGTTTAGTGGCACACTTAGCCGCCATTAAGGGACGGGTACCTTTCCTACACTTCTTCGATGGTTTCCGGACGTCTCACGAGATTCAAAAAATCGAAGCTATCGACTACGAGGATATCGCGAAACTCGTAGACAAGAAGGCCATTGCTGAATTTAGAGCACGGGCTATCAACCCCGAGCATCCTGAACTGCGCGGTACCGCTCAAAACCCTGACATCTATTTCCAAGGCCGTGAAGCTGCAAACCCATACTATAACGCAATTCCCGGCATCGTAGAAGAGATTATGAATCAGGTCGGAGAGCTGACCGGACGCTATTACAAGCCATTTGATTACTACGGCGCTCCTGATGCTGACCGCATCATCGTGATTATGGGCTCTGGTGGCGAAGCTGTTGAAGAAACAGTCAAGTACCTCAATGAGCGCGGTGAAAAACTTGGTCTGATCAAGGTCCGCCTCTATCGTCCATTCTCCGCTGAACACTTCTTGGCTGTAGTGCCTAACAGTGTCAAGAAAATTGCCGTTCTTGACCGGACTAAGGAACCTGGCGCACTCGGCGAACCTCTGTATCAAGATGTACAGACTGTTCTCGCGGAAAACGGCCGTTCGGATATCCTTGTCATTGGCGGCCGCTACGGTTTGAGCTCCAAGGAGTTCACCCCAGCCATGGTCAAGGCTGTATTCGACAACTTGGCAGCTGACACACCAAAGAATCACTTCACCGTAGGCATCATCGACGATGTGACCAATACATCTCTCGAGGTTGATCACAGCTTCGACGTTGCCCCACAAGGCGTGATCTCCTGCAAGTTCTACGGCCTGGGATCCGATGGTACCGTCAGCGCAAACAAGAACAGCATTAAGATCATTGGTGACCACACAGACATGTACGCTCAAGGTTACTTCGAGTATGACTCTAAGAAGTCTGGTGGTATCACGATCTCTCACCTCCGCTTTGGAAGCACGCCCATTAAGGCTCCTTACAAAGTGGATAAACCAAACTTCGTGGCCTGCCACAACCCATCTTATGTAACCAAGTACGACATGCTCGATGGTATCAAGGAAGGTGGCGTATTCCTCCTCAACTCCCCATGGACACTTGAGGAAATGGAAACTCAACTGCCAGCATCCTTGAAGCGCACCATTGCAGAGAAGAAGCTGCGCTTCTACAACATCGACGCTGTGAAGATCGCAGCCGAAATTGGCTTAGGCCACCGCATCAACACCATTTTGCAGGCAGCCTTCTTCAAGATTGCTAACGTCATTCCGGTAGACGATGCGGTCAAGTTCATTAAGGAAGCTATCCAGAAAAGCTACGGCCGCAGAGGCGAAAAAGTCGTGCAGATGAACTATGCTGCGGTTGATCGCGGTCTTGCAGATCTTGAGGAGATTAAGTATCCAGCAGAATGGGCTAACGCTTCTGAAGCCGCCGCTGCTGTAGAAGAAGCTAACGAACCCGATTTCGTCAAGAACGTCGTTCGGCCGATCGCAGCACTGAAAGGCGACGACCTCCCAGTGAGCGCCTTTACACCTGATGGCATTATGCCGACTGCGACCACCCAGTACGAGAAACGCGGTATCGCCGTTAACGTACCGAAGTGGATTCCGGAGAACTGCATCCAGTGTAACCAGTGTTCCATGGTATGTCCTCACGCAGCCATCCGGCCATTCTTGGCGGAAGAGAGTGATCTAGAGGATGCACCCGAGGCTTTCGTCACCATCGATGCAGTTGGCCGCGAGGTAAAAGGCCTTAAGTACCGCATCCAGGTATCCGTTCTCGACTGTACCGGTTGTGGTAACTGTGCACAGGTCTGTCCATCCAAGGAGAAATCCCTGGTTATGGAACCACTTGTGGACCATGCTGTTGTACAAAGTGATAACTGGAACTTCGCCGTCACCCTGCCAAACCGTGCAGAGGAGATTCCGGCAAACACCATTAAGAACGTGCAGTTCAAACAGCCTCTGTTTGAGTTCTCTGGTGCCTGCGCAGGTTGTGGTGAAACTGCATACATCAAGCTTGCAACCCAGCTGTTTGGTGACCGCATGTTGATCGCCAACGCAACTGGCTGCTCCTCCATCTATGGCGGAAGCGCTCCCGTATGTCCATATTCTGTGAACGAGAACGGACACGGGCCAAGCTGGGCTAACTCGCTGTTTGAGGACAACGCTGAATTTGGCTTTGGTATGAACTTGGCTCAGAACGCACGCCGCAGCACTCTGGCTAACCTGATGGCCGGCCTCCTCGATGAAGACATTCCGGCTGAACTCAAAGCAGCATTCCAGCTGTGGATGGACAACATCAATGATGCTGCTGTCACAAGAGAGGCTGCAGCTAAGATCAGAAGCCTGCTCCCAGCTGCAATCGAGCAAGCCTCTGGCGATCTCAAAGATGTACTCGTAACTCTCCAGGAAAACGCTGACATCCTGGTGAAGAAGTCCATCTGGATCATCGGTGGCGACGGTTGGGCTTACGACATCGGCTACGGTGGGCTCGACCATGTACTAGCATCCGGCGAAGATGTCAACGTACTGGTACTTGACACCGAAGTCTACTCCAACACTGGCGGCCAAGCTTCGAAGGCAACACCAACTGGTGCTGTAGCGAAGTTCGCTAGTGGCGGAAAACGCACCCGCAAGAAGGAGCTCGGTCTGATGGCCATGTCCTATGGCTACGTCTATGTTGCTTCTGTCTCCATGGGTGCTAACCGCAACCAGCTTCTCAAAGCTATGATCGAAGCTGAGAGCTACAACGGCCCATCCTTGATTATTGCTTACTCCCCATGCATCAACCATGGTATCGACATGAGCCTAAGTGTCGAGAATGGTAAGCAAGCTGTTGAGGCTGGTTACTGGACTCTGTACCGCTATGACCCACGGTTAGAAGCGGAAGGCAAGAATCCGTTCATCCTTGACTCTAAGGAACCGGATTATGACAAGTTCCGTGAATACCTCATGCAGCAGGTACGGTACAACTCCCTGTACAGACAGGATCCAGAAGCCGCCGAAGCACTGTTTAAGGAAGCAGAAGAAGATGTACGCCGTCGCTACAACATGTTCAAGCGTCTGGCTGAAGTCTTCTAAGGATATAAAAAAGCCCCCACACGGGGGCTTTTTTTATGAGGCAAAGACATGCTCGCCAATCTGTAGGCGAACTGGACGAGTCCAGACCCAGCTTGACGGCGGCACTTTACGCGGGTTCCAGAAGAACAGCGCGCCATCGGTGGGATCGTAACCTTCAAGAGCTTCTAGAGCCGCCTGATAAGCTAGATTATTGGGAAGCATATTAATGCTGCCGTTGGCTACCACCTCAAACTGACGAGGTTGGTAAACCACTTCCCAAAGCGTATCAGGGAAATCAGGATGCTTAAGTCGATTAAGGGCTACTGCTGCTACAGCTACCTGACCCAAATAAGGCTCACCTCGAGCTTCGGCATGAACAAGCCGGGCCAACAACTTAATCTGCTCCAGCTGCTCATCGGTATACTCGTCTTCGGGCAGCACGAACCCTCCTTCTACTGAAGGCAGGATTGGAGTCGACTTCATGGTTTCCCTCCTTCCATCCGACGCAGTACATACCTAATGTTAGGATATGCACGGCTTGGACGGATGGAGCGCCCAGCCTCCTCGCACTCCATTCCCCTTTTGCCCAACACCTATTCTCCTGTAATACCGCTGGTTCCCATAGTCTGAACAATCTGGCTCTGGTTGATTATGAAAATTGTAATGGGAACAATCATCAGAATAACTGAGACCGCAGCAGCGACGCCGGCTCGCCCGACTCCACCGCCGATGATTTGGTTGAGTGCATAGGGCATCGGCTTCAGTTCTTCTGCGTACAAGAAGAGAGAACCATCATTACCCCAAAGCTGCTGGAAGCTGAGAATGATCAGCGTCAGCCATGCAGGACGTACAATTGGCATTACGACCCGCCAGTAACAGAAAAACTCGCTGGCACCGTCAATACGGGCCGCTTCAAGCAGAGTATCGTGCACCATATGCTCGATGAAGTTTCTCATCAAGAATACTCCCAAGGTGGCACCCCATGCTGGCACAACGATGGCTGCGTAGGTGTTGATCCATCCTAGAAAAGACATAGTCAAGTAGTGTGGAATCAGAAGTACCGATCCGGCAAACATCAACGAAAACAGGATCAGGTTGTTGACCAGCCGCTTCCCGGGGAAGTTGTGTTTTGCCAGAGCATAGGCGCAAAGCGATCCCAGGAGCACGTTACCTGCCGTTCCCAGACCGACAATCAACAGCGAGTTGAACAAGTAACGTGTTACAGGTACCCAGCTCTGGCCCATCAGTATAAACAGATCCCGGAAATTATCCAAGGTTGGATGACGTGGAATGAACTGAGGTGGAAAGATAAACAGCTCATTCAAGGGCTTAAAGGCCTGGCAGATGGTATATATCATAGGCAGAGACATAAACAATGCACCCGCACCAAGTACGGTAAAGATAGCCAAATCGCCCCCTGTAGAGCGAGCTAGTCGTCTGCGTCGAAGACTAAACTTCATGTTCCCTCCTCCTTCCTATGCGGCTAAGCGAGCTTTGCCAAGAGGCGCTGTACGAGGCGCTGCACTAACACCATGGTAATAAAGAGCAGAACAGCCATGGCCGATGCGTATCCCATTTCGTAGCGTACATACCCATAGTCATTGATGTGCTGCATGATGGTCCACGTGGCCCAGTCTGTTGGAGTTTGGCCGGTAAGAGCCTGAATCTGGCCTGCAGCAGCAAATGAATTCGTGATACTGATAATCGCGCCGAACATCAAATGGGGCTTCATCAAAGGCAGAGTGATGTACCACAGTTCCTGCCAGCGGTTTCTAACTCCGTCAATGACCGCTGCTTCGTAGTACATGTCATCGATACCCTGCAGTCCCGCGATGAAGGTCAGAAAACTTACACCGAGACTCATCCACAGCGCAACCATGATGACTATGGGCATCATCCAGTTAGGATCAACCAGCCACTGAATGGGCTTATCGATAACGCCCCAATACAAGAGGATTCCGTTGATGTAACCGTACGCGTCACCACTAAAGATCACAAGCCAAATCATGTATGCGTTAGCCGAGATACTAGGTGCATAGAACAGCAGTGTCAGAACTGCCCTGATCTTTGGATTCAGCTCGTTGATGAGCCAAGCAAAGACGAAGCACATGAAATAACTGATTGGGCCTGTAATCGCCGCAAACAGAAGGGTATTCTTTACGGCGATTAAGAAAATCTCGTCTTCAAGAAAAAGCGTCAAGTAGTTCTGCCAACCTACCCAGCGCGGCGGCTGCACCATGTTGAAATAGGTAAAACTGAGGCCAATTGATACCAAGATCGGTACAATGACAAAGATGGCGAAGATGACCATAAAGGGTGCTATAAATAGGTACGAAGTGCGGTTGGCCTTCATTTCTGACCAGAGTTGTGATAGGTTCATGCCCCTTCCTCCTCCAGAAGCAGCCCTAGGCGCTCTAATATGGCCCGATACTCAGGATCGATTTCCTGAGGCTCCCAATCAAGCCGATAGACGTGAGTGTAGTGATCCCAGTAGAGCTCTTTCCACTTATCGTCCAAATCCTCTAGGTCGGTTTCGAGCTCAAATTCAGCACGTTTGCGCGCCATTTCTCGGTTTATCTCCCGGCTATAATCTAGAACCGACTCGCGGATCGGCTCATTGTGGAGTACTACGGCTCTAAACAGCCAGTCAAACTGACGTGTCACATAATAGCCGCCTAGGACCGGTGGGATACCTTCCACCCAATCCCACTGCAGCATGAGCTGTTCCCGCTCCTCTACACGCCAAGGCAGCTGCTGCATCGCTTCTACGTTTGCCGTGGCATAACGCGCAGCCGGCCCGATCAGCGCTTCGAGTTCTCTTCCGAAACGTACTTGCGTATCAGTCCGGGTCCACCACTTTAAGAACTCCCATGCCTTATCCTGCTTTGTTGATTTGGCCAGAATGATAGAACCAGTCGTTCCACTGGGCATCATCACAGTTCCGGTCCCATCGGTGCGGATCACAAGTGCATCTTGGGCAACTGGCACTGTGCGGTTAATAGTGCCATCAGGCTGCCGCACACCTGGGATGGGCGCCATTCCCCATTGGCCCCGCAGCTCGGGCGCAAAAATGGTTAGGGTATTGTACTCACCGTAGTTAGCGATAGCGATGGGCATCTCACCCATGCGGAAGCGGTTGATGAAATTATACTGGAGAGGCAGCCCCGATTGAGTATAAAGGTTTGTCATTTCTTCGAAGGTAGCGATAGCTGCTTCTGCCTCCAGATTGGCTGCAATTACATCTTCTTGATACAGAGCAACACCCTTTTGATACAGGAACTGGATGTACGTGTAGATGCTCGGATAAATCCCGAACTCCAAGTGATGATTCTGCAGCTCAGGCAGAATCCGGTACACGTCGTCCCATGTCTGTGGCACGTCTAAGCCGAGCTCAGACAAGATGTCCTTCCGATAGAACAACATCGGGAAGCTCTGCATCTCTGGCAGAGCAAAGACCTTATCTCTAAAACGGAATGCTAAAAGCGCAGATTTCTTAAAACGCTGAGCAACTTCAGGGAAGTCTGGGAATTGGGTTAAGTCTACTACTGCACCCCGAAAAGCCAGGTCCATGTTAGCTGCCCCGATAGCCACGTCCGGGTTGGTACCAGCAATGGTCGAAGGAACCAAAAGCTGCTCCATAGCTGTAACCAGCTCTAGATCGACCCTAATACCCGTTTCGGGAGTAAACGTATCTTCAATCATTTGCTTTAGAATCTGTGCCTGGTCACGGCCCAGCCCGATCCAGACTTTAATCGTGTTCTCATCAGTCGTTTGCCGCGTATCCTCTAGTTCTGATACACTGTGGATACTGGTGTAATCATGTGTAAACGAGGCAATGAAGGCCCGAAGCTCGTGCAGTGCAACCTCCCAGAACCGAGGCTGAACGCGCGGCATTGCCTGTCCCGGTGAAGCCACGATAATATAATCAATCTGCAGCGGCTGCTTGCGCGCATTCATAATCCATGTCCCCAGATTACCGATTGCGTCACGGTATTCTTGGAGCAGGTTAGGAATGGAATCAGGACGCTTCACCATTCTATCCAACATCCGCGCAATATCGAGAAGTGTAGCGGTCTGTCCGCCCCGATCACCTGTAATGCGCTCCAGTTCACTTGCAATCTTCCTTAGCTCGGTTGCCTGCTGGCCAAGTCTAGCCAAGAGATCCGGAACACGCTGCTCCAGCTGGTAACTGCGCATAGGGTCGGGATTGACAGAGGTGATCATGATGATACTGCGGTACAGTGTGTTAAGTTCGTAAAGCGATGCTTCTGTCATGCTGATCAGCGGTCCCCATTCACCTAGTACCGCTTCCATCAACAACTCGTGCTTACCTTTGGTCAAGTAGAACAGGAACGGAGAGTCGTGCGTATCTTCTCCAAGGCGCTTCAGCTCATAACGGGCACTGAAGTTGAAGGGCACGGCCTCCAGCTCTGCGTAAGGAACACGGCCATCAATCATAATACGGCGATTGCTAAAAACTCCTCTGTTCAGATTCTGCTTGGCTTTGAAGGCAATCTCATAGTAACCGTCTTCAGGGACCTCAAACTCCCAGGCAATCCAGTCTCCGGTCTCCTGCCAGCGGTGGCCACCAATCGAGTTCAAACGGATCTTGGCGGGATCGTAAGGCTCGGTTGTTGGGTCACCTTGATCGTGCACCGCAAATAGCGAGGGACTAGAACGAACCGTGCTGTCCTCAGCTTGGATCTTTATGAACACATCGCCCTTAGGTACTTGAGATGAACTAACCCCTGCCATTGCTTCATCGTAGGGCAGTGGCTCTTCGGCTTGGCAGAGGCGAAGCTCAGCAATGACCAGAGGTTCTGCCAATGAGACAAGACGGATAGTGTTCTTACCCTCTTTGAAGTAGAACTGGTAAGGCTTTAATTCATATCCTAGGGTGTCAGTTAAGTACACCGTGCGCCACTGTGGCTTTTCAACCTGACGAGGCCGAATCTCATTGCCCACCGCGTCAAACAACGAGGGCCCTGCGTCTCCAAAGATTCGGTGAAAACGGAGATAATCCGCACCTTCGAATAACGACTCACCATTGATCTGAATCTCTCGTTCGATGGTCGTTCCGCGGCCTTCAGCCGGATAATATGTGATTTCTAGGTTGTATAGCCCCGCTTGAGGTACATCTACTTCCCATTCGATATATCCCCGCTCATCAGTCCAAAGAACTCTCCCGTCGTAACCTTCATAATTTGTTAGAATCTGGAATCGGTTGGCTGCAGCTCTAAACGCTACAGCCGGAATAACAATCTCCACCTGCGGACGGGGCGCTCCTTGGTATTCTGCCAAGTAGTCCTGGTAGGTAATGCGCCGCTCATAGAGCACACTAGTCTGTGCCACCGTTAAGCCGCTGACTAACAACCAGAGCAGTCCGACAAGCCAAACCAGCCTGCGATACCTCATAGTCCCCTCACTCCTTGGTATACACGGCAAATTCGACGATACTAGTGCGGTTGTTTCCAGAAATTGAAGTGGGCTCCAAAATCACCAGCCGCACATACTGCGCCTCAACTGGCTCTATAGTACGGTCAGTAATATTGGCAGTGTTATCCTTCACTTCATCGACGTCTGTCCAAGACTGCCCATCTTGGCTTACCTGTAGTGTGTAAGCACGGGCGTTAAACAGTTCATCACCGGGAAGCGTCCTGCCTGTTACTCCAGCTCCGGTGTTTTTCACAACCCAGCGTTCGATTACAGTGGGCTGACCCAAATCGACTGTCAAGTAATAGGGCGGTTCGCCATCAACCTGCCAGCTGGTATTGTCCAGCCCATCTACTGCACGCTGAGCCTTGTCCTCTGCAATACTAGCCGTGACAGGCCGATTTAGAGCTGCGTTGTGCCACTTCGGGCCAGCAGGTGCATATCCGTGTTCATCCCGGACTTCCTGCCATGGTCTTGATGGATCAAGCACGGCCCAAAAAGCAGGCTTAGGCTGGCCGTCTTTATCAAATAAGAGCGGATAATCCTTCCTGCCCGGAACAGGGAAGTTGTTCTTCCAGCTGTTGTTGTCTCGCACACCCCAGAAAGTGACACGTTCGATGACCGAGGCATACTCTCTGAAAATCTTAAAAATGGAGGCATATCGCTCTGCTTGACGAGCGGCCATGTCCTCGGGCAGGCCCGTTGCATAGCGGTCTGTGCGGTCATTCCAAGAGTATACACTCACATCTAGTTCTGTGATGTGTACCTTGACACCCAGGGAAGAATACTTCTCAATTGCTTCTCTGATGCGAGCCTCAGAGGGTGAATCAATCTCCCAGTGCCCCTGAATCCCGATACCATCAACTCGGATGCCTTTGTCGAGCAGGCTCTTTACAAGAGCATAAATTGCATCGCGCTTGCCCGGATCAGTACTGTTATAGTCATTGTAGTAGAGCTCAGCATCAGGATCTGCCTCATGAGCGAAACGGAAGGCATATTCGATGTAATCGTCGCCAATAATCTGGCGCCACTTCGTATCGCGCAGTTCCCACTTACCCGTCTCAGAGTTATACTCGACCGCCTCGTTGACGACGTCCCAGCCTTTGATACGCCCTTTGTAGCGCCCCATCACAGTCTTGATGTGATTCTCCATACGCTCTAAGAGTGCTTCGCGTGTAAGTGGCTTACCTTGATCGTCTTCAAAGACCCAGTCTGGCGTTTGGCTGTGCCAAACTAGAGTGTGGCCAATGACTTCCATCCCGTTCTTTTCGGCGTAGTCTATAAGCGCATCTGCACTCCCAAACCGAAAGACACCTGGCCGAGGCTGAAGCGCCTCCCATTTCATGTTGTTTTCCGATGTCACCGAGTTAAAATGGCCCAAAAGATCTTCGTCAAGCCAAAAGGCCGAGTTTGCAGCAAATCCGATCTTGAAATAATCCGCATAAACATCTTTCAGCATCGGCATATCCTCCGCTCTTGTTATTGGAGTAGAAACAAGCAGCAATAAGACCACCGCAAAGACTGCAACCGCCCTATTCATTACCCATACCTCCTAACCCACAATTCCAGTCCGCTCGATACTCTCGACGAAGTAACGCTGCAGGAACAGGTATAGGATCAGCAGCGGGACGATGACCAGGAGCATACCCGCGTTGTTGATCAGCGAGTAGAAATGGTCATCCAAAAAACCACTAGTTGATGCCAGTGCATCTGCTTCGTCGATAGCCCGGGCGACTTTGTTAGCTGCTCCTTCTAAGGCTTGAGGTAAGAAACTTTGACCGGGCATAAACTGCGTTACATAAAGATAGTCGTTCCACTGCCAGACAAAAGAGAATAAGAAAGTGACAAGCAGGCCTGGCACCGCACCAGGCAGCATGACGCGAATGAAAGTTGTAAACAGTCCCGCACCATCAATATAGGCGGCTTCTTCAAGTGCCTTCGGCATCCCCCTAAAGAACTGTCTCATAATGAAGATGTAAAGCCCACAGCGAAACCCCGTGGCGGTACCCGACATCAGTGCAAATGGCCAATAAGTACCGATGAGGTTAATCGGCTCTCTTAAGAGTCCCAAGAGGTTAAAGAAACGGAAATTGAGGTACATCGGAACCATGATCAACTGTGGAGGGACGACAAGAGTAAAGATGGCCAAACCAAAGATAATGCCGCTGCCGGGAAACCGAAAACGTGCAAGCCCGTAACCCACCATGGCGCAAGCCGCTAGGTTGAGTGCACTGGTAAAAGCTGACAAGAAGAAAGTTCTCCCTAAGGAACGGACATAGTCCATGTGCTCCCAGACTAGACGGAAATTACGCAGGGTGGGATTGCGGGGAATCCACCGCACCGATTGATCGTATAGGTCCTCGATACTCATTAGGGCTGTGGACAAGCGATGAATAATCGGCAGCAGAATCACATAACAGATACCAATTAGCAGCACCGTACGAAGCAGAGAATAGAATGTCTTTTTCAGTCTTTCTCGCATCGCAATCGACACAATTACTCCCCCCTTCACTGGTCACACATGGTAGAAGACACGTCTAGACAAGGCTGCGAACACGATGATCAAGATCAGGGTTATGGCTGCGAAGTACAACATCGCCATGGCCATACTTACACCATAACCCGCCCCTCGAAGCATCGTTTCTCGTATGAGAATCACTAACTCGTTGTTCATCGCAGTGAACGAATCAACTATGGTGTATACTGTGTTGGTGAGAATCAACGGTGTCAACATGGGAAAGGTAATCAACCAGAACTGTTCCCAGGGAGTGGCTCCTTCTACATCAGCTGCTTCGTAGATCTCTCTGGGGATTGACTGAAGACCGGCCAAGAATATCAGGATCTGCACGCCTGAAGCTCTGATAACCGCTGGTAGGCTTTCAATGGCACTAACGATGTACTCTACCATTCCGTCGGGCAGGCGTGCCGACTCAAACATGGCTTGCAGAGCTGGGCCTTGGAAGACTGATGAACTCTGGCGGACAGCATCGAGCATTATCTGAGAGTAGTCATTTATCTCCAGCTTCATGACAACGCCCGAACCAAGAATCACCGGCAGAAAGAAAAGCATTCTTACTAACGCTCTGCCCCTAAAATTCTGGTTGAGAATCGTCGCTGCAAAGAAGCTAAATCCCAGAATTAACGGCAGTTCCGTAGCCAGCTTAACCAACACTTCTGTGAATACACGAGAGAACTCTGGATGTACCTGCAGGGCATAGCCGTAGTTATACAAACCTCTCCACTGCAGCTCGAAGGTTTCGCTGGTCAGAACTAACTCATTAAAGCTGAGAATGATCGCCTGTATAAATGGATAGGCAAAGAAGAGGATGAACCCAACTACAAACGGTAGTGTAAAAAGGAAGCCGCCGATTTTCTGCATCTGACTAAACGTCACATAAGTATGCTTGCGCTGCGGACGCATGGCCCCACCCCCTCTACTTAATGACCACATAATCTTCGCCTGGAATCAGTACACCATCGGCAAAGACTGCTTCGGATGTGTAGTTCACATAAATCTTGGTGCCATCAGCATACTCGGTCATGAATACATCGGGTCCCAGCACAGAGTGGTTTGCAATGGGCAGGTGCCAGATCTCTCCGAGTACACCAGCTGCCTCTTCATACAGAGTGATAATATCCTGGCGCAAATCGGGGTAGTAAGTCGAATAGAAGTGATCAAAGTCTGAATTCTTCACAACCGAAGATGGCTCTCCAGATACTGCAAAGTAAGGCAGTGAACCATTTTCCAGCATTTTAAGCAGATAGTGCCGTCCAGTACGGTCTGCGAGGTTATATGGCTCACCCGCATAGGCAACATAGCCGCTCACCACCATCTGGTAAAACGGAATACTTACATCGATTATCTCGAATCCCCTACTGTAGCTAGGAGCCCTCACGATAACGTCACTGTAGGGCAGTACATAAGCGTTTCCACCCTCGAGCATTATGTCAAGGCCTGATTTAGAGAACTTCTCCATCTGTCCCACAACATGATTCAGGGCCGCTTGCCGGTCCACTACCCGCTTAGGATCCGTGCGGAAATCAGAGTAGAGCAGCTTACCCATATCTCCGACAGCGAGCCCAGCGACTCCCAGTTTTGCATAGTCCTTCAGGAAACTATCAACAATACTGTCATATTTCGCCGGCGAAACGAGGGGACGCCGCTGCTCAGCAATGGATTGATACGTAGCTATGTTGTGCACATTCATATAAGCACTCTGCCTGTTCAGAAAACGGGAAGCATCAAGAAATGCTATGAACCGATCAAGGTAACCATTGCGGTGCACAAGGCCTAAGTCAAAACTAGGGTACAATCGGCCTCCCAAGGCGGACAGACGTTCATAAAGCCCCTGCAGTTCGGCTCTTGACCCGACCACGCGCTCCAGCCGCACACTAGTCGGCAGCTTGTGGTTAATTCCCCCGGCCAGCCAGCCTAGATAACGAACCTCTAGAACATCAATTCCCTGATCGTAGAGTTCTGCAATAATAGCCTCGGCCTGTTTGTAGGTAGTGAATGGTTCGACTACGTTTTTCGGAATCCCATAGACCGGCTTTACAACGTCGTAGCTGCCCACAATATCCAATACCAACGGAAATCCGCGATTCTC
>Ga0209537_1002723_pt1 | contig 17241 bp, 30 predicted proteins | sample BioPla4DNA1_FD_187698 | JGI IMG/M metagenome (GOLD analysis project Ga0209537, IMG submission 187698) | Biogas fermentation microbial communities from Germany - Plant 4 DNA1 (SPAdes) (version 2) | ecosystem: Engineered > Bioreactor > Anaerobic > Digestate | place: Bielefeld, North... | reverse complement strand
ATGTGCAAGAAGGGATTTTATACAGGTTCACATTCATAATCCAGGAAGGGTAGGTGAAAAGCGTGCATAATCAAACCGAATGGAAAGATCATGTGACCCAGTTTCCGAACCGAAGGATCATAACAGATAATGGCGATGGAACGGTCACAGTAGAAAAGGCCCAGGGAGAAGTAATCCAACAGGGAACCCCTCAAAGCGCTACCAATTTCAATAACATGGAGAACGGGATCCAGGAAAGCCATACGGCCTTTCAGGTATTCCTGCATTACTTCATCCAGTTTGAACGATGGATTAGGCAGAAGGTGGCGGATTTCGCGGCCGAGTTTCTCAATGAAATTCAAACCGTCACCCTGACAAACACGAAGAAATTCCCGTTCAATGACAGTGCCTACACCGTGAGTTTAGTGACTACCAGGAAGACCCTAAACTACGATGTGAGCTGGGAGGTAGTAAGTGCAAACGGCAATGTGGGAGACATTACAGTTTTTGACAAGCAGCTGAACGGTTTTAAGATTGCCTTTGATGGCAGCGCCACAAGCGTAACATTGAAATTAAGGATTAAAGGAGGAATGCTCGTATGAAGGTAATTGAAAAGAACGAAGGCCCCAAAATTGCCTATGAAGAAAACGGAACAAAAGTAACCTTTGGAGACGATGAGCTCACCATTAATGTTGCTAAATACCAAAGGGACTGGCCAGTGCATATTGACATCTGCAGCAACAGGGACAAGCAGCTGGTAATAGGCACAGGAGAAGGCCTGTACTATGTGGCACAACTTGATATACCGGCAATCAAATACACAGAACCGGAGAACGAAGAGGAAACTCCAGAGCCACTACCAATAGACATGAAGGATGTCGTTTTGACGCTCTGGAGCCTTGAACATCCGGTACCAGCAGAAATGTAAAGGAGGACTGACAAATGGCTAATTTTGATTTGGTAAATTTAGCACTCAAAGCAACATGCCCAGGCAATGAAATCATCCTGGATGATAAAGGACTACCCAGTGTAATGGTGCGCATTCCTAAATTCAAGATTAAGGACGTTATCGACGGCGGGAGCGACAGCACACATCCCGCTTTTATTGTGAATGGCGTCGAAGTTCCAGAAATTTATATTTCCAAATTTCAGAACGTGGTCCACAACGGAAGAGCATACAGCTTGCCGGGAGAGGACCCGAGGACAAGCATCACCTTTGATACAGCAAGGCAAGCCTGTGAAGCAAAGGGCCCAGGCTGGCATCTCATGACGCATGCGGAATGGGCGGCCATTGCTCTGTGGTGCCGAAAGAACAACCTCATGCCTAAAGGGAATAACAACTATGGTAAAGATACGAGCGAGAGCACATATATAGCAATTCCAAACCCAAACCACCAAGATGAAGGTAGAACGTCAAGGGTACTCACTGGCACAGGACCTGTTACCTGGAGTCACAACGGCGAACTGAATGGCATATGGGACTTAAACGGAAATGTATGGGAATGGTGCGGTGGCTACCGTACATTAGGTGGAGAAATTCACATCCTACCAAACAATAATGCGGCAGATCCAAATAATAGCCAATCAGCTTCAAGCGAGCTCTGGAGAGCTATTCTGGAAAATGGATCTCTTGTAGACCCAAATACAGACGGAACCTTGAAATGGGACTTTGTAGATGGCAAAATCACACTTTGCAAGACTATAACCAATCAAGCGGATGCATCAAGAAGCACAGAATTCAAAAACCTTGCAGTAGCTCCAGAAGTGTCCACAGTTCCGGAAATTCTTAAAGCGCTCGCACTTTTCCCAGCAGATAACGGAGATCATGGCGGAGATTACTTCTACATGAACAACGGAGCAGGCCTTGAAAGGCTCGCGTATCGCGGTGGCTCCTGGCTCAACGGTGCCCGCGCTGGCGTCTTCGCGTTGAACGGCTCCTCCCGCTCGGGCTCCGACACGAACTTCGGCTTCCGCTCCGCTTTTATTCCGGGAATCTGATATCTGGAGCCCTGAATATCTGGTTTAGGGAGCCGAAAAGGCTCCCTTTTCACTTTTATCACGGAGGGATTGAATGGAAGAGCTGAAGATACTGCAAAAGACATATGACATGATAAAGTATGGAAATCAGTGCCTTCTGCAATTTCCACGAGCAGAGCGGTATGCACTCGCGGCGGAGATTAAGCAAAGTATGTATAAAATTTTGAGGCTGATCATCCAAGCCAATAAGCAGCGCAACAAGAAGCAGCTCCAGATGGAAATAGATACAGAGCTGGATGTATTGAGGACTTTCATCAGGCTTGCAGCTGATAAAGACACCAAATACCTCCCACTCCGAAAATATGAGATTTGGAGCAAGCAGCTAAACGAAATCGGCAAAATGCTTGGTGGCTGGATTAAGGCCACAAATTAAATAAATACCGGGGATAGGTCGTTTAATCGGGTGAGGCTCGCGTATCGCGGTGGCAACTGGAACAACGGTGCCAACGCTGGCGTCTTCGCGTTGAACGGCAACAACTCCCGCTCGAACTCCAACACGAACATCGGCTTCCGCTCCGCTCTGCCCCCACACGTCAGAAGCCTGGCGCTCAAGTGGCACCAGGACGGTACAGGGGGACAAAGGGATCTATCTCCGTGCCTTCAGGAATAGTAGAAGGCAAAAGATTGAATTGCCGAGAAGACGACCGGTAGGAAACGAAAGCCGTCACGCTCGGCGCATGCATCTGTGTCAATTGGAGGGATATCACGATTGGAAACACTACGAAATATCTATCCAAGAATTTATGACTTCGAGAACCTCCATGAAGCATATTTAAGTGCCAGAAAAAACAAACGATACCGAGGCGACGTGCTCGAATTCACCGCAAACCTTGAAGAGAATTTGATACAGCTGCAAAATGAGTTAATTTATAAAACTTACCGGGTAGGGCGATACCGTGAGTTTTATGTGCATGAGCCAAAGAAAAGGCTTATCATGGCCCTGCAATTCAGGGACCGAGTGGTCCAGTGGGCCATTTACAGGCACCTGAACCCATGGTTTGACAAGCAATTTATATATGACAGCTATGGATGCCGAGAAGGAAAAGGCACCCACCGTGCAGCGGATCGACTTCAATACTGGATGAGACAAGTGAGCAGAAAGGAGGGACGGTATTATTATTTAAAGCTGGATATTTCAAAATATTTCTACAGGGTAGATCACGGAGTTTTAATGGACATCCTTCGGAAGAAAATTGAGGACCAGGACCTGCTGGACATACTCGAAAGGATAATCAACTGTGAGCATACAGCATTTGGCCTGCCTGCATTTATGGACCCAGAAGATTGCCCCAGGGAGGAAAGACTTCCGGACAAAGGAATGCCTATCGGTAATTTGACCAGCCAGCTTTTTGCCAATATCTACCTTAACGAGCTGGACCAGTATGCAAAGAACGAACTGCGGCTGCACTACTACATAAGGTACATGGACGATATCATTATTTTGCACAACGACAAGCAGTATCTCCGAGCAATTAAGGACGACATCGAGAACTTTCTCTGGGATAAATTAAAGCTGAACCTCAATAAAAAGACAGCGATCAGGCCAATAAGTCAAGGCATCGAGTTTGTAGGTTTCCGGATCTTTCCCACCCATCGCAAATTGAAAAAATCCAGCGCAAAGAAAATGAAAGCCAGACTGAAGTATGTCAGGTCCGCGTATGAACGCGGCGAAATCGACGAGGAAAGCCTGCGGGCAACGGAGGCATCTTATCTCGGAGTAATGAAACATTTCAACAGCTACGGATTACGCAAGGCTCTGGGATTTGTACCGGAGCAATCAGGCGGGGAAAAGAGGTGAAGGACTATCGATGCAAATTGATATGATGGCGATCTTGGCCTTAATGGGAGTTCCGAGTGCTGTAACAGGATTATGCTTCTGGGCAATCCAGAGGAATATCTCAAAGCGGGACGCGAAGAGAGAAGAACTCGACAAGGCCAGAGAGAAGAACGAACTCTTAATGATCAAGGGAATAGGCGCTGCAATCGCTCTGGGAGAAGTTACGGCCCGCGCAATAAAGGACGGGAAATGCAACGGAGAACTCACTGCAGCGCTGGAATATGCCTAAAAAGTAAAGCATGAGCAAAAAGAGTTCCTAACGGAGCAAGGGGTGAAAAACTTGTATTAGGAGGCACGACCATGAGGAAACGGAATAAAGGCAAGAAAAAGATCGCTTTTTCAAAAATCATCTTTGCAGGAGTATCGATAATGACCATTTCAGTGGTCATTTTTTCATGCAAAATGATGTATGTCACTGGCGACCTTTCACCGCTCGCTTATCTGATACCTTCGGTTTTTGCTGAGCTGGCCACGGCCACCGGCTTTTATTACAAGAAGGCAGAAAAGGAGAACACCAAGGGCGGTATAGTTTACGACTCTGCAATGGCAGAGCGGACAAACAACGAGGAATACTCGGGATAGGAGGTTAGACAATGAACCTTAAAACTTTATTCTTAACTCAAAACAACTGCTACAAAGCAGGCAAAAGGCACACGGTAAAGGGAATCATGGTTCACAGCACCGGCGCCAATAACCCATGGCTTAAAAGGTATGTAGGCCCGGATGATGGATTGCTGGGATCCAACCCATACAACAACCACTGGAACCAGCCGACGCCAGGAGGCAGGAGCGTTTGCGTGCATGCTTTCATCGGGAAGTTAAAGGACGGCAGCATTGCGACATATCAGACCTTACCATGGGATATGGTAGGATGGCACAGCGGATCCGGTTCGCTCGGCAGCGCAAAGAACGCCAATAACAACGGATATATAGGCTTCGAGATCTGCGAGGATGACCTCAAAGATCCGGTATATTTCAACCAGGTATACCAGGAAGCCGTGGAGCTGTGTGCATATTTGTGCAAGATGTTCAACATCAAGCCGGAAAAGCCATGGCTTATATGCCACAGCGAAGGACACCAGCTCGGAATAGCCAGCAATCATTCTGACGTCATGCACTGGTTCCCCAAACACGGCAAGAACATGGACATGTTCAGGGCAGATGTGGCCAAGAAGCTGGCTGAAGGATCCACTGGACATACTGGCCATTCCATCATGGGAAAAGCAACTGCAACGGCCGCACAGGCTGCAGAATGGGCCAGAAAGAATGGAGCCACTGAATTATTTATCAGCTTGGCCGAGACATTCTGGAAGATTGCACAGGACGTAGGAGTAAACCCTGTGGTAGCATACGCCCAGAGCGCAAAAGAGACCGGATACGGTCACTTTAAAGGAGTCCTCGATGCCAGCTTCAAGAATCCATGTGGCATGAAGACAAAATCCGGAGGAGCAAACAACGATCCAAATGCTCACCAGCGTTTCTCGACCTGGGAGGAAGGAATCCAGGCCCAGATAGATCACCTGGCACTTTATGCCGGAGCTCCCGGATATCCCAAGGCAGGAACTCCCGATCCGAGACACTTCCCATACCTTAAAGGTACAGCACCGAATGTCGAAGACCTCGGTGGCAAATGGGCACCTTCAGCAAACTATGGAAAAGACATTGTGGCCATGATGACCAAACTGGAAGCGACCGTCGCACCGGCCGCACCAACACCACAGCCACAACCAGGCGTTTTATATTATGTCCAAACAGGCGCCTATTCAGTCAAGGCAAATGCCGACGCTCAATATCACAAAGTAAAAGCAGCCGGCTTTGACGCCATAATCAAAAAGTCCGGGAACCTTTATAAGGTCCAGGTCGGAGCATTCAGCGTCAGAGCAAATGCTGAAGCCTTTGCAGCCAAAGTTAAAGCTGCAGGATTTGACACTTATATAACGACTACAGGCGGCACCCAGGTAGCGCCAGGACCCGCAACAACGACCGCAGAAACGAAAACTATCAAAGTAGGCAGCAAGGTCAAGGTTAAAAAGGGAGCCAAGACATATACAGGAGGAAGCCTGGCCAGCTTCGTTTATAACACTGTTTATGACGTTTTGCAGATAAACGGCAACAGAGTGGTAATAGGCCTTAAAGGTCAAGTCACAGCAGCCATAAGGCTCGAAGACTTGATACTTCAATAAAGAGGAGGAGTTTCAATGAAGGAAATATTAACAACCCTTGTCCAGGTCGTAGTTATCCCGGCCATACCGGTACTGGTCACCTATCTGGTGAAATACCTGAAGGCCAAGGCAGAGCAGACCACAACCAAGATTAATAACGAGCTCGTCAGGACATATCTCCAGGAAGCAACAGACGCGGTGCTTCAGGCCGTCACTTATACTGCCCAGACCTACGTCGACACCCTGAAAAAGCAGGGCAAATTTGACAAGGAAGCGCAGCAGAAGGCATTTAATACAGCAAAGGATATAGCCTTAAAATTGCTCACAGACGAGGCCAAACAGATGATAGAGGACCTATACGGAGATTTAATGCTATGGCTTGAGACCAAGATCGAGCAGACAGTCAAAGAACAGAAGACCTTCACCATGGGAGTGCTGGAGCCAATCCCAACAGAGGAATAACACGGACAAGGACCGCCGGGTATTTATTGTATCCGGTGGTCTTTTTTTTTTAACTATTAACCAACGGCGGTTTATAATGTTCTCAAATAATGAGAATTGGAGTGGTGATAATGATAAAGAAAATTAAAACCTTTGATGTGAAGACAGAAGAACAGGAAAAGAGAATAGACCGCATGATGAAAAGGGAAGGCTTTAAGTTAACACACCGGAGCCAGAGCAAGTTCGGAATTTACCTCATTTACGAACCCCAAAACAAATAACAAGGAGGCAGGATCCATGACGAAACAAGAGTTCAAATCTCTCACAACCCGAGAATTCACCGACAAGGAGTACGAAGCGATAGAAACCGTTTATACATTTCATCCGGCAATAAGCGAAACGGAAGGCAAGAAACAGATTGCCGGCCTTTATGACGCCTTCGGGTTCAGGATCATAGCCGACATGCTGCCAACGGCAATCAAAGCAAAGGAAATCGAGGAGCAGATAACCAGGAAGAGGTACGAGCTGGAGGAACTCCAGAAAGAGCTCAAAAGGTTAAAGGACCCAAGTATATAACGCCGGCGCCTTAACAGGTGCCATGCCCGCAGAGCCTGCAGCCTCCACGCGGCGCGGGTGGATAGCCAACCAAGAGCAGGCAAAATAAAACGAGGAGGAATGAGGAATGAAGGATGTAAGAGACAGGATCGCCGGCGCATTGTACGGCGTAGCAGTAGGGGACGCTTTAGGAGCTCCCCTGGAATTCATGAACAAGGAGGAGATTTTAAGGAAGCACGGCCTGGTAACCGAGATGATCGGAGGAGGCTGGCTGAAGGTGGTGCCAGGAGAAGTCACCGACGACACACAAATGACCCTTTGTGTGGCCCGCGGCATCTGCAGGAACCCGGACAACCCGGTACCGGAGATAGGGAAAGAGTTTATAGCCTGGTACGCCGGAAGACCGAAGGACGTCGGAGCCACCATCAACATGGCAATTCAAAATAAGCTGGTAGGCGAAATTGAATGGATTGACGCTGCCAGGCTGACACATGAGCAAATGGGAGGAAAAAGCGCCGGCAACGGAGCGCTTATGCGCACGGTTTACCCAGGCCTTTATTACACAGACACCACGGTGGCCATAGAGACGGCCGGAGCCATAGCACAAATGACACACTGGGATAAAAAATCAACAGAGGCTTGTAATTTATACACGGAAATGATAAACTTAATTATCGAATCGGTTAATAAGGAACAGGCCCTGCAGATTATAAGAGACGTGCTCCAGGGAAGTGAATACAGCCTGAAGACCAGGAAGCAGCTCAACCCCACCGGGTACGTCGTGGACAGTTTCAACTGCGCGCTTCATAGCATAGCAGCAACCGGAACCTTTGAGGAGGCCATAATCGAAGCAGCTAACCTTGGAGGAGACGCAGACACCATAGCTGCTATAACAGGCGGCCTGGCCGGAGCGATATACGGATACAACGAGATCCCGGAAAGATGGATCCGGACCCTGGCCCCGAAGATCAGGGAGCAGCTCGACAGGCTCGTGGACGCAGCAGTAAAGAACAGGGAGGACAGATAGCATGGCAGGATACGGCAGACCATTAAAAGGCAAAACCAGGCGCGTACCGATAACGGTGCACACAGCCATAGGTATACTTGATATAATCGACCAGTACGTCGAGGAGAGAAACCAGGAAGAGAAGTCTTATTCACGCTCTGATTTTTACAACGAGGCGGCCAGGCTTTACCTGGAACACCTGGGAAGGTTACCTGAAGAGGAAAAGGAGCAGGGAGAGAAGGAAGCGTACCAAAACCGTACCGAAATTTTTCAGAAATAGAAATAAGGGTGATAATATGAATAATACAAATAATAAAACCCGGTTAAAAATAACCCAACATAACACAAGATAACTTTCTATTATCGAATGGGAATAACAGCAATAAATCCGGAAACCAGCATAAACACTGGAATTCCGGATTTATTTTTTGTGAAATCGTACCAAAAGCGTACCACTTTTATTTTTTGGGCCATTTTTTCTATTTTTTTGAGATTTCTTTTTCTACTTTTTCGAGATCCAAAACGACTGCTGCAGGAGTTTCATTTTTGATTGTAGCATGTCGATTTAGATCAGCAGCAACCTGCTCCATTTTGTTTGGATACAGATGTGCATAGGTAGACATGGCCACCTCGACGGTATCACCCAGGCGCTCGGCCACAGCGACAATGCTATAACCCAGCTCAACCAGCAAGGCAGCATGAGAATGACGGAGATCATGAACACGGATCCGTTTCACGCCGGCAGCCTTGGCCGCCTCATTGAGAGCACGCCCCAGTGTTCCCTTCTGGAAGTAGAATATCCGGTCATGCTCGTCGATATCATAAAGAGCATCGATATACCGCATAACCTCATCATAAAGAAAATCAGGCATTGAAACATCTCGGTAGCTGTTATCGGTTTTAGGAGGGCCGTTTTTATCTTGGCCTTTCCGTCTGTGGTGAGTTTTTTCAATGCGGGCAACCTTTGATGGAAGGATATCCGCCGGCTGCAGAGCAAGGCACTCACCTTCACGTAGGCCCAACCAGTACATAAGCATAAAGGCAACACGGAAGCTCCAGTTCGTAACATGAGCCATGGCCTGGTTAAATTCATCCAATGTCCAGAATTTCATCTTCCCGGCCTTCTTTTTACCCATGAAACCGGCAGGATGGCACGGATTAGATTTCAGGTTATAGAACTTAACTGCATAATTGAAGATGGCCGACAATCGGCTGTTTATTGACCGGATATAGGTTTCAGAATACTTTTTCCCGGTTCGAGGATTTATGGCCGACATGACGGTATTCTGCCAGTTCCGGATAGTCACGGCGTCAATTTCATTCACCGGGAGCTCCCCGAAATAAGGGAGCAGCCATTTGTCAATGATAGAGTCCTGCGTTTCCTGCGTACCTTCCCGGACACGATGCTCTGCATCTGCTCGGTACAATTCCACAAGTGAGGCAAACGACATTTCACAGTCCCGGCTATTCTTCAGGAGGAATTCACGCTCGAAAGCCAGGGCATCTGATCGTTTATCGAACCCTTCTTTTTTCTTTTTTCGTCTCTTCCCAGTCCAATCAGTATACCAGAAGGCAGCAAGCCATTTTATAGCTCCGCTTTTAGTTTTGTATTTATAAACAGGCAATCGCATGCCTCCTTTCACAAAAGCCCCGGCCAGAAAGCAGGCCGAGGCTTATTTTCATTCGTTATTTATTCGGCTGCAGCGCCAGCCAGAACGTTATTGAAAGCAATTTCCCATTCAAGGTACTTAGTAACCGCAAACTTGTACACATCGCCGGCCTTCGTTTCAATCACAAGGACATTACTACTGAAGCCCTGCTTTCCACGGGAGATACCCTTTATATCCTCCAAAGGGATCTCAAATTCATAATCACCCTGCGTGAGGTTCACCAGGGCCCCGATGGCAATAATCTTTGAAAGTTTATGCCGGGAGTAAATGAACCGGCGGTTTGTTAGGATCCCGCGCCCGTTTTGCACATTAAAGGTGCTTTTTACCCTATTAGCAAGGCCTTCCATGACGATTTTTTCTTCCATTCCACCACCCCCTAAAGATCAGGAAACAATTCCTTCAGATACTCATAGTTTGCAGGAGACAAAGCCTGCGAAGCCAGGACACCCTGGAGCCAGAGCTCCATCCTATTTTTGCGGCCGCGTTCCGTTTTTAACTTTGAAGCATCTTCCCAGGCGTGATCATAGGCACGCTTAAGAGCAGCATTAAACAGCTGATCACGACGGGACCTGATATCCCGCAGCTGCGCCTTAAAATCATTTTGAGCCAGGCCGGCCAAAGCAAGTTCATCAGCAGAAGCCGACGCCAGCTGCTCCAGGAAGTATTCTGCAGCAAAGAAACAGTTCACAAACTGCTGAAAGACGCGAGACGAGCTCGCGGCATTAGAGAATTCCTTAAAGGATTTATAAACCCTTACAAGCCGGTGCTCCAGGAAGGACTCGTCCACCCAGGAAACAGCACATCGGCAACCATCATGTAGCGGAGGCTCAAGAACAGAATGCCCCGCAATTTCAAAGGTCTCATCAATCCTCACGGCCGTGCCTTCCAATTTGGCACACAGCGAACAGGTGCAATCATCGGCCGACGAGGACCACACCTTAAACATACCCATGACCACCCTCCTCTCAATCCCAAAAGACAAAATATCGACGCAATTCACGTTTTAGGCTTTCTCTTTGAAATCAATAACTGACTCGGAGGATTTGACCTCTTCGAGCGTTTTCAGCATGTCAATATATTCTGCGGCCTTCTCCTTTGCTTCAGGGGAAAGGCTTTCAATTTTTTTAATAAGCTCCTTATCGCTTGATGCAATAGCTTCGGCCAGTTTCGGTTTTGATTTCGACGTACCAGAACATTTTGAGGATCTGGCTCGACCCATTTCATCGGATAAACCCATAATGAAATCGGCGGAGACGTCATAAAGCTCGATTAAAGCTTTTATAGTTTCAGGATCCGGTGTTGTAGCATTATTCTCATAGCGAGAAAGAGACTTATTACTCAAATTAATAGCCTTATAGACATCCATCTGTGAGAGGCCTGCTCGCTCCCGAGCCATACGAAGACGTTCTCCAAAAGTGAGCATAGTTACACCTCCAGTCATAACATTATATAACAATTCGTAGTTTTTGAGAAAAAATTTCTCAAAAATTTAGAAATTCCTATTGACATCTCGGAAACCGAGAATTAAAATAGGAGTAGAATTCCCAATAATTGAGAAGACGAAAGGAGGTCGCTAAAATTGAAGCCAATGCATCAGAGGCTCCGAGAATACCGCGAGAGCAAAGGCGTAACCCTAACACACATAGCCAAGAAGACCGGCAAGACCGTTCAAAGGATAAGCGCACTGGAAACTGGTGCAATCCGACTGACGGTCGACGAATTCGAGGAGCTTTGTGTGAATGGCTACGAAGTCAACCCTGCAATTTTTTTTACGGATCAGTTCTCAAATAGTGAGAGCAAGAACCCGTAAAATCCCAATTATTGAGAACCTTTACACCCCAATTATATTGCAGGGAGGTGACCAAATATATGGCCAAAAAGGCTACGAAAGCCGCAGATAACATCTTTTATAAGGCACGAATGGAAGCAGCAGCGTGCAACGACAGCCTAAACAGCCGCGAAGGAGCAGCTGAACTACTTGGAATTGACCGCACCAGGCTTGCACGAATAGAACTCGGTAGCCTTAACCCTTACCCAGAAGAAGTCCTTCTGATGAGCGACGCATATAACGCACCAGAGCTCAATAATTACTTTTGCTCAAAGATGTGCCCGATCGGAAAAGCAACCATACCGACAGCAGAACTTCTACACTTGGACAGGCTTACAATAAGGATTTTGACCGCGCTGGGTAATACAGAGTTCATCCAGAGGACCATCCTGGAGATAGTGAAAGATGGAGTTATTTCAGAAGACGAGCAGCCACAGGTGCAGCAGATACTCACAGCGCTTGAGAACATTTCAAAGGCAGCATTAGAGATGAAACTGTGGGTAGAGAAAAACTTAAGGTAAAGGAGGTTTTAATGGTGGCAACCAGCACACAAGAGAAATCAAAGTTTGTAAGAGCAGACGAGGTCGCAGAAATGCTCGAAATTTCAAAAAGCCACGCATATAAAATCATCCGACAGCTCAATGAGGAGTTGAAGAAACAAGGGAAGATCACAAACGCCGGCAGAGTTTCACGCCGGTACCTGGAGGAAAGGCTCTACTGTTGAGCTAACGGAGGACAAGCCATGAAGCATTTCAGGAAAACAACAACCTTGATAATAGCCACGGCAGGCGGAAGTAAAGGGGGAAAAGGAATGCAAGAAAACAGCCTAAAAACCAACATCATCAAGCTGCGCTTCTTAAGGAACAGCCAACCACAGGGAAGAGAATACACCTACTACACACCGGTAGAGGTCAGTGAAGGAGACATAGTAGAAATGGAAACAAGAGGAGGCATAGCAAAAGGGACAGTAACTCAGATCAATGTACCTGAAGAAGAAATAGAACCATTCAAAGATAAAATCAAGAGCATAATAGGTAAAGTGAAAGAAGAAACTCCTGAGGATGAGGACAAGCCTAGAAAAGAGGCTGAACTAAAGATAGGAGACGAATCAATCTATACAGAGGAAGAGGCAAAAACACTAGTTGAATGCTTAGGAATACTGCAAAATACTCGTGGCGTGGGCTCATTCCCATGCCCAAGGTGCGGATACAATAGGATGAAAGATCTTGTAGCTAAAAACGCACTAAGTAGAAGGGCCGATGTCTATATCTGCAGTGAATGCGGACAAGAAGAAGCAATACTGGATGCTGCAGGAAAAGACCCACTACCCCTGAACAGATGGGACATGGTTATAGCATTAGCTAAAGAGATGAAAGGATGGTGAAGAAAGTGAAAGACAAATATTTGATAGAACTTATAGCAGGAGCGCTGCTTACGCCACTGGCGCATAAGCTGGCAACAGCAGAAAGAGGATACCGAGCATTTGGAGGAGAGATATTAACAATACCACTTCTATTAATCTTAGTCTTAGCTGCAGATCAAATCGGTGAAATAGCAAAAGAGATAAGCGAAATATTTTCAGAAGAGGAGGAAGAAGAATGGACAGAAGAAAAGGCCTCCAGCACGGGCAGGTGCTAAAGGCCACAAGCCAAATTGCTTATAACTTAATTATATCACAGATAGGGGGAAATGCAAATGAGATTGGTTAGAGAAACTTATTTAAAAGTTATAGTTGGTAGAGAAGTACATTACTTGAAAGAAAGATGCTATGCTTCTGAATCGGATGGATGTATTAAAACAGAATTTATTACAAAAGCAACTTTTCTAAAAGCAGTTAATGAAAATAAAAGAACTGAAGAAGTAGACATAAACAATGCAAGGCTTAATATAAGGAATGCAATAAAGAAGGTATCATAATGAAGTGTCCTAAATGCTCTAGAGATATAAAAGTAAAAAAGAATCAACTGTATAACTGCCAGTGCGGGGCGAAATTACTGGCTGTTGAAATAAATAAGAATCTTATATTAGTAGATCTAAGTAAAGATAAGGGGGAAAGTTAAGTGACAAATGTAATGTTAAATTTAATTGATGATTTCTTACAAATTGAGGAAAACGAAAAAGAATCTTGGAAGGTTGAAGATGATTTAGCTGCAGATTGGTGTCTAGATAAAATTAGAGAGGCTAAAGCAGAGTATAACAGATTTGAAATAGTAATAAATGATAAAATTCAACAACTTCAAAATAGATTAGAAAAAGAAAGACAAAAGATGGAACAAGAAGTAAGCTTCTTTGAAAGCAAACTAAGAGAATATTTTGAAACACTGGAAGAAAAACAACTAAAGACAACTAAAACAATGATGAAATATAAATTACCAAGTGGGGAGCTTATAAAGAAGTTTCCTGGGCCAGAATTCAAAAGAGACAATGAAATTTTGGCTAAATGGTTAGAAGAAAATCAAATGGATGAATATATAGAAGTCAAAAAACAAGCTAAATGGGGCGAATTAAAGAAGAAAACTAAAGTAATCGGAAACGCTGTGGTCTTTGAAGATACTGGGGAGATAGTAGAAGGTGTAGAAGTTATTGAGAGAGCTCCTGAGTTTAAGGTGGAGGTGGAGTAAATGAGCAATATTCAAGAATATAGCCAAAGTCAAGCGATTTCAATCATAGAAGAAATAGATGTTAGACAAGTTCAATATACTATGCAGAAAATAACTCAATTTCAAAAAGTAATCCAGGAAACACTGCATCAAAATCATGATTATGGGATTATTCCAGGGACAAGTAAACCTACACTGCTTAAGCCAGGCGCAGAAAAAATTTTAATGATGATGGGCTTAAGAAGTGAATTTGAAATAGTAGATAGTACTAGAGACTTTAAAGAAGGCTTCTTCCAATACCAAGTAAGATGCAAACTCTTTAAGGGAGATATGTTGATAACAGAAGGAATAGGGAGTTGCAATACAAAGGAAAAGAAATACATCAATCAAGATCCATTTAGTATTGATAATACAGTATTGAAAATGGCAAAGAAAAGAGCATTGGTTGATGCAGCCCTACTTGTAGGAAGTTTGAGTGACATATTCACACAAGACCTAGAGGACATGGACTTAGAAGGAGGCCAGGTATCAAATCAAAAGAGATACTACACCGACCAGGATGGTACTATTTCAAAGGCACAAGCTAAAAGAATTTTTGCTATAGCAGATGGAAATCAAGATATTGTAAAGCAGGTAATAGAGAAATATGGGTACAAGGGTACTGCTGAAATTAAAAAGACCGATTATGCCAAGATATGTAGTGAAGTAGAAGCTGAAGTAAAGAAATTTTATGAAGGAACTCCATTTGAAGAATAGGCTAGGAGTATGGAGCTCCTAGCCTCACAAAGTAGGTGATGACTAAATGTCTGATGATAAAAAAGAAGTATTAAAAGCTGAGTTAGAAGATGGCTATGGAAGAGTAGCGAATTTATTACTTGAAGCACTTTCGATGTCAAAATTGAATGGAAAGCAGCTGAGCATATGCCTGTTTATCATTAGAAGAACATACTCCTGGGGGAAAAAATCAGATGAAATAACTTTAAAAGAATTTGCATTAGCTTGTGATAGTTCTGAAACGTATATGTCTAAACAGTTGAACCAGCTAATAAAATGGAAGGTTGTAAAAAGGGAAAACTACTCTCCAGGAAAGGTGCCAGAGTATGAAATAAACACAAGGGTTGACCAATGGGACAAGGGTTGTCTGAATGTTCAAGGGTTGAACGAAAATATAAGACAAGGGTTGTACAATCAGGCAAGGGTACCCTTGAACAAAAGGACAAGGGTTGTCCAAGGTCAAACCATTGAAAACACTGAGATTGAAGGGTGCCCTAAAGAAAATATTAAAGAAAATATAAATAAATATATTATTACTACTACTATAAAGGACGAAAGCCTAAAAACTGGAAACAGTAATCCTGTCGCCGATATGGATGCCGACTCCATACAACAGGATGATCTTGTCGCCCAGATAGGTGCCGACCCTATCAAACAAGATCAAGAATCTGTCGCCCCGGTAGGTGCCGCTCCTACCAAACAGGTTAGTCCAGTTGAGAAGATAGAGAGAGCATATCTTAAAATAAGAAATCGACCTATGTGTAGCAGTAAAGACATGATTGATATAGTGAATGTTTATGAAAAATATAAAGACATTGATTTTATTTTGGGTGTTATGAAAACAACAGCAGAAGAAAACAAAGCTAGGAATGGACGGATAACAATAAACTCTTTTAGTTACTTTATGCCTATATTTCAAGATGAGTGGAATAAACGGAAAGCAAGGGAGGAGGGAGTTAAGTATGGACCAACTCCAAGAGATAGCAGAAAGAATTTTAAATTCGATAAAAGCCAATTCCTCTGGAATGGAGGAGAAAATTCATTATGAATGTGACATATGCAAGGATGAAGAATGGTTATTTGATAAAGAAAATAATACAGCAAGACCGTGCAAATGTAGGGAGGCAAAACATTATAAAAGAATCATTGAATCATCAGGGATAACAGAGGCTTTTTTACAAAGGAACTTTGAGAACTTTAAGCCTACCAACAAAACAGCTGCCGATGCTAAAGCTATGGCCATGGATTATGTGAAGAAGTTTGACAATATTAAAAATTTAAGAAATAACTCAATAGCCTTTTTAGGACAAGTTGGAGCAGGGAAAACCCATTTAAGCATAGCAATAGCAAATGAGCTCATGAAAAGAAATATTGGGGTTAGGTATATGCAGTACAGAGAAGATGTTACTAGAATTAAGCAAGTGGCCATGGATGAAGAAAGCTATGCTAAGGAGATAAACAAGTATAAAAATGCAACAGTTTTATTGATAGATGATCTATATAAAAATGCTACCTACAAAAATAGGGCTGGATACGAATATCTAAATGATGCAGACAAGAGAGCAATGTTTGAAATAGTGAACTATAGATACTTTAAAGGGGCACCAATGATAATTTCAAGTGAATACCTAGTAGAAGACATACTTTCTTTTGATGAAGGGATTGGAAGTAGGATTTTTGAAATGTGCAAGGGCCATATTATGGAATTTGAAGGCCAGGAACTAAACTATAGACTTTATAAAGCTTTGTAGTACCAATTTCATATCCTCCAGGATAAGAAATTGGTAATAAGGGACAGGAGGAAAGAGGTTTACTAAAGGAAGATGTAAATGAAAGAACATCTGAAAAATATAATCAAGAAAATTGAATGGCTATCAGGAAGGCATGGAGCCTGGACAGTCTTCAGTGACTTTATAGCAATGGCAGCTATAAGTATAAGGAATTCAGTAAATACGGTAGATTGGGAAGAAAAAGAAAAGCAATACCAGGACCTAACAAAGAAGTATAAAAAAGAGGAATTGGACAAGTTTCCTGAAATACTAGGCGAATTGATTATGGCACTAGAAAAAGAACCTTCGGATGTATTGGGTCAAGTGTTTATGGAAATGGACCTGGGAAACAAATGGAAAGGACAATTCTTTACACCAATGGCCATAGCAGAGCTTATGGCAGAAGTATCTATAGACCACATAAAAGAGACTATAGAAAAGGATGGATACATAACAGTAAATGAACCTGCAGCAGGGGCTGGAGCTATGGTAATAGCACTAGCAAATGTACTCAAAAGAAATGGAATAAATTATCAAAAACAGATGGTGGCAATTACACAAGATATAGATATCAAGTCAGTCT
>Ga0209537_1002718_pt1 | contig 17261 bp, 13 predicted proteins | sample BioPla4DNA1_FD_187698 | JGI IMG/M metagenome (GOLD analysis project Ga0209537, IMG submission 187698) | Biogas fermentation microbial communities from Germany - Plant 4 DNA1 (SPAdes) (version 2) | ecosystem: Engineered > Bioreactor > Anaerobic > Digestate | place: Bielefeld, North... | reverse complement strand
GTCCCCGGGGCACGGGAATCGTGTTTCTTACATGATAGTCCTTGTTTCCGGGGCTGTCCTGTGAGATATGGGAACAGTCCCCGTGTATAGCCGGCGCCTCATTTGAGCACATGCGGCTGGCGCAGTACCTCGATTCCGGTGGCTGCTGAGCAAATGCAGCCAGCCCGTTGCCTCATTTCTCGTGGCTGCTCGGCAAATGCGGCCTGTTGCTCCATTTCCGGCAGCGACGAGCACATGCGGCTGGCGCCTCATTTCCGATGCCTGCTCACGAACCTGCTTATGCGTCGCAGGGCCTCGGTGATGTTTTCGTATGAGTTGGCGTAGGTGGCCCTGATGTAACCTTCTCCGCAAGCCCCGAAGGCATTGCCGGGCACCGCGAGGACCTTTTCCTCCACGAGGAGCTTCTCACAGAATTCGTCGGATGTCATGCCCGTCGACTTGATGCTTGGGAACACGTAGAACGCGCCCATCGGCTCGAAGCAGCTGAGCCCGGCATCCCTGAGGCCTTTGACCATGACGCGCCTTCTCCTGTTGTATTCCCTGACCATGGCCTGCACTTCGTCCTCGCAGCTGTTCAGCGCTTCCGAAGCGGCATACTGGGCCGTCGTCGGCGAACACATTATTGCGTACTGGTGTATCTTGTTCATCGCCTCGATGAGCACAGGATGCCCGCAGGCGTAACCGATCCTCCAGCCTGTCATCGCAAAGGCTTTGGAGAAGCCGTTTATCAGGATCGTCCTGTCCCTGATCTCGGGGTAGCTTGCAAACGAAACGTGCTTCCCGCTGTATGTAAGCTCGGCATATATCTCGTCCGATATGATGATCACATCCCGGTCCTTCAGTACATCGACTATCTTCCTCTGGTCCTCGGGACGCATGACGGCGCCGGTGGGGTTGTTCGGGAACGGAAGGATGACCACCTTCGTCCTGTCCGTCAGCGCCTTTTCCAGCTGATCCGGCCTGAGCCTGAATTCGTCCTCCTCTTTCAGTTCAATGACGACAGGGGTCGCCCCGGTGAACATGGTGCAGCCCTTGTATGCGACAAAGCTTGGCTCGGGTATGATGACCTCGTCACCCGGCCCGACAAGCGCCCGCAGCGCAATGTCTATCGCCTCGCTGGCACCGACGGTCACAATGATCTCCGTCTGCGGATCATATTCTACGTTGTATTTTTTTGCAACGTACCGGGAAATCTGCCTCCTCAGCTCGATGAACCCGGGGTTGGAGGAGTAATGGGTATGGCCTTTTTCGAGCGAATATATGCCGGCCTCCCTTATAGCCCACGGGGTGACGAAATCCGGCTCGCCGACTCCCAGCGAGATCGCGTCCTTCATCTCGTTCAGCAGGTCGAAATATTTCCTTATGCCGGAAGGCGGCATATTCCTGACCGTCGGCCTTATCATTTCCTGCAGGTTCATAGTCTCAACGCCTCCCTGTCATCCTTGCCGTTTTCTTCGAATATCACGCCGTCATCCTTGTATTTTTTCAATACAAAATGCGTCGAAGTGCTGACGACACCCTCGAGAGGAGCGAGCTTCTCAGCCACGAACAAGGCGACTTCCTTCATGTTCTTGCCCTCTATGATCACTGTCAGGTCGAAACTGCCGGACATAAGATAACATGCCTTGACCTGGGGATACCTGTATATGCGCTCAGCTACCTTGTCGAACCCCTGGCCCCGCTGGGGCGTCACTCTTACCTCGATGAGCGCGGTAACGGTTTCCTTGTTTGAGTTGTCCCAGTTGATGAGCGTATTGTAGCCGACTATGACCTTGTCTTCTTCGAGTTTCTTTATCGCTGCTTCAACCTCTCCAACGCTCATGTCGAGCATGAGGGCGATTTCCTCGACGGTTGCCCTTGCGTTCTTTTCGAGGATCTCAAGGATTTCTTCCATTTTGCTGCTCACAATGAACACCCCTTTGTGCGTATTTTCGATTTACGGTAATAAAAAACTCCTTTATCCCTGTAAGGGACGAAGGAGTTGTTCCGCGGTACCACCCTAATTAACGCCGTAAGCGCTCACTCATTACGGGTACGTTCCAATACCCTTCCCCTGTAACGTGGGGCTACGCCGACTTTTTCCCGAAAGCCTGGCTTGTTGCCCGAAGCCCTGATCCCTCCCGGATACCTGGCCCCGCCGGAACCTTCGGCTTCTGCCTGAAGCATTGGTCCCTGCCTCGTCAGCTTTCGTTTTTTCAAGCCGGTGCTCCAAGGCTGCGTTCATCCTGATCCTTTACCGGATCGCACCAACCTCCGGCTCTCTTGAAAATTCACAGGACTACTCTTCCTCTTCATAGCAGTTGTGCTTATTTCGAATCGATTTTCATAGATTATAGCAATAACCTGCTGCAATTTCAAGTGTTCGTTGAAAAAATCACAACAGTATACTCATCAGTTTCAGTATACGGGACTGCAGTAGGATATGTACCAGCAGCAGTATGTCGATCAGTGGGCCATGCGCACCGATATTTGCATACATATCTGCAACAATATACGTATCTGAAGCGGTATGCGCGTCAGTAGGACTTGTGCGTACGCATCCTGCGCGTCAGTGGGACTTGTGCATACGCATCCTGCACGTCAGCCGTTCCAGGTATTATCCTGGTACCCGGTCCAGTAATCTGACCCGGACCCCTGTTCTGATGCCGTTGCCGCCTCCTGATGCGCAGTATCGGAAGCTCCTTCTTCCGTTCCCTCATCGGCATCATCACCGGCGATGGCGGTAAGTTCCTGGGTATACCTGGAGAGAACCTTTACGATCTCGTCTTTGAGATTCTTTATATCCCTGCGGATATCGACCAGCTTCTCCTTTTCCCGTTCGTTGGCCTCCTCAAGCCGCTTCTTCTCCTCGGCAGCCTCGTTCCGGGCTTCTTCCCGGATCCTTTCGGCGTCTTCCCGGGCCTGGAGCAGCACGTCGGCTAACTTACGCCTGGTCTCTTCGATTTCATCTGCTTTTCTCTGCAGTTCCTCGTATTTTATCTTGAGGTCCCTGTTCTGATTCCTGATTACGGCAATCTCGTCGTCCTTGCTCTTTAGTTTTTCATCGAATTCCTTCAGCATCCGTTCAATATATGCATTTACATCGGATTTCTTGAATCCGCCCATAAATGAAGTCCCGAAACGTCTTTCACCAGCCACAGGAATCCCCCTTCTCAAAGCAATCTAACTATATATTCAATATTGATTCGCAAATTCCTGCCTGGATAGAAAATATTCCTGAACGGGCGGCTTTCCGTACCGCCATGCCGCAGTCATGGAAAGCCGTGCCGGCAGTGCCCGGGATCCGGGGCTCAATGATCCGGCACATCATGCTGAAGTAACCCAATATATCAGGCCACCGGTACCCCGAACGCTACGCTGTAACCCGCGATGCCAGGACCGGCGGGATCTTGAACTCTCCGCCGGAATCCGCGATGTCGGGACGGCGGTATCTTGAACTCTCCGCTGGAATCCGTGATGCCAGGCCGGTGGGATCTAAATGCCGCACCGGGATCTGAAACGCCAGGGCGCGGGGATCTGTTTGCCGCGCTGTGATCCAAAAGACCATGCTGCCGGAGTCCTGAATGAGTGCTGAAATCCGAAAGACCTGACCACTGGAACACCGAACACTGCAATGGAATCCATGATGCCCAGCCTGTGGGATCCCAAACCCTCCGCCGGAATCCGTGATGACAGGCCGGTGGGATCTAAATGCCGCACCGGGATCTGAAATGCCAGGATACCAGGATCTGTTTGCCGCGCTGTGATCCAAAAGGCCAGGCTGCAGGAGTCCTGAATGAGTGCTGGAATCCGAAAGACCTGGCCACTGGAACACCGAACACTGCAATGGAATCCATGATGCCCAGCCTGTGGGATCCCAAACCCTCCGCCGGAATCCGTGATGACAGGTCAGCGGGATCCCTGATGCCGCGGCGTCAGACTCCGTGATGCTGCCTCGGAATGATTGCCCGGGGTTATCTTTTTACAGGTTTTTATCGATCAACTCGGCAAGTTCACTTTTGGTCCTGGCACCGACGATCTTGTCGACCACCTGGCCGCCCTTGAAGAATATGAGGGTCGGGATGCTCATGATCCGGTACCTGTACGAGATCTCGTTCTGTTCATCTACGTTGACTTTGCCTATCACGGCTTTTCCTTCGTATTCCTGAGCCAACTCCTCGATTATGGGCGCAACTGCCCGGCACGGTCCGCACCATGCAGCCCAGAAGTCCACAACGACAAGCTTATCTGTGCCGTTCAGCACCTGGTCGAAATTTTCCTTTGTCAAGGTTAACGCTTTCCCTTCTGCCATTTTGGTAAACCTCCTGTCAAATCGTTACTCTGTTTTTAATATTGTTACCCTTAATTTCCGCAATAAAACAGGTGTCAGGTTTAAGAAGCCTGTTTTCGGAACAAACAGGTACCAGGGACAGGGGCCGTGTCTCTGCTGCAAAACCGGCATCGGGGCTACGCGCAATAGTCAAGGGATCGCAGCTGTGATAAAGTTGGTTTGACGCCGGCAGCCCCAAGCCGGATGGTCCTGCCCTATCGATCCAGTTTACCCTATTTTTCCAGCGTTCTCAATACCAGGGTTTCGCCGTCGAGATAAACGATATAGTAGTCGAGCATCGTGATGAGCCGGCCTTTGTACCTGATCGGCCCGCCGGTCCGGACGGACGCCGCACCGGCCCAGGTGGAGACAGCGCTGCTCCAGGCGGATGTCGCGCCGGTCCGGCCATTGTCCGTAACTCGACCACCCTGTCCGGCTGTGCTGGTTTGATCAGACACGTCGTCATTCTGGCCGGTCGCGTTGGTCTGGCCGGGCACACCGTTAGTCTGGCCGGTCGCGTCGATCAGGGCTGGCGCCCCGTCATACTTGCCAGTCATATTGGTCCGGCCTGGTACGCCTTCATCATGGCCGGTCGCGTTGGTCAGGCCGGGCACGCCGCCATTCCGGGCGGCGATCATGCTATCCTGGCCCTGGGATCCGCTGTTCCGGCCCTGCGATCCGCCCGTCCGGCCTTTCAGGCCGTTGCCCTGCTTCACGCATTCGACGTTGCTTGCCTGCCGGTCAACGATATAAACAGACCCGTCGGGCGTAATCAATATATCATCGGCAGCAACCGCCCTGCCGAGGCTTAAGCCGTCCCAATCATCCGCACCGGCGCCGGCTTTGCCGAAGCGGATCTCCGTCACGTTCCCCGATCTATCTGTCATGCCCGCATATATCACGTCCCTGCCGTCGATATCCAGCAGCAGATGGGCCTGTTTCACCGGGATATACGTGGTTTTCCCGGTTTGTCCGTTCCGTACGCGCGTCCTTTCCCCGGCAAGCTGGTATACCAGGTTGTCGGTGTACAGCGTTTCCTTTATCACCGTGGTGAGGTCGGTTTTGAATACGAGGTTCAGGTTGTCCATTATGTCGAACCTGTAGATCCTGGCCCTCGTTTTACTGGTCTGGATCTTGGGATAGACTATGTTGGTCATCGGCGAAAGCTCTATGCCGACAACGGCGCTGCCCTCGGGCAGCCCTTTTATATCAGGATAACTCCTGTTAAGATCGGGGATCACATCATATGTGGATATACGGACGCGCCCGCTTTTCCCTTCCGGTTCCTTTATTGCGTATATGAGCATTTCCCTGTCCGGGAGCCACCTGTGGAACGTGATTTCCCCGCCGGCAGGTCCAAGCTGCTTTATTTCCCTGCCGCTGTCCAGGTCTGCGACGACGAGTTTTCCGTCAAGCATGAAAGAGGCATACAGGCCGTCGAAGGACACGCTTACATGGTCCGAGCCTTCCGGAAGCCTGTAGCTCCGATCCTTCACACCAGGGTAGTCCATCTCGTACATGGTCGATTTGAAATGTCCCCTGTTGGGAAGGTAGCCGTAATTCAGCCAGGAGAGGAATGCCGTCTGGAGGATCACGGAAATGAGTATCCATTTGTATATCGTTTGTATTTTCTTCATCTTCTGTCTCCTCCGACTCAGCCGCTGCCGTTCCGTTTGCCCGCAGGCAGCACTACGAATGCCGACGGTACCAGCCTTTCGCCCAGCTTGTCCGAAGGTCTGTTTATCACCTTTCCGTTATAATACATCGTCGTCGACGAACCGCCGTCAAGGTTTGCGGCATTCACTGCCCCATACTCGAGCAGGATGTCCTGGACTTCCCTCAGCGTTGCTCCGAACGAGTCAAGCGTCCGCCCGTCTATTACCAGCATCAGTACTTCGCCCGTCTTCCGCTGGCCTATCGCCGTGCGGGGAGCGATGCCCCAGCCTCCGTCGCCCTTTTTGATGGTCGGCTTGCCGTTGACGATGAGAGGCGGGCCGAAGCTGACGCCTTCCTTCACTCCGTACTCCAGCAGCTGTTTTACGGTATGCTTGCCTACTATGAGCATCCCTTCCTTTGTGAATGCCACTGTTTCCTGCTTCACATCCTTGCCCTCGTATTGGTCATAGACTACCTCTCCGTCGTGGATGATGAAGCCCATCGGGATGCCGCCGGTGCCTGTCCATCCCCTGTCGAGGAACCCGCCGGCGTTGATGCCTGCAATCCCGCCGTTGTTCCTGGTTATTCGGCTCGTGGTCTCGCCTGATTCGGGAAACAGCGACGAATAGCCCACTATCACCCTCGTGGGGTCGTGCACCACCATTAGCTTCCCCTTGAAGTCGCCGCCCTCGATATTGTAAACCTCGATGGTGTCGTCATGTTCGCCGCTAAGGTCGATCTTCTCTATCTCCTCGCCCCTTGCCGTGGGGTCGTCGGCGTAGGAATCCCTCAGGATCCGTGCTATCGCTTCGTCCGAAAGGAAGAGCCTTGCTATGAACTGGTGATTAAGCGTGTTCCAGGATGCCCCGACGATGGTCCCCTTCACTTCCTCAAAGGGGCCGTAGAAAATCAACAGGGGCATTGTGACCAGCGCAAATATGAACTGGAAAAGCAAAAACGCAAAAAAGCGCTTTTTCCAGGAACTGCGCCGGCTCCCGGCCGGATATCTTTTTTTGCCTGATTCAGCGGTTCTGCCCATTTTGACCCCTTTCACGCCGGTAAACCATGCAGCCGGTTTTCTGCAGGATGCAGCGATCCGTGCTGCCGCGGGACACCGGGACCGATGTCCACGCAGGATACGGTGCTCAGTGGCCTTGCAGGATAATGCCCAACAGGATGCTGTGCTCAGTGGCTTTGCTGGACAATGTCCCCGCAGGATACTGTACTCCGTGACCTGGCTGGATAATGTCCACGCAGGATGCAGCGATCCATATCCCCGCATAGCCCTGCTCTGCAACGCTTGCCTGGTTCCCCTGATCCACGCCTTGCTCTATTATTTTAAAGGAATACCTGCTGAAACGCAATCTGCGGCAGTTATTCCCATACCTGCACCGCACCGGGCATTCCTCCGGCGTTTCCGGCGTTCAGGTAAATCTTAACCAAAATTTAATAATAGATTTTGAAAAATGTGGTATCATTAATTGAACTTAATAGCTGATGTACCCGGCACGTCAGTTTTTGTAAAGTGGATCACCGTCGGGAGCCGGTTATCGGCGGGAGCGGGGCATCAACAGGGATAGCCGGCATCAGTTGGCAACAGGAATTGTAAAGAAAGTAGCTGTAAACGATGCCAACAGTAGCTGCGGCAGGATTTGCAAATAAGAGTTATCGAAAGGGCAACCAGCAGAGTTATCTAAGAGATGTCGAAAGGGTCATCGAAGGAGATATCTCAAGAGATATCGAAAGAGTCGTCGAAAACGTTTTTTGCAGGGTAAACAAAAAGGTAAGCAATGAGGGAAACAAAAGGGTAAACAATAGTATAAGCAAGAGGCCAGGTAAAAGGGTAAACAGAGTAAGAAAATTGGTAAGATATTGAGTAAGAAATTGGGTAAGCAATGGAATAACCAGTACGAGTGACCACAAGAACAACCAACAAGAACAAACAAAAATCTCAGGAAGAATCATCAAGAGTTATCGACAGGAGTGAAGATCGAATGAAACCAGTAGGCAGGATCACCGTGCCGACAGTGATACCACAAAGGCTTGGAAAACTAAGGGACATCGCAAACAACCTGTGGTGGACCTGGAACAGCGAAGCAGCGGAAATGTTCAGGATGGCAGACGAGTCGCTCTGGGAGGAAACGGGCGGGAACCCGGCTGCCCTTGTCAATAGGATAGGGAGCAAAAAGCTGGAGCAGCTTGCAAACGACGAAAGCTTCCTTGAAGCATACGATGACGTGGTAAGCAGGTTCGATGCATATATGGACCGCACCGATACGTGGTTCAGCAGGACCTATCCCGACCTGGAAGGCCACATGGTGGCATATTTCTCAGCCGAATACGGCCTCAGCGAGACGCTGCCCATATATTCGGGCGGGCTCGGCGTGCTGTCCGGCGACCACTGCAAGTCGGCCAGCGACCTGGGCATCCCGTTCACGGCGGTAGGCCTGTTTTACAGGCAGGGCTATTTCAATCAGAAGATAAACCATGACGGCATCCAGGAAACGAGTTTCAGCACTCTCAACATAAACGACCTCCCGGTCAGCCAGGTGACCGATGAAAACGGCGAACCGTTGCTGATCAGCGTCGATCTGCCCGGAAGGACGGTCCACGCATCGATCTGGCAAATCAGGGTCGGTACCGTGAACATTTACCTGCTTGACTCGGACGTCCCCATGAACATTGAGCAGGACAGGCATATCACCTCCCGGCTGTACGGCGGGAACCACGAAACGAGGATACAGCAGGAGATACTGCTTGGGATAGGTGGTGTCAGGGCGCTGGAAGCCCTCGGCATAAGGCCGACGGTTTACCACATGAATGAAGGCCACTCGGCTTTCCTGTGCTTCGAGCTTATCAGGCGGGCCATGGCGAAATACAACATCAGCTTCCATGAAGCCAGGGAGCTTGTTTCTCCGTCGCTCGTCTTTACGATCCACACGCCGGTGCCGGCCGGCATCGACGTTTTCCCGCACGACGCGATGGATATGTATTTCACGACTTACAGGGAGTCCGTGGGCATTAGCCGTGAAGAGTTCCTCGCACTGGGCCAGGATCCCGGCAATCCCTACGGTTTCAACATGGCCGTGCTGGCGATGAAAATGGCCTCCGGCAGAAACGGCGTCAGCAAACTCCACGGCGAAGTGACCAGGAAAATGTTCAGGAACCTGTGGCCGGGCGTCCCGGAAGAAGAGGTGCCGATAACGCACGTTACCAACGGCATCCACACGCTTACCTGGCTTTCCCCCGTCATGAAGAAGCTTTTCGACAAGTACCTGACTGAGGGATGGGAAGACAGGATATACGAGCGCAGCACCTGGGAATCTATAGAAAATATCCCGGACGAGGAACTTTGGGAAGCTCATCAGAGTCTTAAGAAAAGCATGACAGAGTATGTGAACGGCAGGATCCGTTCAGGCTGCATGTCCAACAGGTCGATGAAATCGTGCACGGGCATCGATCCCGGAGCGCTTACGATAGGTTTTGCAAGAAGGTTCGCCACTTACAAGCGGGCGACGCTGATTTTCAGGGATATCGAGCGGATACGGAAACTGCTCGGCAAGGAAAATGCCCCTGTCCAGATCATCTTTGCCGGGAAGGCCCATCCGGCAGACAAGCCGGCCCAGGACCTCATAAAGTACATCAACGATATTTCCGGGCAGGAAGGCTTCAGGGGCAAGGTAGTGCTGCTCGAAAACTACAACATGGCACTGGCGCGCCGGCTTATCCAGGGTGTCGACGTGTGGCTCAACAATCCCCGCATGCCCCTGGAGGCAAGCGGTACCAGCGGCCAGAAGGCCGGTCTCAACGGCGTGCTCAATTTCAGCGTGCCTGACGGCTGGTGGAAGGAAGGCTTCAACGGTCAGAACGGCTGGGCTATCGGGACCGGGGCCATACACACCGATGAGCATTACCAGGACAACGTTGACAGCGATTCGATGTACGAGACGCTTGAAAATATCATCGTCCCGCTCTATTACCAGAGGGATGAAAAAGGCATCCCCAGGGGCTGGGTCAGGATGATGAAGGAGTCCATAATGTCGCTGGCTGCATACTTCAGCACACACCGGATGCTGCAGGATTACATGGAAAAGCTGTACGTACCCGCGATGGAGAACGTCTGCGACTTCTCGCCCGGCGGCAGCGTGGACTGCCAGGTGCTGATACAGTTGGCACAGTGGAAGAAGCATGTCCGCGACCACTGGCATCTTGTGACCGTAAGGTGCGGCGGCCTGCGGACCGGAGGGAACGGCGAAGGCTACGCGGCAGGCAGCGGTGACGGTACCGGCATTACTTCTGCACCCGGTGCGAAAATCACGCTGGAAGCGATCGTGTCACTGGGTCCGCTCAGGCCGGAAGATGTGAGCGTTGAGCTGTTTTATGGTATCATAGGAGATGACGGTGAAATAATAAATGGCGAGCACCTGCCAATGCAGTTGTGCGGCGAGGCCGAAGGCGGATCATACAAATATGCGGCTGACCTGTATCTCACCAGCGGCGGCGAGTATGGATACCAGTTCCGGGTGTTCCCCCATCACCCGCTGCTGACAGACAAGTTCGAACTCGGACTCGTAAAATGGGCTGAGTATTAAGCTGGGCAATGAACGTCGACCGAAAATACTGAGTGCCTGATGAGTACTTTCAGAATAAAGAAAAACACGGAAAGGAATCCGTGCGTAACGCTTTTGCCGACTACATGGAGGACGCGATGCAGAAGAAAGTTCTACTGGTATTTCTTGCAACAGTCCTTATATTGACATGTTCTATCGGCGTGTGTTTTGCAGATAATGAAAACACAGCCCCTGGTTTTGCCGGTGTCAGCACTGCTGTGCCGGGTCCCGGCCAGGGTGAGCAGAACACGGCAGCCGGAGGCGTCGGCCAGGGTTCCGAAAATGCAGGGTCCGGTACACAGGATCCAGGCCCGGGAAACATCGGTCCGGGTACACAGGATCCCGTCCCCGCAAACACGGCCCCGGGAACCGGGGAAGCCGGCCAGGGTGATGAGATCACGGGCCGCGGCGCCGCAAGCACGGTACCGGCCCCTGAAATCAGCGCTCCATCCGCCCTGCTCATGGAAGCGGAGACCGGACAGATACTGTACGAAAAAAACATCAATGCCCCGCTTCATATCTCTGCAGCCAATAAGCTCATGACGATACTTGTTGCCATAGAGAACGGCAATTTGTCCTCTAATGTGACAGCCAGTTCCGAATCGGTCAACACAGAAGGATCGATGCTCAATCTCGTGGTCGGCGAAAAATACCTGATGGGCGACCTGCTGTACGCTATCATGCTTACGTCTGCCAACGACGCGACCATCGCGGTCGCCGAACATGTTTCTTCCGGCGATATCGGAAAATTCGTAGACCTTATGAACAAAACGGCTGAAAAACTGGGAATGACCGACACGTACTTTACCAACCCGACCGGCCTGTATGATGAAAATCAGTACACGACTGCGCGGGACATCGCTCTGCTCGTAAGGTATGCCATAGCGAATCCGCAGTTCAACACGTTGTTTACCTCAAAAGTGCGACTTTGGAGTGACAGTAAAACGTCGCGCCTGCTGACGAGCCCGTTCGATCTGTTCTGGGAGTACGACGGTATCCTTGGCGGAAAAACAGGTTTCAACACAAAGGAAAAGCAGACCGTCATTTCTACGGCGTCGCGTTCGAACCTGAGACTGATAAGTATCGTGCTCGATGCCCCGGAAGCAGCTATGTTTGAAGATACCAAGGCGCTCCTGGACTATGGTTTCGAGAATTTCAGGAAGAGTACGCTGGTCAGCAGGAATGAAGTCATAAAGACAGTCGAGTTCGAAGGACATGAGGTCAGGCTCATCAGCCAGAGTGACATAATATATGTGCACCCCCTGGGCGAAAGTTACATCAAGGACTTCGAAGCATCAATAGACCTCAGGTCACCACTGAAAAGGACTACACCGGTAGGGAGCGCCGTATACATACTGAATGACGGAACAGAGATACGCATCAGCCTGTATCCTGAAAGCGAGATAGTGCCAGCGGAAGATATGAAAACCAGGATACAGAAACTTATCACGGACAACAGGGACATATTCATTATAGTTGCGGTGCTGGTCGTCATCGAGATACTGCTGCTGATAGCCAATATAGGAAAACTCATAGCCAGGCTGATCGCGTTCCTCCAGCGCCGTGACAGGAAAAGGTCCTGATAATGGAACCCGGTCCTGCAAAACAAGGATGCACTGATTTGTATAAAAAAGCCTGGATCTGCATCAAAGACAAAGAAGCCTGGATCTGCACCAATGGCAGACCCCAGGCTCTTTTAAGTACCGGGTTCAGCATAGTTCCGGTTTTCGCAGGTTTACGGGTGCCGGTTTTCAGTGCCCGTTATTGGCATCATTTCATATCACGGTAATCAATACTCGTAAACGATGCTCACGTATGCGCTGATCTCAAGCTGCCCTGCCTGTATCGGCGTTGCAGCGCCGGCTCCTTCGGCCCGCATGTCATATACGGCATAGTTGTGCAACGGGCTGTACCCTCCGCCGCTTTCATTGACGGTGAGCGCACCCTTCAGTTTGACGCCGAGTGCGTCGGCTATCGTCTTTGCTTTCCTGTCAGCCGCCAGCACCGCGTTCTTCAGCGCTTCATTGTAATAGTCCTCGTAATTGCTGAGGCCGAAGCTGATGCTGCTGCTCGTGTTGACACCGCTCTCGGCTGCCGCGTCGATCACGCTGCCCACCTTGCCGAGGTCCCTTACGGTGACGCTCACGGTATTGTTGACGCGATAGCCCGTTATCGTGCTCTCGCCGGTCTCCTTGTCGTAACTGTACACGGGGCTGATGGAATAGTTCGAGGTCTGGATATCCTCATCAGCGATACCAAGTGCCTTGATGGCCCCAATGACTTTTTCCATCGACTGGGCATTGGCTTTCTGTGCGGCTTTTGCGTCCTTGTCCTCGGTCAGTACGCCGAGGCTGATGGTTGCAAAGTCAGGTGATGCAGTGACTTTCGACTGCCCTGAAACGTTTATCATCCTTTTCTGTTCGTTTTCCTCGGCTGCTTCTGCCGGCGCGTTGGCAAAAATACCGATAGCGGCTACCAAAACAACTGCTGTGACAAGCAGGACGACTGCCAGCGTGAGTTTTCTCCTTGCGGGAATTGCCTGTATCATAGATCACACCTCCAATAACAGCAGACACTTCAGTGGATCGTCTGCATTTTTTTCCTTTATTGGATTAGACGTCCGACACAGACAAAAGTTCCGGACGAGCAAAAGTTGACGACCATTTCCCGCACCTGTCGCCCCACCTGGCCTGCACGCGGCCATCCGTCCGCAGTTCGACCACTTCACACAGCCCAGGGCAGCCGCTGCATTCAAAACTCCTTGTTTCGTAGATCCTGTTTGCGGCATCGAACCCGTTGAATCTCGTCACCGGGTTTCTTTCGCCCGTCATTTTGCGCCTGGCAATGAGGGCGGCGCCGAACGCTCCCATAACATCGTATTCCTTCGGTATCGTGAGCTCCAGTCCGAGAGCTTTTTCAAATGCTGCGGTAATCCCCCTGTTTGCAGCAACGCCGCCCTGGAAAACGACAGGCCCGTGTATTTCCCTGCCCTTCGCCAGGTTGTTGAGGTAATTCCTCACCAGGGCCTCGCACAGGCCGTTGACGATGTCTTCGATGCTGTGCCCGGACTGCTGCTTATGTATCATGTCCGATTCGGCAAAAACAGCGCATCTGCCGGCGATCCTGACCGGTGAGGCGGATCGGAGCGCCAGGTCGCCGAATTCCTCGATGGGGACCCCGAGCCTGGCGGCCTGCCTGTCGAGAAATGACCCGGTACCTGCTGCACAGACAGTGTTCATTGCAAAGTCGCAGACTACGCCGTCTTTCAGCAGTATTATCTTCGAATCCTGCCCTCCTATTTCTATGATGGTCCGGACACCCGGGACGACTGCCTGGGCTGCTGCTGCGTGGGCAGTTATTTCATTTTTTATGATATCAGCCCCGGCTATGACCGCCGCGAGTTCCCGTCCGCTGCCGGTGACCCCGACGCCGATTATTGGCGCATCGCCGCATTGCCCGGCGATCGCCTTCAGTCCCTCGATCAGCGACTCTATCGGTCTGCCGCCGGTGCGCCTGTAGTGCTTCGCTGTTATCTGCCCGCCGCTGTCGATCACGACAAGGTTCGTACTGACAGATCCCACGTCGATCCCAAGATACAAGCCTGCCTTTTTTATATGTCCCACTCTCCCCTTCTGTGCTTCGTTTCCATTGCCCGTTTCACAAGCGTCCTGGCTGTTCCCTTCTTTTTTATTACTGCCGATTCCCTCACTTTTGCCGATGTCCTTTGCCTCGCTTTCACATGAGAGGTTTGCCTCCGCACAACCTACTTTTCCGGTGTGCCTGCCCTTCGGATCCTCCTGGTGCCTGCCGTGCGCGTCTCCAGCATGCATGCGGCCTGCTTTCCGTCTTCCCAGGCTTTCCCTCCGCCTTTCCAGCATGTCCACGAAGGCCTCGACCCTCGTCATGTATCCGGCTTCGCCTGTCATTTCGTCGATTATCAGCGTCAGTACCGGGATATCCAGGTCTCTTTCGACCGACGGCAGGATACTTTCGGCGACGATCTCGGGCATGCAGGAAAACGGGAACAACTGGATAACACCGTCGTACCCGCTTTTTGCGTATATCGCGGTATTGCCGACGGTCTCACGGGCGTGTCCGCCTATCATCGCGCCAAGCCACGGTTTTGCCGCCCTGGCGAACGCCATGTCCCTGGGCAGATGGAGGGGCTTCTTTATCATGTGTTCGATGATCCAGTTGCTCACCGTCACCTTCCTGTCGACTTCCACGCCCAGCCTGCCGAGCCTGTGCTGGATGTCGAAACTGGCGAAGTGCTCGATGCCGGTGTATATTTCCCCCACTATGCCTACTTTCAGCGGATCCGCCCCGGGATCCAGGGGGATGGATCTCAGCATGGCTTCCGTTTCATCCAGCAGCCTGAGGATATTTTTCGTCCCGGCGGTCCTGAGGGCTTTTTCCCTGAAGCCGCCGTATATCCTGTCGGTGGCGCCGCGTTCACATTCCCGGGCCCTTGTCCGGAAAGCAAGCATTTCGATCTCGTCTGCACGTTTTGCGATTTCCACGGCCCGCAGCAGGATGGACGGCAGTCTCGCCAGTTTCGATGCGCCCGGCACGACTGCGCGGATCCTGGAGAGCAGGTCCATTATGTCCGTGCCCTCCAGCGTGATCACTTCCATGTTGAAACCGGCATCCTTCAGTATTTCCCTGTGGAGCTGCGAATAGTAGCCAAGCCTGCACGGGCCGCATCCGCCGGCCATGAGGATCGTGTCGGCGCCCATCCCGTGCGCCTGTATAAAGTTGCCGATGTTTATCTTGAGCGGCAGGCATACCATTTCAGGGGAATACCTGGTGCCGAGTTCCAGCGCCCGCTTGTTGTTGAACGGCGGTATGACATAGTCTATGCCGATATCGTCGAGTATGGATTTTACGCAGATATATGTATTACCCAGATGCGGAAATGTGACCTTCATTTTGCCTTCTCCATTGCAGCATGTCAATAAAGGCTTCAAGCCTCGTGTTGAACCCGGCTTCGCCGGTATGTTCGTCTATCGTCATGGTTATGAGCGGAATGCTGTACCTGCGCCGCACGTGCCTTTCGATCAGGTCGTTGACGAAGGAGTCGATTCCGCAGCCGAAGCTGGTCAGGAATATGAACCCGTCGACCTGTCCGCTTTCGGCCATGTGGAGAGCCGCGCCGTAGGCCAGCCTGCCGTGGTTCCAGAACATCGGCTTGGCCAGGGCCGACGCTTGCCTGTTTATGTCGGCTTCGTCCACCGTTTCTATCGTCCTGGCCAGGACCTCGTAGCGTGCCAGCTTCCCCAGCAGGTCCATGCTTATGTACCTGTCATATACGGTGTACGGATGCCCTATCACCCCGACACACAGCTTCCTGCGGCATGCGGACCGGCACGGGGACGGTCCTGCTGTTCCGGCGGCAGGACGCGGGAACGTTTCCCCTGTACCGTCGCAGCCGCTCCCGAAGCGGGGACAGTTCTCACCTTTCTGACATACGAGGCCGGGACGGCCGCCACTTCTCTGCACCGACTCTGCAAACTCGACGAAAAACTGGTCTCTCCTGAAATTTTGCGCCGCCAGCTGATAAGCCTTGACTGTCTTCCGCCTGTCCGCACCGAGCATCGCCCCGACTTCGACTGCCGCCCTGATGCCGCCCCTTATGGACTTTCTCATGTTGACTTCCGTATCGATCAGCTTTGGCAATCCTTTCAGCGTGTGCCTGACCATATCCGGGAGACCGCCGAATTCAGGGCATATGTATTCGTTTTTCGAAATGCTCGTAAACCTGGGCACCAGTATATAATCGACCCTGTCCTTCAGGTTCTGCACATGCCCGAAAAATAGCTTGATTGGCAGGCATGCCTCATCGACGCAGGATTTCACACCGTCATCCAGTATCCGCCTGTTGGTCGGACCTGATATAACTACATCAAGTCCCAGGTTCATGAAAAAACTTTTCCAGAACGAAGCAAACCTGAAGTAAAACAGGCTGCCCGGTATGCCTATTTTCACGCTCAAATGCCGACACTCCCAAATCGTCAGAAAACTGTCCCTGTTCCATCTCAAACTATTATTTGCATCCGGGCCGCGATTATTCAAAATGTGGGGATCCGGAAAAGTGTGCTTATTTTGTTGCACATTTTTGCACATGCACCCGCAAAAGACAGCAAGTATTGAACCCATAAAGCAAACCAGTCCATTTCAATTGGCACTGGAGAATTTTAATATTTATTTATGATGAGAAAAATGCCTTCAACTCTTATGACCGGTTTTCTGTCAATGACTGTCTGTTAAGGACAGTTATCAATAAAAATCAATTAAAGGAGGAAACAGCATGAAAAAAGTACTGTCAATCCTGCTGGTCCTGGTTATGCTGGTCGGCGTGCTTGCAGGTTGCGGCGGCAAAAAGTCCGAGAGCACTCCCGGAGACCCGACCAGTCCATCGACCGATTCATCAGCACCATCGGATTCGTCTGACAAGGGGACTGCCGAAGAAGGAAAAGTCTTCAACATCTACGCATGGAACGAAGAGTTCAAGGGCTTCTTCGAGAAGTACTACACGGTTCCGGAGGGAATTACCGTCAACTGGATAATCAACCCCAGTGACGGCGGCGTTTACCAGGAAAAGCTGGACCAGGCGCTGATGGCCCAGGATAGCGCTCCGGCGGATCAGAAAGTCGACATGTTCCTGGCAGAGGCTGACTACATAATCA
>Ga0209537_1002715_pt1 | contig 17279 bp, 19 predicted proteins | sample BioPla4DNA1_FD_187698 | JGI IMG/M metagenome (GOLD analysis project Ga0209537, IMG submission 187698) | Biogas fermentation microbial communities from Germany - Plant 4 DNA1 (SPAdes) (version 2) | ecosystem: Engineered > Bioreactor > Anaerobic > Digestate | place: Bielefeld, North... | reverse complement strand
GGCGTGACAGGCCGGCACTCTAACCAACTGAGCCACTGGGCCATAATGTGGTGGGCACAACAGGGCTCGAACCTGTGACCCTCTGCTTGTAAGGCAGATGCTCTCCCAGCTGAGCTATGCGCCCACATTAAGATGACTCCTAGGGGAATCGAACCCCTGTTACCACCGTGAAAGGGTGGTGTCTTAACCGCTTGACCAAGGAGCCATATCCTTCTGTCGGTACCGCTCCGCGGACCCGACATAGAATATAATACAAGAAATCCTTTATAGTGTCAACAACTTTTTTTATTTTTTATTTTTATTTTTTTAATCGACTTAATTCTACTAAAGCACACCCCTCTATTGCTACTATACTATTTTCTCTGCAATAGCTGATTATTTCTTCACTTTCAGCCCCTGGCTGGATTAATATTTTATCTATTCCAAGCTCCTTTGCTTCCTCAACTACCTTTATGCCTACCTTGGGATTTATACACAAATCTAAAACATCTATCTTATAAGGTACCTCTTTGAGACTTGGATATACTCCCTCCTGAGAGAGTCCTGGTTTCATACCACTAACCTTATAACCTGCTTCCTCCAGTCTTCTTTTAATTTTATAGGCATACTTTTCTTCATTAACTACATCTCCAGCCACTACCCAATTGTTGTATTTCATAAAAGTTGATGCATCCATTTCATTCATCCTTTCCTAATTCATTATTTATCTCTAATAAAAAGTCTTTTAAATTTAATACTCTAGACTGTCCTAATATTAGTAGAGCACTATTATAAATCTTTTTATCCTCTGTCACTAAAATGTAATTATCGAATTTTTTACATAAGGCAATAAGTTTAAAGTCATTGGCAGAAAGCTTATTTTCATTTATATAGTATATATTTTTCCTTGGATCTCTTTTTACAACATCTAAACTTTCAAGTTCCTGTTCACTTATGTTATTGTCAATTTCAATAATATGATTAAGAAGTTTTAAAAACTTTTCCGTAAGCACCGGTACTCCGTTAATTGATTTATACTCCTTAACAGACAATTCCCCTGCTATATTTTTAGATATCTTATAATCTATGCCTTTAGCTGCATCGATTTTATCTAATAGGTCTGGATTACTTTCCCACAACCTTATAACTATATTGCTATCCAAAAGATATTCTTTAACCAACATAACAAAACTCTCCTTCTACAGCTATTTTAGCATAGATATCCTCTTTTGAAACTTACTGGTATATAAATCTTAGATATCTATAAAGTTTAACCATATATCTTATAGTATGTACAATTAAATTATATTGATAAACAAAATCCAAATCTAATCTTTCATTAGTGTTTTATGCTTAAAGCTGTTAAAATAAAGGTAATAGTTATTTATTATAGGATGTGATTATATGAAAATCGCTTTGGCACAGCTTGATATTATTTGGGAAGATAAAATATCTAATAAATTAAAATGTGAAAAACTTGCTCAACAGGCCTCTGAAGCTAAGGTAGATTTGCTTCTATTCCCTGAAATGACTCTTACCGGTTTCACTATGAATGTAGCTAGCATGGGCGAAGATAAAAATGGTGATACAACCTTATGGTTTCAAGAGCTTGCTAAGAAATATAAAGTAACTATTGGCTTTGGTGTTATTGAGAAAAACCTTGAAAAGGATAAAGGGAAAAATAATTATATACTTGTAGACCATGAAGGCAAGCTTCTAAGTTGCTATAGTAAAATACATCCTTTCTCCTTTGGAGAGGAATCTATCCATTACCAAGGAGGTTCTAGTCTTTCTTTAATAAATTATAAGCAATGGATTCTTTCTACTTTTATATGCTATGATTTAAGATTTCCAGAAATTTTTCAGGCCGCTTCTAGAAAAGCCTCCCTCATTACCATTGCAGCAAACTGGCCCAAAGAGCGAATAGCCCATTGGGAAGTTTTATTAAAGGCTAGAGCCATAGAAAACCAATGTTATATTGCTGCAGTTAATAGAACAGGCTTAGGCAACGGAATAAAATACTCTGGCTCTTCCATGGTTATAGACCCTTTAGGTAATGTTATTTCCCATGGCGGCAGTGAAGAAGGGATAATATTAAGTGAAATTAACATAGAAAATGTCTATAATATAAGAGAAAACTTTAAATTAAAGGAAGATAGACGTGAAGATTTATATAAAAACTTTTACTAAAACGGAGTTGATTAATATTGAAACATAAAATATTGATAATTGGTGCCGGTGCTGCCGGTATTACCGCTGCTATCACCGCTAAAGATTATGGTATAGATGTAGCTATTATAGAAGGCAACGATAGAGTAGGAAAAAAGATTTTAACCACTGGCAATGGAAGATGTAATATCACAAACAAAACAATTGATGATACCCTTAAAAGATATGAGGCTTCAAAAAATAATGGAGATACACCTTGTAAAGTACCTTATCACAGTAGCAACAAAGACTTTTTCATATCAGTGTTAAGAGCCTTCACTGTAGAAGATACAATTAACTTCTTTTCTATGCTAGGTCTACCTCTTACTACTCTAGAAGGAGGTAAAATGTATCCTCTATCTTTGCAAGCTTCTTCAGTACTAGATATATTACGTATGGCTTTAGAGGAAAGAGAAATTCCTGTGTATTGTGGAAATAAAGTGGTTGAAATCCAGTGCCATAAATTCGGTTATAGGGTTAAAACTAAAACTGCAGAAGGAGAAGAGTTATATAGCTGTGAGAAGTTAATTATTTGCGCTGGAGGTAAATCCGCTGCTGCCACCGGTTCCGATGGTTCTGGCTATGCTTTGGCCAGATCTTTAGGTCATTCCATCATCACTCCCCTACCAGCCTTAGTACAGCTAAAATTGGATTATAAAAACTTAAAGGCTTTATCTGGCATAAAGTTTAACGGTGTTGCAGATATATTAGTGGATGGAGAAATTCTTAGAAGTGAATTTGGTGAAATACTTTTTACAGACTACGGCATATCCGGACCACCCATTTTGCAATTAAGCCGGATAGCATCCACTAGTTTAAACCAAGGAAAAAAGGTTGAAATTAGAGTTAATATGATGCCAGACACCGATGCTGAAGACCTAGATAACTTTTTAGAAAATCATAAGGCAATGTTTGGTCATAGAAGTATGGTTTCTGCCTTTATCGGGATAATAAACAAAAAACTTATACCTATACTTTTAAAAGAAGGGGGAATTGACAATATTCATAAACCTCTTTGGGATCTTAGCTGGAAAGAAAAGAAGGCCATAATAGAGCTTCTTCAAAGCTGGACTTTCCCTGTTATAGGAACGAACTCCTTTACCAACGCTCAAGTTACTGCTGGTGGAATAGATACTAGAGAAGTAAATCCAGAAACCTTAGAGTCAAAATTACATAAAAACTTATACTTTGCAGGAGAAATATTAGATGTAGACGGAGATTGTGGAGGCTTTAATCTTCAATGGGCCTGGAGTTCAGGAACCATAGCTGGTCGAAGCTGTGCTATGAAATAGAATAGTAAGTTTTTATAGTACAAATAAGACTGCTTTTGCATATTGTAAAGAGAAAGGCATTGACATGTAGGAAAATAAATATCACCGAAATTTACAAGGAGGCAGTCTTTTTATGTTTATTTCCAACCCTTTTGATAACTATTATTGTCCCTATATCAATAATTATATGTATAGATCAGATTCACCAAGCAATCAACTTTCCATACGAAGCAAGGATATTAAAAGCAGTAATGAAAAAATAAAAGAGGATTTAAGGATCCCTGTAATTCAAGGTGCTATAGCTCCAAATATTCTACAGTTTATTAACTCTAATATTAATAATGATATAATGGAATTCAAAAGGCAAATGGAAGAAGCAGCAGAGGAAAATGCTGAAAGAGCTGAAAAAAATAATCAACCAATAAATCCTTACCGTATATCTAACATCTACGTGGTAACATACAATAAGAATAATATTTTAAGTCTTTCTCTCATATACGAACAGATTATTAACGGTAGAACCTATTATACGAGAACTACCTATAACTATGATATCCAAAGCGGAAGATCCCTTTCCGTATTAGACTTGTTTAAACCAGGAATTAACGCAAAGTCCTTAATTAACACAGAAATTATGAAGGAACTGGGCACCAATCCTCAAAAGTATTTTCCTGGAGCAATAAATAGCTTTAAAGGCATTGCGGATGATCAGCCTTTTTATATAGATGATACAGATTTAGTGCTATTTTTCCGCTTTAATGAAATTGCCCCAGCAGGCACAGATATTCCTACTATAAGAATACTCTTAGCAAAATTTAAAGATTCTTTAAAGCCACAATTGTTAAGATGGCAACCATAAGCAAAGCCGGTTAAGACCTTACAAGACCTTAACCGGCTTTGTTAATATATCAAATTACTTATCCCACAATATCACTTGTCACCTGTTATTTCCCAGTTTGTTTCTATTAGCGCTAATATATTTCCTTCTCTATCTTCTATACTATGGTTACACAAAACAGTGTTGCCCTTGCGTATAATCTGAGCCTTAGAGCTTACCGTGTCTCCATACCGGGTTTCCTTTTGATAAGTTATTTTTATTCTATTTATCTTATAATTTAATACAATATCAAGAGGTAATACCTCTATAGCCCAGGAAGCATATTTAGAATTGTTAACATGCTTATTAGTATCTATATCACTGTATCTAACATTAAAGACCTTTTCTTCCTGCATAAGTTCTGGAGCTGAGATATCCTCTATTTCAAACATATCCTTACAATCATCATCTATACCATAGGACTTATAAATCTCCTTCTCTATTCTAACCGGTCTTCTTTTTTCTGTATTAATCAAGAACCAAATAGATTTAGCCTCAGCAATTAAAGCTCCCTCTTCATTAAATACTTCAAAGATTCTGTAGGCATAAAATCTTCTAAAGCCATAGGGCATTGTTTTAATTTTTATTTTATCTCCATACTTAGGATAGCTATATATTTGTATATCCCATTTATATAAAACCCAGCCTAAATTATTAGAAGAAAGATAATCTATCCCTACTCCTAAATCTTCACTTTGGCAGGTAGCCACATCCCCAAGAAAGTCTATCAGGCTACATACCTTCATTTGTCTTCTAAAGTCAACCTCATAATAATGTATTTCATATTCCTTAATTAAAACTTCCTTTTCCATAGTCTACTTAAGGCCACAGGCCTCAAACTACACCTCCTTCTAATTTAAGATATTTCGCCTAAAAACTATAATATTGAATAGCAAAAAACCCTGAATAATATTTCAGGGTTCTTGTGTTAAAATTACTTGTTTAGAGCTGCAAGAAGATCCTCTACGTCCATTCCATGAACCATAGCAGCCTGTTCAATAGTTTCAGCCTGTGATGCAGGACAACCTACGCAACCCATGCCAAAGTCCATGAGTATATCAATTTTATCTGGATAGTTTCTAACTACTTCTCCAATGGTAGTATCCTTAGTAATCATAGCCATCAACCTTTCTATTAGGATTTTGACAAGCAATAATATTTCTTAATTACTATGTCTTACAAATATTATAACTAACTGAATTTATAAATACAATATAAAAAGTGTCAACTTTAATTGCTAAAAAGCCTTACAAAAAGCACTATTTTTTAATTTTCTGCATCCATCTTTGGCGGAGCCACAAATCTGTTTATTATTATGGCTACTATTATGCCAATGAAGGTATCAAGAAGTCTGTTAAGACTATAATACAAAGGATCTCTATTGCTGTCATTTAGCATAATAGAAATAAAAACCACACAAGCTATAGATACTGCACCTTTCCAATTTAGCAAGTTACATACGTATATTATTACCATAACACCTAAGCTAAGCAAAACAACATTACCATGACATATCAAGACAAAAACATATCCTATTATCGCTCCTACAGAGGTGCCTAACATACGGTTTTTACCTGCCTTAAAAGATCCTTCCACGGAGCTTTGCATAGCTATTACTGCTGCTATGGCGGAATAGAAAGGATATTCTAGCTTCATTGCCCTAGAAATAACTACACATACAAAGACTGCTAGTCCAGTTTTTATATTTCTCATTCCTATATTGAACCTCATTTATATTTCTCCTTATAAAGTTCTATATTATTAAATCCTCTTCTCCTTGATGCGCCAGCTTTTTTTCTTTTCCTACTTTAAATTATATGGTATCATAATACTGTATATCTGTTAAATGGAATAGCAAATTTATCATAAAAATATATTTTTTGCGCTAATACTATGGTTTATGCCTACATATTTTAAACTCACATTAATAGGAGGTGAATACCGATCTTATATCGGTAAATAAATGAATATACCCAATATTCTTACTCTATTCAGACTCTTTCTAATTCCAGTTTTTGTGCTATTCTTCTTTTCATCTATAGACAATAACCTTGTAATTGCTATTTCAATATTTCTACTAGCAGGCGCTACAGATGTATTAGATGGATACATAGCAAGAAAGTATAATTTAGTAACAAAATGGGGCATGGTCATAGATCCCTTAGCTGATAAATTAATGCTATTAACGGTTTTAATATGCCTTTCTATAAAAGGCTATATCCCATTATTAATAGTAATATTAGTTGCTATGAAAGATTCCCTTATGATAATCTCCGGTTTATTTTTATTTAAAAAAGATACCGTCATCCCTGCAAACATCTTTGGAAAGGCATCAACTTTTCTTTTTTATTTGTCTATTTTTATTTTACCCATAAATAAACCCATAGCCAACATTGCCATAAAGATAGCTGTTGTTAGTGCTTTTGTCGCATTAATAAACTATAGCATAATTTATTTAAAAAATAGAAAGCTAGAAAGCAAGACTTCATAGCAAAACTATCTTGAAAGGAGACAAGTGATGACAATTTATGAAGAGTCTTTAAACTATCACGAAAGAAAAAGAGGAAAAATAGAAATAGTGTCTAGAGCAGAAGTTAATAACTCAAAGGATCTAAGTTTAGCTTACACTCCTGGAGTTGCTCAACCTTGTTTGGAGATTGAAAAAAATCCTGATTTAGCCTATACCTACACTAGAAGATGGAATACTATTGCCGTAGTTTCCGATGGTACAGCAGTTTTAGGCCTAGGTGATATTGGCCCCTTAGCTTCTCTTCCTGTTATGGAAGGTAAAGCAGTTCTCTTTAAAACCTTTGGTGATGTGGATGCTTTCCCTATAATTATAAACTCTAAAGATCCAGATGAAATTGTTAATACTATCGCCAACATCTCTTTATCCTTTGGTGGAATAAACCTAGAAGATATATCCGCTCCTAGATGTTTCGAAATTGAAAGAAAATTAAAAGAAAGAGTTGATATACCTGTATTCCATGATGATCAACACGGTACTGCCGTTGTAACTCTAGCAGCTCTTATAAATGCCTTAAAAATTGTGAAGAAAGACCTTAAAGATATAAAAATAGTAATGAATGGCGCTGGTTCTGCTGGAGTGGCTATAACAAAATTACTACTATCCTCTGGAGTTAAAAATATAATAATGTGTGATAGAAAAGGCGCAATACATAAAGGAATGGAACTTGCCAATGAGTCTAAGGCAGAAATAGCTCAAATCACCAACCCTGATGGATTAACTGGTTCCTTAGCAGATGTTATAAAGGATGCAGATGTATTTATCGGTGTTTCCGCTCCTAACACTGTTACTGAAGACATGGTTAGAAGCATGAATAAAGATGCCATCATATTTGCCATGGCAAATCCAACTCCAGAAATCTTCCCTGAAGATGCTAAAAAAGCTGGTGCAAGAATTGTAGGTACAGGCCGTTCTGATTTTCCTAATCAGATAAATAATGTACTAGCCTTCCCTGGCATTTTTAGAGGTGCTTTAGATGTAAGAGCTAGGGACATAAATGAAGAAATGAAAATTGCTGCAGCCTATGCCATAGCAAACTCCATAAGCGAAGAAGAATTAACTGAAGATTATATCATCCCTAAAGCCTTTGATATGAAGGTTCAAAAAGCAGTGGCTAAGGCTGTTAGTGAAGCTGCTATAAAAGACGGCGTCGCTAGAATTTAACAAAAATTATATCACCTAAAGAAAAAGGAAGGAGCCTCATCAAAAACTCCTTCCTTTATATTTTTAAAATATATTGTCATGGATTGTTTAAAGTAATTTCATAAGCATTTTAACCAGCTTATGGATGTTATACTTAAAAGGTGGATACAGCATGGAGGCCGTATTAATAGCTCCCTGCTTTAGTACTGAACGTTCATGAGTAAAGGCCATAAAACCATGATATCCATGGGTCTTTCCTATACCACTGTTGTTAAAGCCACCAAAGGGCAAGTTGACATTGCTTACATGGAGTATTACATTATTAATACATACATCTCCAGATTCAGTGTTATTTAATATTTCCTTTATTGCTCTCTTATCCTTTCCAAATATATACAAAGCTAAAGGCTTAGGCTTAGATTTTATATAATCATAAACTTCCTTAATATCCTCATATGCTATAATAGGAAGCACTGGCCCAAAAATCTCTTCCTCCATAATCTTTGAATCCGGGGCCACCTTTGTTAGCAAAGTTGGTGTAATAAGATTCAAAGTCTCATCATAGTCACCACCGCAAGATATTACCGCTCCTTTGCTTAGAGCCTCTTCTATAAGAGCTTTAATTCTTTCAAAATGCCTTCTATTAATAATACTGCTATATTTTAAGCCTTCTTTTTCCTTCATATCACCATAAAACTTATTTATATGTTTCTTAGCATGTTGTATAAATTCCTCTTCTTTGCCCTTAGGTATAAATAAATAATCGGGAGCCACACAGATTTGACCACCATTTAAGGTCTTCCCCCATATTATCTTTCGAGCTGCTTCCTCTAAGTCTGCAGAAGGATCAATTATTACAGGTGACTTTCCCCCAAGCTCCAAAGTAACGGTAGCTAAGTTTTTAGCCGCTGCCGCCATAACCTTTTTCCCAACAGCGGGGCTTCCTGTGAAAAATATATTATCAAATGGAAGTTCTAAAAGCTTTTCTGCTATTCTATAATCCCCTTCAAAAACCGCTACTTCTTTCTCATGAAACACTTGTGAAACTATTTTTTTAATTACCTCAGTGGTATTTGGACTAAATTCCGAAGGCTTTAATATAACACAATTTCCCGCCGCCACTGCATAAATTAAAGGATCTATAGCCAGTTGAAAGGGGAAATTCCAAGGGGATAATATTAGGGATACACCCCTAGACTCCCTTCTTATATAACTTTTAGAAGTAAAATAACCTAAAGGCGTGCTGACTCTTTTAGCCTTCATCCAAGCATTTAACTTCTTTAAAGTATGCCTTATGCTAGATATTAGTGGAACTATCTCCGTAACTAAAACCTCTTCGTTAGGTTTTCTAAAATCCTTATAAATAGCCTCTGCTATAATTTCACTATTATCTAATATTACAGCCATTAACTTCTTCAGCTTATCTTTTCTTTCCCTTGCAGTTGTTTGTCTTAATTGATGCTTGTACTCTTGCTGCAACTTAAATACTCTATTAATTTCATCCAATTGTGCTTGAAAATTTGCTTCCATAATGGCTAAACCTCCTAAATTAAATAAACTAATTTCATTTTTAACTGCTGATAAGCTATATAGAGAAAAAAGCTAACTAAATAGTTAGCTTTTTTACTAAATATATTAGATTCTAAAAGGTCTTAAAATCCTTCACAGGGAACAATCTGACAAATACTTTTCCTTCAACTTGCTCCAAGCTAACAGGGCCAAAGGTTCTACTATCTTTACTATTTTCTCGATTATCACCCATTACAAAAATATATCCTTCTGGTACCGTGAACTTCTCTTTATCGGACATAAATATGCCTGGTTCTGTTATTGTACCTTCTGCTAAATAATTCTCCTGAAGCTCTTCACCGTTAAGATAAACTTTGTCGTCCTTTATCTCTACCTCATCGCCTGCTACAGCTATTATTCTTTTGATGTATATATCATTTTTAGCGTCAAGAGAATCAAAAATTATAATATCCCCTCTTTTGTAATCCTTATTAATTTTACTTAGTCTATTAACAAACAATACATCATTATTGTGGAGAGTAGGATACATAGAATCCCCATCAACATCTGCTCTAGCTATAACAAAGGTCTTAAGAAGAAGAGCTATTACAACACAAATTACAATAGATATGGCATACTCCTTAATGGTTTTTTCTATGGGCTTATTACTTTCTTCTACAAGATTTTCTTCCTCTAGTAACTCTAATTCATCATCTTTACTGCCCTTATTAATATTCATGCCGAATCACCTGCTCACTTTATTCATATAAATTTAGTTTAATCCTATAATTTGCCCTTGTCAATTTAATCAACAATATCTATTCATTAGATAGGTTTATGCCATAAAATATCTCTGTCATTTCCCTATTTAGTTTTTCAATAATTACTTTCCTTTCCTCTTCCATTAAGTCTTCTTCTTTTATTTCAAAAAGATAATTTGGTAAGTCTATTTCCTTAACCTTCATTCTAGTGTGAAAAATATTAGACTGAAATACATTCATATCTATTAAATCATATCTATTAATCGTATCTTGAGAAATAAAATCTTGGATGGAACTTATTTCATGGTCAATAAAATGCTTATATCCATCTATATCTCTTGTAAATCCTCTAACCTTATAATCAATAGTTATAATATCCGAATCAAAACTATCTATTAAAAAACCTAAAGCCTTAATCGGCGATATAGTTCCACAGGTTGAAACATCTATATCTACCCTAAAAGTGCAAATATTGTTTTGTGGATGACTTTCCGGGTAGGTGTGTACCGTAACATGACTTTTGTCCAAATGCCCCACTATATTATTTCTAATTGGTGTAAGTATTCCTCTGTTGCAAGATGGGTCCACAACATATAAGGGCACCTCTTCTTCAGAAATTAATAAAGTTACACTAGCTCCCTGAGGATCATAATCCTGTTTTGCTATATTCAGTACATTAGCTCCAATAATTTCAGTAACTTTAGTTAATATATTGGTGAGCCTTTGTGCATTATATTGCTCATCAATATATTCTATATACTTTTTACGATCCTCATCGGTTTTGGTGTAACATATGTCATAGATATTAAAACTTAAAGATTTGGTTAAATTGTTGAATCCATACAACTTTAATTTGTTTGATCTTATTCTCTCCAATTACCCATTCCTCTCTTCTAATATATTTTTGTTAAAATATTGGTTTCAGTCCAATTTTTATTATACAATTTACAATGAATTATGCAAGAAGAAATAGTTTATTGTAGGTTGGAAATTATAATAAGAGAACACAAAATAAATTTAATCTACTAAATCTATAGAATAGGGGTGAAACTATGGACTGGTATAAAGACTTTAGGCTAGTAGAAGACAATGGCCAATACACTGTAATAATCAACCTAAATCCTGAATTTACAGAGTTCTCAGGAGAATTAGGTTCAAGCCTCAAGGAAAAAGTTCTAAATCTAGATGACCAAATCAGAAAATTGGTAAAGGAGAAGTTTTCTAACATAAAGATAAATACCGTAAAGCTCCTTTTAGGCTCCATGATAGTGGCATCTATACCCTTTGCTTCTAATGCTGTTACCGCTAAGGCAGCAACAGGAACTTCTAGCAGTAGCCAGCAAAGCGCCACTACTAAAGGTACCGTAACTGCTAGCAAATTAAATGTTAGAAGCGGTCCTGGCACTAACTACGATAGTATACACACCCTATGGCAAGGAAACGTTGTAACGGTTCTTGAACAATCTAACGGCTGGTATAAAATTCAACTTTCCAATGGAAAAACCGGCTGGGTAAGTGGCACCTATCTTCAAGTTTCCGGTACAGAAAATCCTGTAAAAAGCCTTTCTAATACTGGAACTGTCACTGCTAGCAAGCTTAATGTGCGCTCTGGTCCAGATACAAGTTATTCTATAATCCATACTCTATGGCAAGGAAATACTATTAAAGTTATTGGAGAATCTAATGGATGGTACAAGATTCAACTTTCCAATGGTACTACTGGTTGGGTAAGCGGTACCTATCTTAAACTTGGAGCTTCTACTGCTACGCCAACGCCTACTCCTAGTGCCCCAACAGCTACTAGCCGTGCAGAAAAAATTAATACCATTATTTCTACCGCAAAATCTTTGGTTGGTACACCCTATGTTTGGGGTGGAGAATCCTTACAAGAAGGTGGATTCGACTGTTCTGGATTAACCTATTATGTATTTAAAAAAGTAGGTATAACTCTTAATCGTGTATCTGCTGATCAAGCAAAACAAGGTACCACTGTTTCAAGGGCAAATTTGCAGCCAGGAGATTTAGTCTTTTACTCCTTCCAAGGTACTTCTAAGGTAGATCATGTAGGCATATATATAGGAAATAACAAGATGATTCACAGCCCAAAGGCTGGTGATACAGTTAAAATCACAGATATATCCACCTCCTATTGGGAAAGCAGACTTGTTGTAGCTAAAAGAATACTATAATCACATCAAAAAATAGTTTGGTTTTTCTCAGCTCCGCTGAGAAAAACCTCTTTAAAGCTTATGCATAATTAATTTTTATTTAAAGAAGCCTTAGTTTTTATATAACTATTTATCCTATCTCTAATTTTATTAACTTTACTAAAATCCATAGCGCTAACAAAGTATTGTTCTAGGGTATCATTTAACTCCTTAGCACTTAACAAGGCTGCTGTTCCTTCCTTAATTCTTTTCTTGTACCTTTTCTTAATATCATCAAGTTTAGAAGCATATTTTTCATCTGTTCCTGAAGTTACAACGATTTCATACATATCTACAACCTCATCGCTTTCTCTGCTAGGAAAATACTCATGAGGTGAGGTACTATCAAAGATAACTATATCTAATTCCCTAAAAAGCACCATGTCTAAACTCAATGGATCAAAACCGCAATGATATACCTCTACATCAAAACCTCTCTTTTCTGCCTGGGCTACTAACTTCTTAAGTAGAGAAGATTTTCCTGTACCAGGACGTCCTTTTATGAAATATCTTTTTCCTATTTGTTCTGTAATATTTGGTACGAAATCTACGGAGCCTTTAGGTGTTGCAGCTCCTAAAAATCGATGTTTCACTACCGCTTCTTTCTTTAATCTTTTGCCCGCAAAAAACTTCTCAATAAGCTCTTCAGCTATAGCATTAGCCTTAGAAAATTCCATATTTTCTATATAAACTTCTTCCCACTCATCATGTATTTTTAAAGCTTCAGCAAATTTACTGTATGCTAGTTCATAGTTAGCTTCGATTTCTTCCGTAAGTTCAATAAGTTCATCCTTATGCTTCTCTAGCTTACTAGAATCCAATGCTTCACTAATATCAATATATTGCTCAATAACTCCTGGAAGCTTAGCCTTTATATTATCCGGTTCCTTCCCGTTTATTACTGCTACCTTTAACTTGGGAATAATAATACCATCTATTAAATCATTATCTCTAGGACAATTTATTATTTCCACATCGTAATCCTTATCAATCCATTCCTCAGCCAAACTCTTCATAAGAGTAGACTTACTTTTTCCTGAAGCCCCCTTTAATATAAATATTCTATCTAAGCCCTGCAAATTTGTCTCGTACAAGTTGTAAAATCCTCGAGAAGTATTACCTTCTGCATAATAGTTTAAAACCTTTCCGGGCATCTTATTACACTCCTTATGGAACATTAACTGCTTTACTCACATAATCAGCATATGCGATTATATACAAATTTGTGCAAAGGGCGTTTTATTTGCTTAATAAGGCAAATAAAACGCCACTTTTACTCTAAGCTTTAATTATTAAGTTAAAATTCTTTAAATAATTCTCTTTTCACACCACAAACTGGGCACTTATCAACGTTGGCACCAATCTCAGTGTAACCACAAACTGGACATACATAGATTTTTTCGCTGCCAATATCCTTTCCATTTCTTGCAGCATCTTGTGCATCCTTGAACATTTTAGCATGAATTTTTTCTGCTTCTAAAGCATAACGGAAGGCCTTTTCAGCATCCTTTTCATTTTGGAATTTAGCTGATTCCAAATATACAGGATACATCTGTTCAACTTCATGGAGCTCACCATCTATGGCACCTTGTAAGTTTTCTACTATATTAGTGTTTCCAAATTCAGCTCCTGCTACAACAGTAGCAGCTCCTACTTGCTCTTTTAATACATTAAAGTGATTTTTAGCATGAGCCCATTCTGCATAAGCAATTCCTCTAAATAATCTTGCTATATTAGGATATCCATCCTTTTCAGCAGCATCACCCCATATAAGATATCTCATATGAGCCATACTTTCTCCACCATAAGCTGAACGAAGAAAGTCTGCTGTCATTGCATTGTTAACTCCCATACATAACACATCCCTTTCTCAGTGAATTCCATTTATTATTATTATGCAATTCTATTTTCATTATTCAGTAATTTCATAAAAAGTCTGGAGTTAACATAGTACTTCCTTTAATAAATATTTTTACTAAAGTATCGGTCACCTCTATCCGGTAATACTGTAACAATATTTCCACTATCTATGGTCTGAGCTAACTTTAAAGCTGCTGCTATTGCCGCTCCTGAGGAGCTACCTACAATAAGTCCTTCTTTCAAGGCTAGTAACTTAACCATAGCAAAAGCCTCGTCATCCCTAACCTTTATAACCTTATCAACCAAAGACATATCCATAGTCTTTGGTATAAAGTTGTTACCAATACCCTCTATATTATAACAAGCCTCTATTCCTCCACCCATAGTTGAACCTTCTGGATCCGCTAAAACTCCTATAATTTCTTCTTTCCGCTCTCTAAAATATCTCATTACACCGGTATAGGTTCCACCACTACCGGCACCGGCCACAAAATAATGGATTTGACCTTCTAAGGCATCAAATATTTCCGGTCCGGTAGTTTCATAATGTGCCTTAGGATTAGCCTCATTTTCAAACTGTTCCATAGATATAGAATTCTTAATAGAGGCTAACAATTCCCTAGCCTTTTCCACTGCTCCTAGCATACCCTTTTCCCTAGGAGTATTAACTATCTTTACCCCTAAAGCTCTCATTATAGCTTGCTTTTCTACAGAAAACTTTTCTGGTACTACACAAATCATATTGTATCCCTTATTAAGGGCTGCATATGCAATGCCAATTCCAGTATTACCTGCAGTAGCTTCTACTATAGTAAAGCCTGGCTTTAGTTTACCTTCCTTTTCAGCTTTCTCTATCATATAAAGACCTATTCTGTCCTTTACACTACCACCTGGATTATGATTTTCCATCTTGGCAAAGAGATTAACTCCAGCCTTTATCCCTATATTATTTAATTTTAGTAGAGGTGTTTTTCCAATAAGTTCCCTAATATCATTAATATATTCCATCAGTACCTCCCTCTTTACTAAAGTAATTTTCTACTCTTGTGCCTTCTTAATAGCCCTATCAATATCCTCAATTAAATCCTCAACATTTTCTATTCCAACGGATAATCTTATCAAGTTATCTACTATACCCACCTTTTTTCTTATTTCAGGAGGTATAGATGCATGAGTCATAGTGGCAGGATGACTAACTAAGGACTCCACTCCCCCTAAGCTTTCACCGAAGGTTATAAGTTCAAGGCTCTCAATAAATTTCTTATAGCTATACCCTTCCTTTAGTACAAAGGCCATCATAGACCCAAAGCCCTTAGCTTGTTTACTCTGCACCTCATATCCAGGATGGTCTTCAAAGCCTGGATAATATACCTTTTCAACTTCTTCTCTACTTCTCAAATATTCTGCTACTGCTTTAGCGTTTGAATTGTGTCTATCTATTCTCACTGCCAAGGTCTTTATCCCTCTAATCACTAAAAAAGAATCAAAGGGAGACAACACTCCTCCAGTAGCATTTTGTATAAAATGAAGTCTTTCTGCTAAGTCCTTAGAATTTACCACCGCTAAACCAGAAATAGTATCGCTATGGCCTCCAAGATACTTAGTGCCGCTGTGAACAACAATATCTGCTCCTAGTTCAATAGGTTTTTGCAAATAAGGAGTCATAAAGGTGTTATCTACTATAGTAAGCAAATTATATTCCTTAGCCAGCTTGGACACTTCTTCTATGTCCGTTATATCTAATAATGGATTTGTTGGCGTTTCAATATATATAGCTTTAACATTGCCATCTATGGCTTCCTTTATCTCCTCTAACTTTGAAGTATTAACAATGGCATAATCTATATTAAAGTTTTTAAATACCTTATCTATTACCCTAAAGCTGCCACCATATATATTGTTTGATATAAGGAGCTTATCTCCCGCTTTAAATAAGGAAAGCACTGCAGTAATAGCAGCCATACCAGAAGCAAAGGCAAAACCTGCATATCCCCCTTCCAACTGAGCAATAAGCTCTTCCAAAGCCTTTCTAGTAGGATTACCAGTTCTTGAATATTCGTAGCCCTTATTAACCCCCATAGCAGGCTGCTTATAGGTTGAGGTTTGATAAATTGGTACATTCACCGCTCCTGTACTCTCATCTCCATCAATACCACCATGAATTAATAATGATTCTATTTTCATTTATCTTCCTCCCAATCTCTTTAATATAATACTTTAAATTCAAAACCTAAGATATAAATTAAGCTAGCTTAGTTTCTAGCAAGCTACAGCTTTTTCACAGCTGTAGCTATAAAAATGCCAGTTTCCGTATATTGGCCTTTACTAGAATATCCCTTGCATCTTAGATCAGTGTTCTCAATTTCAATATTTTTAAAACCGGCTTCCTTAAGCCATTGAAATATTTGATCATTAGAAAAACCTAGCCATTCATCAAACATTTCTTCCCTAGCCCATTGTCCATCATGTTCCATTACATCAGATATAACCACGATGCCATCTTCCTTTATTACCCTATGCATTTCATTAATGGCCTTCCAAGGTTCTTTAATATGGTGAAGAGCCATATTTATAAAAATGCCATCTAAAGATTCATCAAATAAAGGCAAATTATCTAAAGAGGATCTTATAGGATAAATATTTTTTATTTTTTCCTTTGAGGCTAATTGCTTTAGTTCCTTCAACATATTAGTAGAGTTATCTACGGAAAAAACTATACTAGCCTCCCTTGCTAAAGCTAAAGATACAAATCCAGTACCACATCCTAAATCCGCCACTACCTTATCTTTTATATCATCTACTGAAAGCAGCTTATATTTAAGTCTCTCTTCAAAATATTCACTTCTGATAACATTCCACTTAGATGCTATAGAGTCAAAATACTGTACTGAATTCATAAATTTATTCCTCCTTAAAATGATTTATAAAACAAAAACT
>Ga0209537_1002713_pt1 | contig 17287 bp, 31 predicted proteins | sample BioPla4DNA1_FD_187698 | JGI IMG/M metagenome (GOLD analysis project Ga0209537, IMG submission 187698) | Biogas fermentation microbial communities from Germany - Plant 4 DNA1 (SPAdes) (version 2) | ecosystem: Engineered > Bioreactor > Anaerobic > Digestate | place: Bielefeld, North... | reverse complement strand
TCTCTGCCTATCCATGTATCTATCTCCGGGAATTCCATTGCTAATTTTTTATATAGGTCAGGATATGTTCGCTTATATTGCTCCATTAGCCCTAAACTCATAGATTTTTTACCGCATAGCAAATTAATTTCGTTTCTCAATCTTCGCCTATCATATCCTGGAGTATCATAGCAGGCTAAATATGGTAGATGATTCTCTACAATGTAGGCCCAAATATCATCGCCACTCCAATTATGAAGTGGGCAGCTTGTTGCTATATTTCTGCTTTTTGTCTGATATATTGGGCCTGTTTTTGCAAGTGACATTGCCCTTCTGTTTGATTCATCCCGACGAAGGCCCAGAAACATGCCCGCAAAGCCCATTTCATGTGCGAAGTTGTCGACTTTCTTCCTGAATGCTGTATCTACTATGTTTACGATGCGCTTTTCTTCTTTGGTTGCTGGGTAAATAAATAAATGTCCAGCTTCCCTAAATGCTTCAAGCGAACTAGATTCTTTGCAGTCAAGGATATGCAACTCTAATCCATGTTCTTTTGATTCACGCTTTGCCATTTCTATATTTTCAAGTGGGTTCTCTATCTCACTATAATAATACAACACCATCGGCCCTTTCCAACCGGCTTCAAGCAGAATGTGAAGAAGGACGGTGCTGTCCTTCCCCCCACTGTATGCAACTGCCCATATTCCCGGATATTCTGCCATGGCCTGTTTTACTATATTTTTTGCTTCTTCCTTACGCCTGCGATATCCCTCTTGTCTGGCATGTAATAAAAAGGTTTCTCGCTCCCAATCTTGCATCGTCCGGGCACCTCACTTTTCGGAAGTTCTCATGATACCAATATGGCGGGCGAATCCCGACGTAATCGTCGCCATTTTCATCGGGCACGGGGCGGAGCCAGCTCAAATCTTCGTCGATTGATTCAACAGTCCATTCTCTGACTAAACCAAGGCCTTGGGATGCTTTTTTCCCAATATGAGTGATTTGATTTACCATGCGCTCCACTTCTGCTTTGTCTCCTACAAGATACCATGCTATCTCTGGTATAAGAAGGATATTGAGCGGTATTCGATAGTTTTTGTATTGAGCACTTCTTACATTGACTTTTCCTCTGCGGTTTCCAAAGTCAACGTATTCTTCTGCATGTTGTGCATCAAATCTTTTGTGCCAATATCGCCTTGTTTCTTTGAGCGGCATATAGCAGGCAAAAGAACAAGCCCAATACCAGTCATCACCTTGCCCGCGTTTTTCTATGGGCAATTTATGGTCAACTACAATGGGAGCTGCTTTTCCAGCATCACCCTCTAATAATTCTGGATGATTTTCTTTCACCCACACATACGCAAGTATGCCATCTAACGGCAGGTAGCCATCGGTTGTAGCAACCTGCCCAGTCATCATTTTTGCGGTGACTTTTATAGGTTCAAGCTTCAAGCATCTTCACCAGACTTTCTTTGTGGTTTTCTAGATATTCAACATATTTACCTAGGTATTCATCATATTTTGCCTTTGTTTCACGAGCTGTATTGCCCAAAAGCAATTTGTCCGATACTTCGATGAAATGTTCCGGTTCCTCTCCCACCGGATGCCATTTATACTCTAACACAACCCTGCCCAATCCAATGCGTGACATGCCGCCGATATATGGAGATTTGCTCCATTCAACTATAGCTGATACCAGTGCTCCCATTTCAATTTCGGTTAGATCCCGAACATCTATTCTGTGATACAATCTCGAACCGGCTTGTAAAACCTCTACGGTATATCTCATCTGTATTGGCGCATCTTCTTTTTTCTTTTTCTTGTTTTCATCTGTTGTATCCAGTAATTTCATTTGGCCACCTTCAATAGCCTTTATATTTTCATCGAAAATGTATTCTCTTTTTCTCTCGTCCTTTGCGTCGTCAGTTCTTGTGTAGCTCCGCTCAGTGGTCATTTGTCGCCACGAAATAAGTTCGTCTGGTAAATATTCTTTTGGAATGAAGTGAGCACACTCTTTTGCAATGGGCCAAGCATCATTGACGCATAATTTTCCAGGCAGTATCTGGTTTCCGACTCCACCGCCAAATATACTTGCTATAGGTATTGTTTCGCGTATTTTTCGGGCTTGGTCTATGTCTATAGACTGTTCACCGCCTATGCTTCCACCGGAAAAGAGAAAATAAAACATCTGAAGTGGTATCCGCAATATTGAGCCTGAACTGATTTTGTCGAGGAAATATTTGCTTCCGCAGTCCCTGAACATTCCTCTTATGGCATTGCCCGAATATACAAATACCTCGACCGGCACTCCGTCAGAGCCTATAATGTCTTGAGTTGCAAGGTAACTATCTGGGCCATGACTTTCCCCTATGTGTGAAAGTGGAGCAAGTAAGGTATAAACACCATCAAGATAACCGTTTAATCTTTTGTTATTCAACATCAATAATGCCCTCCTTTTCCTTTATAATTCCTTTAATTTCAAGTGGCCGTTCTCTTTCGAGCCTGTCTCTTATTAGGGCTATTATCAGGCTTGTTCTTTGATAAAGTCTCTCTAATACTTTTTCGTGGTCGCATTCTTCCAGGAGTCTCACCCAAAATTCTCGTTTTCCTTCGTCCTGAAGATGATAGATTTCTCCGGTGTCAAGATCGCGATACATGGTGAAAGTGTCCAGGTCCGTTTTCATAAATTGAGGTTTGATAGTACTGCAATGAAGTTTCGGTTTGAGTTTTTCAATGAAGTCATTCAAATCCATAGCCCTTTTTGCGCTTGATTTTACTGCTCTTTCAATCATTCCCCACATATCCGGTGTGACTTTGAACCGCTTCACATCCCTGCTGCGATAGATGCCATAAACAAGCAACGCCCCTATCGCAGCATTTTCATCCGAAGTATCAAAACCGTAATACATTTATTTTCCCTCCTTCTTTTGGGTTAGAAATACCGCCAATTCAAATTGCCTACTGCCTCGAGAGTCACGTATTTTTTCTTCATGCTCCATGAATCTTATAAGGTTGTATGCCAAAATCCTTGAGCTGTTGTATTTACCAGATAGTATTTCATCCTTCGTAAATCCACCATTGTAGAGCAACTCAATGTATTTTGTCATTGTGGCAAATTGTATCGGTATAACTGTTGTCAGCATGTCTTCAAAAGCGACTGTAAAGGCAGTATTGTTGTAATTGATTTTTGTCTTAAAGTGCAGCCATTTCTGGCCAGATACTGCTATTGTGAGGAGAAATGGCGGCTTTGGTGGCGATAAGCAGATTTTTTGTATTTCTTCCCTTGATGGATGATATAAGCCTTCCGCTGTGGCAAGAATCGAGTAATTCCTGAGGCTTCTTTCTGATAGTGCCCAGGTGCAAGCTACGCAAATACTTTGGCTCATCGGTGCTCTTGCAAGCGGATGATCCGTGAATGTCGGTTTGATTGTCTTTTTCTTTGGTGTGCCTTTGCCGTTTGTTTTTCCTCCGCACAGCCAGCATAAATCATCTTTGCATTCCGGAACTTCAGGAAATGTATATTCAATTTCCTTCCCTGAAGGAGTAATTACCTTGGGTGTTTTTTGTGCGGCCTGATAAATAAACTGTGTTGGTGTTATCATAAGTCCTCCACCATCCCTATTCCAAAAAGTCGCACCGCCAGCTTTCTAATTGCCCTGGCTCTGGCAGGTGCAGATCATCTAGCCCGCCTCCTTCTCCCTATCATCCGGCCAAAACTCCCCACCGCATTTCGGGCATTTCCAGTAGCGGTATAGGTCTTTACCCGGACTAACTAGCACGCCATCCATGCGCTCATGCGGTATGCAGTACGGGCATGTAATAGGCTCGTTTACCGGCAGCCTCTCCTTGTTGCGCCACGCATGGATAGTGGACGGGTGCAGGCCTTGGGCATCGGCTATCTCGCCATCGCTTGCCCCCTTGGCCCACAACTCGAAGCGCTCTGCATACTGCTCCTGCATATCAGGACTAAGCCGTCTCCGCCTCTTCTTCGCCATCTTGTGCAGCCTCCTTATCTAAAACCGCCAGATAATCCAGCGGTATCCTGTCCGCCCCTACTAGCCACCCCTGGTTCAAGTCCCGCGCCGTAAAAGATGCCATCCCTTTGCCTGCCTGCCGCTTCTCATAGCCGCGTCGCCACCACTCCCACGGCACTACATAAAGTTGCTGCAGCGTGAAGCCTACCAGCACGAATGAGATGCCGCCAGCTGCGCCCCAAGCGTCCAAGAACTCTCTCTGGTGCTCCTCCAGCCTGTCCCACCTCATGCGCTTAGCGTCCGTGTACTTAGCATCGAAGGCCACGGCCCGGCCAAGGTACACACCGAGAAAGTCAACGCTGGCCTTGCGGTCTACCTTGGCCGTTGCTATCTTGCCTTTGCGGTCGCGGATGGGTATCCAGGCCGTGGGTACTTTGTGGATCATGGCTATACCTTTTTGTTGGTATATCCGGTTTATGTTTTCTAAAAGTTGTTCTAAAGGGCGGCCTCGGTTTGCATGTGTGAAGCTCATGTGCTCAACTCCTACCCTTCGGCGTTTCTTCGGTCTTCCGCATCACCACTTCACCAAAACCATCATAGAATGTCGTCTCTGTGGTGATAGGTGTGTTTTTACCGACCATTCGGTCATTTGCTGCTCTACGCGTTTATTCAACCCTATCCCTCCTCCTGCTCAAAAAACCCGCACTCCTGCACTCTGTACGCATAGGGGCCGGTCGATTGTCCGGAACTGCTCACCCTTATAGCCTTATCCCACATTGGCAGAAGTTCGTCCACCCAGTCGCACTTGCTCGGGGAGCAGTTAGCACACTCCCAGCAAATACTATCGCTCCTACCTTGCTGACTTACTAGCACCTTGTCTTCAGGGATAGACGCTAGTCTTTGCCTTATACGGTCGAAACGCTCCGCCACCGTCTCATGCTGTTGTACCTGCTCAGCTAGCACGCTCACCCCTCCCCACCATCATCTCAGCCCGAATCCTTTTCCACGCTACGCTTATACGCTTTTCAGCCGCCTGCATCTCGTAGATAGCAGCGTCGATAAGGTCAGGGTCTGTCTCCGCGTCTAGCCGCAGCTTGGCCTGTTTCCACGCTAGGCGGGCCGCGTCTAGGTCTTGTCGCGTTGTCATGCTTCACCCTCCCAACAATCTTCATTCGCTATATTCGGCTCGTCGTTCCCGATCCAATGTCCCCACTCGCCTAGCACCAAGCCCGGGAATTTTCGGCAGTAATATGTGCCACCACCTGCGCCGTCGGGGATACCGGCAAAATGCCTACAGGTACGGCAACTGATCTCGTTCACGCCGGTCTCTCCTTCTCAGGCAATTCTCCTATCATCATCAGCCACCCCGGGCTAAGCCCGTGATCCCAGCCTTCGCCGGGGTATGGCCGCCTTACCACTACGTCATTGCGCCACCGTTCGCGCTCCCGCGCTCGCCGCTGCCGTCTCAGCCTGGCCTCTCGGCCTGGGCGTTTGTGCTGTGCTGCCATGCTAGGGGCCTCCTTTCCAATGGCTCAATCTGTGCTTCACCACTGATAAGTGTGCCAACGTTTACACATTCCTTCCAGCCCGGGAATTGGACCAAAATGTACCGCTCATGCACCTGGAGCACTCGGCCTGTGTATACCCGTTTGGTCCATCTGCTCTCGCCGGTCTTTTTTAGGCCAGGGATGCTAGGCAGTGTTACCCGGACTCGGTCACCAGGATGCCACCTGGCCAATAAATCATTGCAATTAATCCTGGCAGGCACAATACTATGATTATCTCCGCCGTACTTCTTAATGCCCAGTGCCCTTATTTTTTTATACACGCTAGCTTCCGGCCGATCCAGTCGGTTTGCTATCTGTTTTGCTGAGAGTGGGCCGTAGTTCTCGCGCATGTACTGGATCTCGTTATCGGTCCACTTACGGTGTTTGCGTTTCTTGCGCTTGGCCATGTTTGGGTCCCCCTTTTCCGCTTACCAGCTTGAGCTCTGGCCTTTTGTCCACTTTTTTACTCATATCCATACCGCTGGCCAACTTGCCTATTAGCTCCCGAACAGCCGGCGGCAATAATACCTCCTCCCGGCGTCGTTCGCTGACCTGTTGGAACATGCGCATGAACTGGGCTCTGAGTATTTCCCCTTCTTCACTCAAGCATAATTCCCGCCAGCCGATATACTCGGCGGTTTTGCGGACCACTGGCGGTAGAGATTCTAGTCCCTCTCGCTCGCGATAGCTGCCGTAATCCCTGATTGCATGGGATACCATTCCCCAGGCTTCAGCAGGAGTGATGCGGTCCTCTGGCGGAGTAGTGACAGCTAGAACCTCCCGCCGCATGTCCGCTATGGTTGGTGGGTACGGGCTTGATAGCATCAGCTTCTTCAGTGCTACTTGGGCCACTCGAAAATCCGTATCTTCAAAGAGCTCATGCCATAAGGCCACCTTGGCATCATCCGGCTCAAATTTCGGCCACGCCGCTGCCATAAGTGCCAACAGCATTGCTGTTTCCGCTCTGGTCACTGTGCATCTCCTCCAGTCGCCTGTATTTCTCAACCAAGTCCATAGCTTTCTTGGTGTTAGCTGTCAGCAACGGCCCGTCTCGTGCTTGTGGCACCCAGGTTAACCAGCTTTCCCATCGCCGGTTAGGGCCTAAGAACGTCGTAGGCCGCAAGATGTACCTGGTTTCAGTATTTTCAGCGCGGCAGTTGGCGGCATAGTTGGACGCCGCGCGTATTAAATCTCCTGGAGCAAGCCCTTCTTTCAGCCGGCTACACCAGTTTTTGAACGTAGCAAACTTATCCAGCCTGCGTCCTTGCGGGTATGCCTGCCAGAACTGCTCAAACTCGGCGGTATACTCCGGGTTCTTCGCCTTGCGCTTAGGCTTGGATTTGCTCTTAGTACCTGGGCCCTGACTGCCTTTATCCCCGTTGCTCTTTTCACCATCCTCAGGATCAGGAGGTAAGTTACAATCAGCCGAAGCCTCTGGCTGAGGCGGCTGTTTGGTTTCCCCCGGACCCCCTTCCGTTCTCTTCTCTTTCTCCTTCTCTTCTGGTTCTCTTTCTGGTTCTGGTTGGTCACCGTAACATGAGCTTACGGTGACCGTACGGTGACCGTAAGGGTCGCCTACGATGTACCTGCCCGCACTTCTTGGTGTTTCCCCAGCTTGCCATGTAATCCAAGGAGGTAGCGGCACTTCAGGAGGAGCCGGGGACCGGAGGCTTTGGTGCTTGTGGAAGTTTTTGAGATACAAGCACTTCTTACCCTCGGCTGCGTACGGGATCACCTTCCCCATCTCCACCAACTTATCCCTATACTTTTGAATAAAATCCAGATCAATATCCATGTCAGCAGGGTATAAATGTATCTTAAAAGCTAAAATGTCATCTTCTAAGCATCCTGAATCGTCGGCTAACTGGATAAGGCCAATGTAAAACATGCGGCCATCTCTATCCAGGTGCTTAAGTAAATCTGTATCTGTCCAAAACGCTGCTTTAATCATCCTGTTGCGCAGCCTCATAGCCCCGGCTCCCCTCCCCCGAAACTCTACTTATTTGTGGTCCACCACCAGCACCCTACCTGGTCCTTCTCCACCGCCAACCCCGTGATCCGGCACCAGTCTTTGCGCCGGTGCTCGCAATCCCGACAGGTACGTTTTCCCATGGAACCAATCCCCAATCCGAAAGATTGTGAGTTTTTAAGGCCCACCACGCCCCGCCGTCATCGCGCTGTCTAGCCACTCAGACGGGTAGGCGGTCTTGTTATTTGCCAGCTGCCGGCGGCTCTTCTTCTTCCACCACGCTGCCTTCAACGTCGATATACTCGCCCGGTACGGTGCTCATATCCTCGTCTATCTCGGTCTTAATTGTTTCGTCTGCAGCTACCTGACTAGCGAACTCAACACTCTTTGGAGCATACTTCAATAGTTGTTTAAGCACTGTTTTCTTAGCCATACTATCAAAATCAGTATTCCATGGACTGAATTTACCTTGCTTTGCAGATGGCGAATATTTATCTCGATGCCTTTCAATTTGCTGCCTACTCATTACAACGAATCCATGCCCACCGTTTTTAAGTTTGTATACCGCGTAATAATAAATTGGTTCGCCTTCAGGGTCTGGCGCTGGTTTATGGACTAACTTCTCGTTAAGTCCATATTCATATTCGAATTCGTCGTTCGCATATACAGGCATAGCATATATACTTTGATATTCTCCGGTTCTATATGCTAATGTAAGCATGCCCTGGTAACCTAATTGGAATTGAACTTCTTTGCCGTATGGAATTAGATATGCTTGTCCTAGTGGAGTATTTGGCTCTAATCCTAATTGAGCCGATTGCATAAGCGCAGCTATAAAACTTATCGGTTCGCACGCCTGTAGTTTAGGCGTATTTCTTACTGCTGTCATAGCAATTCTTGCAAAGCGTTCTGGGCTTATTTGCTTGGGTAATGCTCTTTTGATTTCAGGTTCCATTTTTCTGATTAAATCAAATACAGTATTTCCGGTTTTAGCTGGTGTTTTTGCCTTTTCGGCTAACTTATTTTTAAGATCTGATTGATTAACTGTCACTTTGTATTCCTCCTTTACTTAATCGAGAATCTTCTATGCGAACTTTCCCTTGCAAACTCTTGATATATCTCTGGATGTGCTGCTTTTAATGCTTTGCTATCCAACCTATTGCTTCGTACTGTTTTCCAGCTGACTAGCCTGTCCCCAATTCTTCCTGTTTCGTATTCTCCTAGCAAAGCTTTCAGTTTATTAGCTGCTTCTTCTTTTCGTTCCTTTGCTTTCTTCTCCTCAGCTGCTGCAAGCTCATATTCTTCTATCAGCACTTCTGCTTCTGCTGGTAATACAATTTCAGTATCAGGTTCGCTTTCTGGATACAAAATTTTTAACACTTCTGTGCTAGATTTAGAGCCATCTACAGCTGGCGGAGTTTTATTTTCAACCATTCGCCAAAACTCTGTTTCAATCTGTATAAGGTAATTGATAATTTCTTCGTCTCTTTCGATATATTTATAGATAAATTTGTTGCCACCAATTAATGCAGCTATCCACCAGCCCTGATATCCTGTCACTGCCATATAGTGTTGGCATTGCAGGATATATTGTTCGGGAACTTTGTCATCTTTCCATTCGTCTTTCGTATATTCGCTAGCAGTTTTGCACTCTAGCCCAACTTTTTCGCCTACTAATTCTCTATCTATGTTTGCTAACATGAATTCATATTCCAAATGTTGCAGTATTGCATTTCTGCGACGGACCTTTTTGCCTGTTCTTTTCGCAAATTCTTTTGCTACAATATCCTCTAATACCCTTCCCCAATACATCTTTTCGTTGTCCTCTTGTTTTGGCAATTCTCCAATTTTGTCTAAATAGACTTCGATTGGGCTTTTCCAGGGATTCAGTCCGGCGATGGCGGCGGCATCGGACCCACCTATGCCGCGCCGCCGGTGTTCGAGCCACTGTTCACGCTCCATGTTCAGGGTTGGGACCAACACCTCAGCTTGCATTATGCACCCACCCCTAAGACTTCTTCTGCCGACATTAGGCTTGCACCAATGTAATCCACCAAGCACTCAGTATCCCCGTGCAAAATATCTCCGCCGGGTATCACATACACCAAGTCACCGTCGTATATCTCGCCACCGCAAGCAGCGCAGGTGGCCACTACCGGGGCCTCTTGGGGATCACAAAGACCCTGGGAAAAGCGGTCAAGGGTTAGAGGTTTAAGCACCACACGACACCTCCCTACCGCTCCTACCGCTAAACAAGATCGAATCTGACACCGACAACGTAGCTCCGATATATTCCGCCAGACACCGTTCGTCCGGGTGCACCAGGTCTCCGCTAGGGGTTTCGTAGGCCATGCGGCCCAGCGGACGGCCACAGGCGGCGCAAAGTTCATCTTTCATTTGGATCCTCCTTTAGAATCGTTACAAACTCGATACCCATAACATTTTTGCTCATTTTGTACGGGTAGTCCGCGTTACTCCGTGAGGTAACGGTAGCTGGGCCCGGCAAATACTCCAGATCCTGTGGAGTTGCAACCTGCACCTCTGAGTAACCGCCCATATAGCACTGCACACCAACGACAGTTATAAACTGCCGTAGACCTTCCAGCCCGGCCCGAAACTGGACCACAGCTTGCTCAATAGTCCGCGGCATGGTATCATGAACCTGACAAATCTTTTCGTGTGCCGCTCCTTCGGGGGCGGCTATTTTTGTTGGATGCATGCCTACATACCTCCTTCTGGCACTTTTGCCGTCGCAGCCACCGTCGAAAATCACGAACGGTGCCGGTGAATTGAGTCAGTACCCGCATTTTCCCCCCCTCCTTTCCGTAATACGGGTTTTCAAACGTGCCCTCGCAGTAAAGACACACCACGACCTTTTCGTCCCGCCGATCCCAGGACGAATACATTTCCCTGTTACGCCGGGGGCATGTCCAGCTGACCATTACGCTACCACCTCCTTTTTCAGTGCCGGTTTATAGTCCTCCTATACTACCTCTTTACTAGCCGCCTGCTCGTCATTGCTATCGTCTTCGAAGAACCTCACCCAGTCGAAGCCCAGTACAGCGGCTATTTTTTTGGCTGTGGTAACACTTGGAGTTACAGCACCGCTTTCAATTTTAGAAATAAGAGTCCTGTCAACACCAACCAATTCAGCTAATTGTTGTTGAGTGAGAAGTTTCTTCTTGCGCTTTATCTTCAATTCCATATGTATCACCACCTAGTGTGAAGTATCTTCGCCTTTATCTAGATTATATGTGAGTATTCTTCTCGTGTCAATACCTAATGCGAAGTTTTTCACATACGTTATACACTTACTCGCCCTCCTTTTCTTTTTTGAAAAGTTCTAATGCTTCCCTGATGACCTCCGCCTGCGGAATCCGGTTTTCGTAGCAGTACTTTCTTAGCCATTCGTACTGCTCGTCCAGAAGCCTTACATGGATTGACACGTATGCTAGTTTTTTCTCACTCATTCTTAACCCTCCTTTTTCGTGCCCCTGTGCCTTTATCTAATGTCGATACCGTACTTCTCCCGGATCTCCTCCGGCAGCTCAAGGATAAAGTCCACAAACAGCGACTCAACAACTGTCGGGTAATCGTACTTTGCATGGATATCAATGATATCCATGCCAGCTTCAGCAAAAACATCGTCCAGCTGTATGGTGGGAAGGTCGTAGTCAAAACGATCAAGTTCACGCCAAGCAGCATACCTATGAGTTCCAGTAATTAGCTGATCTCCCCAGGCTACCAGTGGTGGCCCTTGCCAGCCGTTTTGTTTTATGCTCTCAACTAGTCTTTTCACCTTGCCCGGGTCTCTTACTTCGTGCAACGTTTCCATCTTTGTGGCCTCCTTTATGTTCCCTCTTTCTATATACATTGTACCACAGTATCGCGGTACTGTCAAGCCTTTTTCACATCTTTTTTAAGTTTTTCTCAACTTTTTTCCTATTTTCTTTCCGCTAATTTTCGACAAACAAAAAAAGACCGCCCCAGGAAGGAAACCCCCTCCCAGGACGGCCTAGTAGGCCATCATCGGGCTGGATGCCTAGTCCGGGAGGCCAAATGCCTCTCGAAGGTCGGCCACGTCCTCCCCTTGCTGCTCCAGGGCCGCAAACGCCTCGGCAGCAGCGCCCTTCGCACCCTCCACGGTGGAGAACCACAGGATGCCTCCTTCTTGAAGTTCAACGTTGACTGCTGGAACTAAACCTTCGTCGGCGGGGAAAGTATCGACCCCCCACACAAAAGCGTAGCGGCCAGCCGAACGAATCAGACAGTACCGGGTGATCTCGCCCAGCCAAATGTCGGCTAGGTATTCGTCGATGTGGGCGGTGAGAATGGCAGATGCCAGTATGTCGACCATGGTTTGGTTCAGCGACTCCCCGGCGGCTCGGCCCTTTTGCGTTAGGGCCTCATGGAGCCACAGAGGGAGCCGAATGTCTGTGCGTTTCATTCTGACTCCTCCTTTTTTTTAGCGCCGGGATGGGCTCCCGGCGGCCTTTAGAGCGCTGGAACCACGGCAGCTAGTTCCGGATGCTCGGCTCTCCAGCCTTCGTCAAACCGGGCACGGCCCAACTCCGGATGAACGGGGCCGTCGTAATTGTCACCGTCTACGGTGGAACCATCGGAAAGCTCCACCTGGAAGAAGCCGTCGTTCAGGGAACCATAACGAGACTCCCATATGTGCCAGATAATCATTCCAGCGGCGGCCAGGGATGGTGGAAGAAACTCGATCTCGATCTGACTGAACCCGCTAGGCATCGGGTAGCCGAACGGCTCTCGGTAGTTCCGTAGCCAAATCCGGCGGCCGCCGTCGGTTTCGACGAGGATTCCCTCCAGGCCATCGGCCGTTTCCAGCCGGGCCGCCATGTAACCCCTGTGCGGGGTCCCACTCTTATCCGGGAACTCCGGGAGAGTCCCCGTGGTCGCGAACTCAACGATCTCGTTCCATGTAGGAAGCTCGAACACCTGGGACGCGGCCTCGTACAAACAACGAACAGAGTCTTTCTTGCGGTCGGTATTTTTGATTGCTTTTACTTTTTTCACTTTTATTCTCCTTTCGCCCCGGCGCCTTTTCGCACCCGCAGGCTATGTACGCCCTCGGGCCACAGGCCGTCATCGGGCGGGCGGCTATTCAGCAAGTTGGAACTCGTCGCGGTGCTCCTCGACCCAGGCGCCGTTGTCAGCGGCGTCGTGGTCGAGGTATTCGAATTCGTCCAGCGGAGTGTTCCGGGCTTCCTCGTGGTGGAGTGGCCCAACCGCGCTAACCACCCTACCCTCCACCAGCTTAATGGCGAATAGTTCGCCACTCTTGTGCCGCCAGAACTCGTACTTTTTCATTTTCCTTTCTCCTTTCTGCCCCGGCCCCTTCAGCGGGCCTGCGGGCTATGTATTGCCCTCCGCTTTCGCTTCATCGGGCCGGTTCTCAGTGAGTGTGTATGCGTTCCTCGGTCACGGTCCCGTCGGGGTTCGCCCATGTGTAGATGATGTCGAGTGAGCACTCGTTCACGCTTCCATCACAGCCAGCGGTAACTTTCGAGAGGAGAACTTTCTCACCGGTCTCGCGGGCTTCCTGGAACTTGGCCTTGCGCTCTTCTATACGGGCCGCTTTCTCGGCCTCGGCCTTCTGCTGTGCAGGCTGTGCAAACCCGACCGCCTGCTGGTAGGTGAAGGATTCGCCCAGGGCCTTCACCAGTTCGTTGGGAACCTGCGTTCCCCAGCCGCGAACGTCTTTCGCAAGACCAAGGCCCTTCAGCAGCTCGGCGGCTTCGCCGAAGACCTGGTAGCCGGTGAGGTATTCGCCATCATGAAACCGGACTTCGATCTTCTTCTCGCCACTGAGGATGGAATTGCGTTCTTCCTCGCGCTTCCGTTCGGCGGCTTCAGCTTCGGCACGTTCGCGAGCGATCTGTTCATCGCGCTGCCGCTTCAGCTCGGCCATGATCTCCGGCTTCAGGTTTTTTAACTCGGCGATTTCTTGCCGGGACGGTTTCCCGAATACCCGGATTCCCTCCTGCCCGTTCTGGCGGGCTAGGCGGATGTTATACTTTTTGATTAGCTCGCTGACTCTTTTCTTCGTCATTTCGGTTTGCCTCCCTTGTTCTTACTTCTTGATTATATTATACCGTCATAACGTCATACTGTCAACCCTTTTTCCCATCTTTTTTTAAGTTTTTCTCAACTTTTTTCCTATTTTCTTTCCGCTAATTTTCGACAAAATAAAAAGGCCGCCCCAGGAAGGAAACCCCTCCCAGGACGGCCTACAACGAACGATATTACCCCTGCTAAGGTGTTTGTATGCTCAGATAAGGAAAAGGCAACACGGGACAAGCCAGCACGCTCTCCTGCCAATCGGCAGTAGTTGGCACCCCAAAAAGGAAAAAACCAGGGATTTAACCCTGGTTTGCTTTATCTTGGATAATATTTAGCTCTTTTACGGCCGCCTCGATCAGAATATCCAGTTCCTGCAAGGTGATATTTATTCCCTGGCTAGTTAGAAATTCTATAACGTACTCTTTTTTGAGCCTCCCCTGTCCTTTTTCTTTGTAAACCTGTTCAGCAGCACCAACAGCCACCCGAACCCAAAAATAAACATTGTCGCGCTGCTCTTTTGTCGTCTTGGCCCGTACGTACGGTATGAGGATATAGGTGATGATGGCCCCCAGCAGCGGAATTATCACCTTAGCAACCACTTCGATATTCATCTTGCCCCTCCTTAACCTCAGTCTTCTTTATTGTCGCCAGCAGCCATAGTTCACCGGTGGTAAACGCGAACCAAGCTGCTATAAGCGTGGTCGGCTCGGTGCCCACACGTAGGAAGGTGTAAAGCACGGCCACGGTAAAGCCAACATTGAGCAGTACAATAAGGCTTACGATCCATTTAGAAAACCTCATATCCTCAGCCCCGCTTTATCGGCAAAACGTTTTAGCACTACCGCAAAATCCTCCCGGAGGATCTGATCTTTCGGCCTGGTGCCGTCTAGCAGCCCTTTAGCTTTTGCCCATTCCCAAGCCAGATCACTCTCAGTCTTTGTTTTCGGCGGTGCTGACTTCGGCGCCGGTGCCTTCGGCTGCACCCCCAGGTAGCCCATGATTCCTTTGGCGATAGCTTGAGCTATGTCTGCCTGTCGCTCTCCTAGCAGCTTCGCGTCCTGCGCATTGACTATAAAGCCAAGCTCCACCAGTGCTGCCGGCATAGCGGTCTCCCTCAACACCGCAAAGTCTGCCGTCTTAATACCTCGGTTGTGGCTAAAGATTTTGGCTTGTACTATCGCATTTTGCACCGCCCGGGCCAACCGCTCACCTTGGGCGCTGCCGGGATAGCTGAACGTCTCTACCCCTCTGGCGGTTGTGTTGGTCGCCGAATTGATGTGTATGGATACAAAGACGTGCGCCCCTAGTTGGTTGGCCATAGCAGCACGCTCAGACAGCCCGACGAACACGTCGCCGGTCCTCGAATAAAGCACGTCCACCCCTTGGGCCTCTAACAGCTTGCCGGTCTGTCGTGCGATGGCTAGAGTTAGGCCCTTCTCTTTCAAGCCGTTTCCCATAGCCCCCGGATCCTTTCCACCATGTCCCGGATCAAGAAATACCCTCACTTATTCACCCCCTCGGTAAGCTCTGGATATACCAAATAATAAAGCCCCCGAATGTGCCGATTATGGCCAACACGAGGGCCTTGATCCAGCCTGTGAGCTCGTCAATCTTTAGGCATAGGTTTTTGATATACACCCTAAACTCGGCCGTGTCTTGCTCGATCTTGTCTAGCCGCCGGCTGTGCTCCCGGAGCATATCGTCATGCTCCCGGACTTTTACCTTTACTACTGCGCCCTCCATCTCTTTACCTCCCCTTTCTGTCGGGGCATAAAAATACGCCCCGGCTAGGCGTTATCGTTGTGTCACAGTATAAGTCTAATGTGCAACATCTTCTACTGTAAGATTCTCTCCTGTAATGTCCTTGTATTGTTCCTGGGTAATCCTTCTTGCAACTACCGCTACTGCAACCATCTCATTAGTCCAGTAGTTCTTGCCTTACCTGTTCCCGATACCTTTCAGGAACATCATCAATGGTGTTTAGGCCTTTCTTGATCCTGTAAACCCACAGCTTAACCATCTATTCTCGCCTCCAGTTCGTCAATTTTTTGCAGAGCATATACCAGCATTTCTGCCACATCGTCAATATCCATCAATGCTATCACAACCGAGTCTGCCACAACGTCTATGTCTTCCCTGCGCTCCATGTTGTTTTTGAGCATCTGCAACTTGGTAATGGTGCAGCTTACGCCTTCATCCGGGAACTTACCGTCAAGAATATACTCTACGCACACTTCTCTAAACGCTTCAGGGATGCCATGCTTTACCTGTTCAAATCTTGCTAGCTGTTCTTCAGTTAATTCGACTTCGATGAATTCCAGTATCTCTGTGTGCTCCCATCTGTCTGCAAAGTCAGTCCACCATTCCTTACTTGGCAGTGCCCACTGTTCTATTTCCTGGCCATGTTGCCTATATCTTACCTTCCAGGGATATAGCCTAAAGCAATCCCCGTCTTTAATTAACATTTGATCACCCTCCCCTTACAACTTTGACATATCAACCCTTAGTGCCCCTTTCTTGTCGATGTAAATGTAATCGTTCCTTTCGAGGAGCTGTTGGATGAAATTGCGGCTATTCCCATGTTTCGCATGGCCTAGCCAGCTATTGAGTATCTGTTCTGCTTTTTCCTTGGTCATTTGCCCATCAATAAGCAAATACCGTATCTTTTTGGCCTTTCGTTTGATGGTCTTTTTACTGTCATTCCGCAGCAGTCTATGTGTGGCGTGTATCTTAAAGCCTACGGCGTTCACGCCCTGGTTGATAGGGAATATCTTTGTCTTGTCCTCGTTGCACACAAGGTTTAATTCCTGCCTAACAAAAGAAGAAACCAGGTTGTTAATCTCCCTGGCTTTCTCTTTGTTTTCCACAACTATTATTACATCATCCATATATCGGACCACATATTTAAGGCTCAGTTTTCTCTTGCAATACTGATCCAGCTTGTTTAGATAAATGTTGGCGCATATCTGGCTGAGTGTGTTCCCCAGCGGTAGCCCTAAATCATCTATTACCTCTGCGCTATCTATTATGTGGTAGATAAGGCGCAGTGTCTTTTTGCACTTTATCTTCTTGGGCAAGAATGATTTTAGGATATCCCTGTCAATGGAATAAAAGAATTTCCTAATATCAACCTTGATAATATAAGCGTCTTCGCCATACTGCCACTTGGCTTTGCGGATAAAATGCTGAATTCTATCTACGCATTTGTGTGTGCCCTTATTGTCGATGGAAGCATAGGAGTCATGGATAAAGCATGGGTTATAGATTTCTTTTAGAACATTGTTTATGGCCAGTTGGACTATCTTGTCCTTAAAATGCGGAGCGTCAATAATCCTTTCCTTGGGCTCATAAACTGTGAACCGCATGTATCCGTCAAACCGATATGTTTCATCTATCAGGCTTTGCCTTAATGCTTCCAGGTTATAGGTCTCATCTCTTGAAAACCATATAGCCTCTTTGGTGTATTTGTTTTTGCCTTTAAGGGCCTTCCGGTATGCCTTGTAAAGGTTGTTTTCTTCAACTATTCTATTAAAAATTGTCGACATGCCTGGTGTTCACCCTTTGGCTACTAAGCATCATGCCATTATCGATGTGTTTACGCTTTAAAGGCGAAGGAATTAGGCTCTCTTGAGTTACTCAAGTCTTGTTGATAAAACCGTAATCTTATCAATCTAAATTTACCCAGGACAAGGCCGCCAACCGTAGTTGCTAAGCGTGTTGGAGGACGTGTT
>Ga0209537_1002712_pt1 | contig 17288 bp, 16 predicted proteins | sample BioPla4DNA1_FD_187698 | JGI IMG/M metagenome (GOLD analysis project Ga0209537, IMG submission 187698) | Biogas fermentation microbial communities from Germany - Plant 4 DNA1 (SPAdes) (version 2) | ecosystem: Engineered > Bioreactor > Anaerobic > Digestate | place: Bielefeld, North... | reverse complement strand
TTCTCTATTATCTGGTGACAATGGCGTGAGTGTTACACCCGTTCCCATCCCGAACACGATGGTTAAGCCTCACAGCGCCGATGGTACTGCTTGGGAGACCGAGTGGAAGAGTAGGACGTTGCCAGGTCAGGCATCAAGTTATTACTTGATGCTTTTATTATGAGGTTCACTAGCTCAGTCGGTAGAGCACATGACTTTTAATCATGGTGTCCGGGGTTCGATTCCCCGGTGAGCCACTAAGAATAAAATATTATAGTAATTTATGATAAGAGCCTAATAGGCTCTATTTTTGTATTTGCTAAAATGCAAGTTTTTATTGGGGGTACTTAAAATTTAATAATGTGGTAAAAGAAAAACCTATGCTTTAGTATGTTTAGCATAGTTTTTTTATATAACTCAGCTATTTCTAGGAAAATATAAATGGCATAATACTTCATATTTTGCATTTTAATGGTATTATTAAAAATAGATAAATTAAATTGTGACAATTAAACAAATATCTTTATAGTATAAGCTAAAAATGTTATGCTTATATTAAAAAAATAATTGATGAAAAATAAATAAAAGGGTTTGATGAAAGAGAGGTTTGTTGATAATGAACGACATAATAGAAACTGTGTTAAAAAATTTGTCGCAAATATCACCTTGGATAATTTATCTAGCTTTATTCCTATCTGCTGTTCTTCAAATATTTTTCCCTCCATATCCAGGGGATACTGTATTGTTAGTAGGAGGATGCCTTGTGAGTCTTGGAGCTAGAGCTGGTGATTTATCCATTTTCTTGTCATATGTCATAGGAACTATATTATCAAGTTATGTTTTATATCTGTTAGGGTACCGATATGGTGAAGGGGTATTAAATTTTAAGTATGTGAAAAAGTATTTTTCTCAAAAGATGCAGAATAAAGTAAAGAGACTTATGTGGAAGTATAGTATTTTTATATTCTTTATGTGTAAATTTATACCAGGAATCGGTTCTATTACAATTCTTTTTGGAGGAATATTCAGATATAAGGCTGTACCAATTTTATTTATGGTTGGACTTTCATCCCTAATACATAATTTTATATTTTTTATTATTGGAAAAAGTATAGGATATAACCTAGAAAGGATTAATGAATTTTTATCTACATATAATGTTATAGCTATTGGAATATTTGCTTTATTGGCAGCAATGGCTTCAATTTTCTTATATAGAAAGCGATGCAAAAAAAGATCTGCTTTATAAAGTTTTAAATTATTTTTAAAAATAAACATAAATACATATTGATTTTCATAATGTAAAAGGTATATATTAGAAAAAGAGTTAAAAAATACAAAAAGAATAAAAGCAAAAAGTTCTGGAATAATGTATAATATAATTAAATAAAATTATCAAGATTATTTTGTCCATACTATTAATGTAAGTGGGGGGATCAGAAATGTCCAATAAAGAGATAGTGGCAATGATATTGGCAGGAGGACAAGGTACCAGACTTGGAGTATTAACCAAGAAGGTTGCAAAGCCTGCAGTACCTTTTGGAGGTAAATATCGTATTATTGATTTTGCTCTTAGTAATTGTTCTAATTCTGGAATTGATACAGTAGGAATATTAACCCAATATCAGCCTCAGATATTAAATTCACATATCGGCATAGGTAGTCCTTGGGACTTAGATAGAAGAAATGGAGGAGTAAGTTTACTTGCACCTTTTACCCATGAAGATGGAGGAGATTGGTACAAGGGAACTGCCAATGCAATTTATCAGAACATTAATTACATAGATTATTACAACCCCGAATATGTACTTATACTATCAGGAGATCACATTTATAAGATGGATTATTCTAAAATGTTGGAGTACCATAAGGAAAAAAAGGCTGATGCAACTATAGCAGTGTTGGAAGTTTCTTTAGATGAAGCTAGTAGATTTGGTATTATGAATGCAGATGCAGATAATGTAATTTATGAATTTGAGGAAAAACCGAAAAAACCTAAGAGTAATTTAGCTTCTATGGGAATATACATATTTAACTGGAAAACCCTTAGAAAGTTTCTTATAGAAGATGAAAAGGATGAAAATTCAAGTAATGACTTTGGAAAAAACATAATTCCTAATATGCTTAATAAGGGTAAGAAGCTAGTAGCATATCCTTTTAAGGGTTATTGGAAGGATGTTGGTACTGTTCAAAGCTTGTGGGAAGCACATATGGATTTGTTGAGCGAGGATAATGAATTAAACATACATGATAATAGTTGGAAGATATATACTGTAAATCCTATTAGACCCGCTCAGTACATAGGACCTGATAGTAATATTAGCAATGCTATTGTAGTTGAAGGCTGTGTTGTATTCGGAGATGTTAAAAATTCAGTATTATTCCATGGAGTACATATTGGAAAGAATTCGAAGATTATAGATTCCGTAATCTTCCCTAATACAAGAATAGAGGATAATGTAACAATAGAAAGGGCAATAATCGGTTCCGATGCAGTTATCAGAGAGGGATGTGTTATAGGTAACTCTTCAAAGATAACCTTAATAGGAGAAGGCCGAGATATTAAAAAGGATACAGTAATTGATTAGCTATGGGGGTGAATGAGATGAAAGATTACATGGGAATTTTAAATTTAAATGAAAAGGAAGATAATATTAAGAATCTTACAAGAAACAGAACAGTAGCATCTATTCCAGTAGCAGGTAGATATAGAGTAATAGATTTTGTATTATCTAATATGGTAAATGCAGGCATTCAAAATATTGGTGTTTTCACTAAGAGCAAATCCCGTTCTTTAATGGACCATATAGGTGGAGGAAAGCCATGGGACCTAGATAGAAAGAACGGAGGATTATTTGTTTTTAACTTTGGTTACGGCAATCCTGCTCTAGAGGATGTGGAAATGTTCCGTAACAATATTGACTATTTACAGCTAAGCAAAGAAAACAACGTTATATTATCATCATCCTACATGATTTGCAACATTGACTATGAAGATGCAGTAAGATATCACGAACAATCAGGAAATGACATTACCATTATATATAAGAAAGCAAAGAATTGTGCCATTAGTTTCCTAGATTGTGATGTACTAAATATAGATGAAAATAATAGAGTTACCAGTGTTGGAAAGAATATTGGAGTTCACGATAGAAACAATATTTGCATGGAAATGTTCATTATGAAAAAGAAGATTCTAATAGAATTAATATATAAGTGTGTAACTACAGGTGCATGCAGAAAGATAAAACACGCTATATACAGAACCTTAGATGAATACAAGGTAGGTGCCTATGAATTTAAAGGTTACTTGACCTGCATCAACTCCATACAATCCTATTATAACTTTAATTTAGATTGTCTTGATACAGAGGTAAGTAAGGAACTATTCTTTAACAATGGATTAATTTACACTAAGGTTAAAGATGAGGCTCCAACTAGATACGTAGAGGGATGTAAGATAAGTAATTCTCTTGTAGCTAATGGATGCATTATAGAAGGTGAAGTAGAGAATTCAGTAATATCTAGAAGAGTAAGGATAAAGAAAGGTGCTAAAGTTAAGAATTGCATAATAATGCAGAATTGTGTTATTGGCGCAGAATCGGAGTTAACTAATATTATTATAGATAAAAATGTTACTATAGGTGAACATAAGAAGCTTAAAGGAGATAATGAAATTCCTCTCGTAATTGAAAAAGTAAATGTATTATAAGAGTTTATAGTAAATACAGTGTAGAAGCAAGGTTTTTGTGCTGTGTTATATTTATTAAAGGAGTGATGATATGAAGGTTTTGTTTGCCGCTGCGGAGGCTCATCCGTTTGTTAAGATAGGTGGTTTGGGAGATGTAGCTTATGCTCTACCAAAGGCCTTAAGAAAGATAGGAATAGATGCTAGAGTAATACTTCCTAAGTACTGGACTATACCAGAACATTTGAGAAATTCAATGCATACTATTGCAACCTTTAATGTACCTGTAGGTTGGAGAAATCAGTATGGTGGATTACAGTACATGGAATATGACGGGGTCCCCTTTTATTTTATAGACAATGAGTATTATTTTAGAAGAGATGGAGTTTACGGATATTTCGATGACGGTGAAAGATATGGTTATTTCTGCAGAGCTTTATTAGAAGCTATTAAGCATATGGGAGATTTTAGACCAGATATACTACATTGCAATGATTGGCATACTGGAGCTGCTATTCCTATGCTATATTGGCATTATGGATGGGATAGAATTTATTCTGGAATAAAAACAGTTTTCACTATTCATAATCTTAAGCATCAAGGTATATTCCCTAAGGAAGTTCTAGGAGATATTCTTGGACTTAGCTGGGATCTATTCACTGAGGATAGAATGAAGTATTATGATTGCATATCCTTTATGAAAGGTGCAATCGCTATGGCTCATAAAGTAACAACCGTAAGCCATACCTATGCTGAGGAAATTAAAAATTCCTACTTTGGAGAAGGCTTAGACGGATTATTGAGACAGAGATCTTGGGACTTATGGGGAATTTTAAATGGAATAGATACTGAACTTTATAATCCAGAAACTGATTGGGGAATCCATAATTATAATGGAGGAAATTTAGAAGGAAAGTTTAGAACTAAGGAAGACTTGCAGAGAGATTTGAACTTACCTGTAAATAGAAACATACCTATGGTTGCAATGGTAAGTAGGTTAGATGATCAAAAGGGATTGGATTTAGTTGCCTATGTTATGGAAGAAATCCTTCAAATGGAATTGCAATTTGTTGTACTGGGCACCGGTAATTCAAAATATGAAAATATGTTTAGACATTTTGCTTGGAAATATCCTCATAAAGTATCTGCAAATATTTACTTTGACAATAATCTAGCTAAGAGAATATATGCTGCAAGCGACATGTTCTTAATGCCTTCAAAGTTCGAACCTTGTGGAATAGGACAGTTACTAGCTTTAAGATATGGTAGTTTACCTATAGTAAGAGAAACTGGCGGTCTTGTTGATACTGTACATGCTTATAATCAATATACTGGTGAAGGTAACGGATTTTCCTTTGGCAATTACAATGCTCATGAGTTGTTGTTTACTTTACAAAGAGCGGTACATTACTATTACGACAGGAAAGATGTTTGGTATGAAATGGTTAGAAGAGCTATGTGGGAGGATCACAGCTGGCATTGGTCTGCTCATAAATATGTTGAACTTTACTCAAGTATAAGGTAAAATACTGAGGATGGATAAATTACTTACACCTTTTTAGAAGAAAAAATTTAATATCAAATACAAAAGGGTATTTGAAAAAACAAAGCCTTTGATAAAGCTGTTGGGGGGAGTAAAGTGTATATAGATAAGGAAACAATAAAAAAAGACTTTAAGAGGAAACTTACATCTATGTTTGCAGAAGATGTAGCTGAATCATCACCATTGCATAGATATCAAGCTTTAGGACTATTGATTAAGGAATATGCTTCTAACAACTGGTTAAAAACAAGAAAACAGTATACAGAGAAGAAAGAAAAGCAAGTATATTACTTCTCTATGGAATTCCTAATTGGAAGATTATTGATGAGCAATCTTATCAATCTTGGTATCAAAGATGAATGCGAAAAGGCCTTACAGGAATTGGGCATAGACTTGAAAGAATTAGAGGAAGTTGAAGTAGATGCAGGTTTAGGTAACGGTGGTCTTGGAAGATTAGCAGCCTGTTTCTTAGATTCCATGGCTTCTCTTGGTATACCAGGACATGGTTGTGGTATCAGATACAATTATGGATTATTTGAGCAAAAAATTGTAGACGGTTATCAGGTTGAAATTCCAGATAATTGGTTGAGAGACGGAAATGTATGGGAAACTCGTAAGGAAGATAAGGCGGTAGAAGTAAAATTCGGCGGTTATGTTGAAACTTGCTATGTAAATGGCAGACTTACTTTTATCCATAAGGATTATGAAACTATAATCGCAGTTCCTTATGATATGCCTATAATAGGTTACCATAATAACACTGTAAATACTTTAAGATTATGGAGTGCTGAACCTGTAGGTAGAGAATTTGACTTTAATTCTTTCAGTAAGGGTGAATATAACAAGGCAGTAGAGTATAAGTCTTGGGTAGAATCAATTTCACAGGTACTTTATCCAGACGACTCAAGAGAAGAAGGAAGAATTCTAAGACTTAAGCAGCAATACTTCTTTGTAAGTGCAGGAATTCAAAGTATAATTAGAAGATTTAAGAAATCCGGTATTCCTATTCAGAAGTTCGATGAATATGTAGCAATACATATTAACGACACTCATCCTGCTGTAGGTGTTGCTGAACTTATGAGAATACTAGTGGATGAAGAGCAATTATCCTGGGAGGAAGCTTGGAGAATTACAACTAACACTATGGCCTATACAAATCATACTATAATGGCAGAAGCATTAGAAAAATGGCCAATAGATATGTTTAGAAGCATATTACCAAGAATCTACATGATAGTTGAAGAAATTAACAGAAGATTTGTAGAGGAATTATCTGCAAGATATCCTGGAGATGAGCAAAAAATACGTGATATGGCTATTATCGGCAACGGTAATATTAGAATGGCTCACCTAGCTATAGTAGGAAGCCACTCCGTTAACGGTGTAGCTAAGCTTCATACTGAAATACTTAAAAAGCAAGAATTAGCAAACTTCTATCACTATTATCCAAACAAGTTTAATAACAAGACTAATGGTATAACTCATAGAAGATGGTTAATTCAGGCTAATCCAAGGTTGGCATCTGTTGTAAGCAGTGCTATCGGTAATAAGTGGATATATGTGCCTACAGATCTTAGAAGATTAATGGGCTTCTCTAAGGATCCATCATTCCAGAAGAAGATAGAGGAAGTTAAGACAGCAAACAAGATAGATTTCTCTAACTATGTTAAGGAGAATTATAATATAGATATAGATCCAAATTCTATATTCGATGTCCAGGTTAAGAGATTGCATGCATACAAGAGACAGCTCCTGAATGTATTCCATATTATGGACCTCTATTATAGACTTAAGGAGAATCCTGACTTAGATATTGTTCCTAGAACATTTATCTTTGGTGCAAAGGCGTCTCCAAGTTATTATCTTGCTAAGCAGATAATTAAGCTTATAAATACAGTAGCAGATAAGATTAATAATGACACTTCTATAAAGGGTAAGATAAAGGTTGTATTCCTAGAAAACTACAGAGTATCCTTAGCAGAAAAAATAATTCCTGCGGCAGATGTAAGTGAACAAATTTCTACTACCACTAAGGAAGCTTCTGGAACAGGTAACATGAAGTTTATGATGAATGGTGCTGTAACTATAGCAACCTTAGATGGTGCAAATATCGAAATAAGAGATGAAGTAGGGGACGATAATATCGTAATCTTCGGCTTGAAGGACTATGAAGTTCTAAACTACTACAAAAATGGCGGCTATTCCGCTATGGATCTTTTCAAGAACGACATCAGACTTAACAGAATAGTAAATAGTCTTATAGATGGAACCTTTGATGTATCCTACAATGAATTCAAGTTGATATACGATCACTTGTTATATCAAAATGATGAATTCTTTGTACTTAAGGACTTTGATTCCTATGTAAATGCACAAAACACAATTAACGATTTATATAAGAATAGATCAAGATGGAATGAAATGTGTATTTGCAATATAGCAAATTCTGGTGAATTCTCCAGTGACCATACAATTATGCGTTACAGCAAGGGAATTTGGAATACAAAGCCTTCTATAATTCTATAGTAACTAACAGAAGCTTGGTTTTATCGCCAAGCTTCTATTTTTTCTAAGGCTATTTTGAGCTTTTTCCAATCTTCTTCATAGACTTTTAATAATTCTTCACTCCTATTATAAATCAAGGCTGAGGGATGATACATAGGAAATACATATACACCTAATTTTTCATTAAAGTAAATAATACCGTGACATTCACCGATGCTCTTAAATTCTGTAAATCTTCGTAAAGGAATATTACCTAAAGTTACTATTATAGATGGATTTACTAGCTTTATTTCTTCATCTAGCACTTCACGAAAAAGTTCTATTTCAGAGGATTTAGGAGTCCTATTGCTAATGGTTTCTTTACCATTCTTTCCTTTAGTAATTTTAATAGGTCTAAAAAAGCAAGTATTACTAATTCTAATATTTTCACAGCTTAATCCAATACTATTAAGATACTTGTCTAAAATTTTACCGGCAGCTCCAACAAAAGGTCTTTGCTTTTCTACTTCAGTTTTCCCTGGAGCTTCACCAATAAACATTATTCTGCAAGGAATAGGTCCATGACCGGTTATCCATCCGGCAATGGGCTCCTCTTTATAATTTTCTACTATAGTTTTTATATTTTTTACTATATCTTCATAAATCATAGCCATATACTCTCCAATCGTAAAGTATATATTCTACTGTATCTTGTTCAAAAATATTATTTGCATTTTATTGAAGGGTATAAGCTTTAGAGATTTGTGAATTTTACCATTGCCCATATCTTTCATATATGATTAAATATATGGGGTAAGGATTAATAGACTAGAAGGGATAGAAGAATGAATAAGAAAAAAATTAAGATTTTTATGCTAATGGGATGGATGATTATAATCTTTCTATTCTCCCACCAGCCAGCAGAAATATCAAACCAAAATAATGAGTTTGTTGTGTATCTATTCAATCTATTAGGCATAGACCTAAATAGCCTTTTAGGTGAGATAGTTCATTATATTATTCGAAAGGCAGCTCACTTCACTGAATATTTTATTTTATTCATACTTTTTTATAATGTATTTAAAGAAGATAAGAGTTTTTCAAAGTCCCTAATTTATTCACTAATAGGTGTGTTTTTATATGCTTGTAGTGATGAATTTCATCAGTTGTTTGTAGAAGGAAGATCTGGAAAGTTTACAGATGTACTTATAGATACCGGAGGAGGACTTGCTGCTCTTATGGTAATTTATTGTGGTGTTACTTTTAAAAAGAAGTCAAGTAATTAATGTAGTTTAATATTGGATTTTTGAATTTAGTAGAAAGTTTAAAGCAAATATTATGTTTATAGGCTAAAAACTATAATAAGTTTTTAGCCTAAAATTTAATAATTTTGCTTTTTATATTTTTTATTTTTGTACATATTATTATCTGCATTGTATAATATGGATTGCATTTTTGAAATTGATGTTTCGGAGTATGCTAACCCAATTGATATATCAATAGGTATACTATCAGTGTTTTCATTGAATAAATTAATGGCTTTTTGAAGTTCATTATAAAGCTGTTTTACTTCAAAACAAGACTTGCCCTTTATAATAATAACAAATTCATCTCCGCCTATCCTTGCAATTACATGTTCATTACTAAATACTGATTTTAAAACCTTTGCTGTATTTTTTATAAGGGTATTACCTATTAAGTGGCCATGGGAATCATTTATATATTTTAACCTATCTAAATCACATAGGATAATACCAACTGAAGTATCAATTGTAGTGTTTAAGGAGTTCATTTCTTTTAAGAAATAATTCTGGTTATATAAACCTGTTAGTTTGTCAGTGTATCCTATTTTTTCAAGTCTTTGCTCTAATTCTTTTATATCGGTAACATTTCTGGTGATTGCTTCTACAGCAATAAGTTGTCCATTATCATCATATATAGGAATAATATAGTCCTGCAACCATATGTAATAACCGTCTTTATGTTTAAACCGTACTTCAAACATCTTGGAAAAGTCTGTTTTACTATCTATTTTTGACATTTGTATATGGTAATCATCAGGATGTACTATTTCAAAGGGTAACATGGGATTTTTATAATGTTCTTCTATTGAATATCCAAGTATCTTTTCAGCACAAGGATTTAAGTAGCTAAACTTTATTTCAGGTACAAGTTCCAGTCTGCAAATGATATCTTTAGAATTCTCACACATATTAAAAAACATTTTTTCTCGAGCTTCCAGTTCCTGATATTTGGTAATATTAATAAGTGAAAGGTACAACTTTTCCTGATTATCATCTGTTAGTAATGGAGTGGCATGTACATCAAAATACAGTTTTAATCCATCCTTTGTAATAATCTCAGTGTTAAAGTTTTTAATGGAAGCTATATCACTATAAGTATATTTTAGATATTTTGAAATGTTTGTATTTAACATTTCTTTATCTGTATAACCTAATATATCAAAACAATTAAAACTAATATAGGTTATATTCCCATATTTATCTAACTCTATTTGTAGCTCTCGCGATACAAATCTTTCGCTAGTAGTTATGAATGAATCCATTTAGATCCCCCCCGAACAAAAACAGAAAGTTATTAAAATAAATGGACATTACGTAATACAATAGTTGCTGTAATATAATTATAGTATATAAAGTATTTTTTTGCTATATTATGTAATTATATGCTAAACAAAAAACAGAAAAACAAAAGCTAAAAACTGTAGTAAGTTTTTAGCTTAAGTTTCCTTAATGTATTCGATAATTAAAAGCTATATTTATAAGGGCAATTTTTATATTTATATTGTAGATAGGCAAAAATATAGAAATATAAAGAACCTTTATTAGCTTGAAAAAAGATTAAAAATGCTGATAGATGGTCTTTAATTTTTGTATAGGAAATTATAAAATTTTAAATAGAGTTAATCGAAGGATTAGGCTATTACCATATCCACAAGCTGTTCTAATGAGCAATGAGCTATCATATCTGGGGCAAAATCAATTGACCATTGCAAATTAGATTCTTTAACGGCTTTTTCTGCTGCCGCTCTAGAGTATCCGTATATTTTAATTATTCCTTTTATAGTATCTTCAATGACTTTTTCTTTAAACTTTTCATCGTATATCATAGAAGCTAACCTCCAATAATTAATTTAAATTATAGTAATTATAACTGAAAGTGGGCTTAATATCCACTGTTTTTATATTGACAATAGTGTATATTATATATAGATGTTTTTATGGTAAAATAATATATAAAATTATGAAAGAACTAAATAAAATGGAGGATAATAAAATTTATAAACTTTTAAGCAAATTATATTTAATAAAAATATGAAATATATAATTTCTTTATTGACTAAGTGTTGACATTAACAAAAGTTAATGATATTTTGAATACAAAAATAAATAATTTCAGGAGGTATATTAATGTCATCTAAGATGAAATGGGATGAACTTGTAGATAAAATTAACAATGAAGAAGATAGCCACTTAAAGGATATTGTATTATTGATTGAAAAGGAAAGTGAAGAACCAAGCCAGGAAGGTTATGATGAGATTTTAGCTAAGTTTGAAGAAGTAGAGCCTATAATTAAAGAATTACCAGCTAAAATGTATGTTGAGATAGATAGACTTATCAGAGGTAGAATGTTAAGAATATATGATAAGTTATTAGATAAGCTTGAGAAAACAAAAAATATAAGGAAGAAAACAAAGTGGGAATTATTTGTTGATGAAGCAAGGAAAAAGGATTGGAAGCCAGTTATTGAAGTGATAGACCTAATTGAAAGGATGGAAGAAGGCACAGTTACAAAAGAAGTATTTGAGGAAGTTGAGAAAAAGATTAATGAAATAGAACCATATTTAAATAAGAATTTATCACCTTTTGAATCTGATTGGGCAGAGAGAGAGTTTAATAAAAGGAAGAGAATTCTTGTAAATAAAATAGGAAGGTCAATGAATGAAAGTTTAGGAGATTATATAAAGGCTTTGAGGAAAGCTAAAGGCTATTCCCTAAAGGAGCTTGAAAATATAACTCAGATAAGTGCTTCATATATAAATAGGTTGGAAAATGGGTCCAGAAAAACTCTTACTATTCCTATGGCTGAAAAGCTAGCCAAAGGACTTGATGTACCAGTACAAGAATTTTTAACTAAATTAACAGGAATTAAAGGTAAAAATGAGGAAGACAAGGACGTTGTTTTAGAACTTACAGAGTTATTGGTTTTAAATAGCTATACAATCAAAGGAAAGAAAGCAACTAAAGAGCAGAAGGAAGCTTTAATTAATCTTGTTAACGCTATATTGTCAGCTACTTGGGATAAAGAAAAAATATTTAATGAGCAAATGGAAATAATGAAGTTAGTTGATTGCTTTAAAAAGTCAATAGAAGAATAAAAATCGGCTATGTTAAGCCGATTTTTATTTTTTTATAAAATAATTTGACAAAAGTATTGACGTAAACAAAAGTCAATGATATTATAATTATACACAAAAGGTACATAAAATAATTGAATTCACTAATGGTCAATGAAAAATGAGGAGCAGATATAAAATGAATAAAATAATAAACAAAGAAAATGACATGTTAAAAGAATTGCGCATTGAAAAATCAAAAGGGGAAGATTTTGACTTAATTCTTAAAAAAGAAACAGAATCAATGCCTGAAGGTTTAGGAGATTATATAAGAGTTAACAGAAAGGCTAAAGGGTATTCTTTAAAGGATCTTGAAAAAGTAACAGACATAAGCGCTTCATATATCAATAGATTGGAAAATGGAAACAGAACAAATCTTACAATTTCAATGGCCCATAGATTAGCTAGAGGTCTTGAAGTGCCGGTGAAGGAATTACTAGTAAGGTCAAAAATGGAATTTAAAGAAGATGAAATGAAGAGATATGAAATTATGAGTGAAAAAAGCAATATTAAGAGTTTTGGAGATTTGATAAAAAAACTCAGAGATGAAAGAAATTTAAGCTTACAGGATGTAGCAAATGCTGTTGGAATATCTGCTAGTTATATTTGTAGATTAGAGAAAAATGAAAGACGAAACCCAAGCTTATATATTGTTGATAAGTTGGCTTCCTTTTTTGAAATTCCTAGCAATGTAGTAGAAGGAATCTGTGCAAATTAAATAAAAAAAGCTGTTGTAAAATTATAGAGTAGTTTGCAACAGCTTTTTTACTATATTGTTCTTGTTTTTATACATATAATTATCTTTCTATGTTTTGTTGGTATCTGTTATCAAAAGTTTAAAATTATATTAGTAAGAAAAACATATAAAAATATTTATTTTTTATAGAAATATGATATAATATAAAATTATACACGATATATAAAAGGAATGATGCATATGTTTAATATAGGGCAAAGGCGATATAGCCATAAATTAAAAATTAAATATATAAAAATAAAAAGACCGTTTATTAGCTTAAAAAATGAGTAAAAAGCTGATAAACGGTCTTTATATTTTTTAATAATGTTATGAAGTAAACATTATAAAAAATATTAATAGGAGTGAAGGTGAATGGGTTTGTTTAGTATTTTTAAAACTTTAGTAGAAATCAAGGATGAAATAGTAGAATTAAAAGAAAAAGAAGTAATTGAATTGAGCAAAGAAGCAGCGTGAGAATATGGCTGTTGAGCTAAAAAAGCATAACAGCCTTTTTATATTTATTAGAATTTTATCATTATCCATTATAACAATTAACTACAACATTGAAACCTAAGGATTTAGCCATATTTACATCAAAATTATCATCTAAATGCATGCAATAAACCTTGTGTCTTAAGTTAGCTGGAATAATTTCAGTTAATTTGTTTAGTGATAGATGAGGAATATCATTGCTATCATAACTGCAAGTGTCTTGATATAAATAATCGATTTGATTTTTGGACAACTGTTCTAATATAGTAGCAGGAATGCTTTTGCCATCACCACTATAAAATATTTTTTTATTATTTAACTGAAGGATATAGGCAAAGCATTTTAAGGAGTTTGTGTGATCTTGGATTATGTATTTTAAATTTATATTTATATCTGGAATGACAGTAGCATTAGTATCGCATATAGGTAGAAAATCGTAATATTCTTCGTTTACTCCCATAGCAGTTAGCAAGGCCTTTAATGAGTTAGAATCAGGATAAATTAAGGTTGTTCTAATTTGTAGAATATGCTGGTTGTAAAGGATCACTTCTCCAAGGGAACCTATATGATCAGGATGCATGTGAGTGATGGCTACATATAAATGTTTTATTCCTTGGAGAAGATTGAGCTTTCCTAAAGATTGAAATACTGAGTCTCCACAATCTATTAGCAATAAAGTGGAGTTTCTTTTTATGTAGGCAGAATTGTTGCCTAACTTGTAATTGAAGGCACTTCCAGTACCTATAAAGTTTAAAGGGCCACTCTTATTTGAAACCATAGTTATTCACTCCTTACAAATTCAATCTTTAATAATATTTTAGTTTGTAACCATATGGATAAATTAAGAATACAAATATATTATGAGCAATTTTGGGGTCTAAATTTATGACGGGAATTATTTTATACAGTCTTGCCATTATATTATTAATTATATCAGCTATAAAAGATAGAAAGAAGACAAAGCTTGCTTTAAAAAAAGCATGGTATTCCTTTGAAGGTATAATGCCTCAATTTTTAGCAGTTATATGTATAATGGGCATTACTCTTTCAATAGTGACACCGGAGACTATGTCCAAAATATGTGGAAGAGAATCGGGACTTTTTGGTGTTATTATATCTACTTTCCTTGGGGCTATAACCTTAATGCCAACTTTTGTTGCTTTTTCAACAGCAAATATTCTTTTGAAAAACGGAGCAGGTTATGCCCAGATAGCAGCTATGGTTTCAACTTTAACTTTAGTTGGCATTGTTACCTTTCCATTAGAATCTAAATATATAGGGAAAAAAGCAGCATTTTTAAGAAACTTTTTAGCTTTTCTCTTTTCTTTCGTAGTGGCATATGTATTTGGAAAGGTGATGGAATAAAAATGGGGAAATTTTTAAAAAGATATACATTATTTATATGTGTATTGTTTGTCATAATAGTTTTGATATTGATTAATAAAGATATAGGATTAAATTCTATAAAGCTAGCAGAGGATAGTTTTATTCAAATGATAGAAGTGGTACCTCCTATAATGATTTTATTAGGTCTTGTGGATGTATGGATATCCAGAGAAAAAATGATGAAGTATATGGGCGAAGATTCTGGCTTAAAGGGAATAATATTATCCATAATTATAGCTTCAATAGGGGCAGGACCTATGTATGCCGCCTTTCCTTTTACAGCTGTACTTATAAAAAAGGGAGTTAAATTTTCCAATGTGATTACTTTTATGAATGCATGGTGTGTTATTAAGATATCTACAGTACTTTTTGAAATTTCATCTTTAGGTTATAATTTTACTTTTCTTAGATTAATTATTGATATTCCTGGCGTAATTATTATGGCATATCTAACAGAAAAGCTCATGGGAAAAGATGAATTGACAAAAATTTATAGAGCTTAGATTTTTATTTTTTCCTAGGTATCCTATTATTCTATTATGTTATTCAGTGAAAAAGTAATAAGTGTTGCTTTTTCATAGTAATGATGAGAATATTCTGCAGAAAGATTCTAATAATTTTATAGGATAGGAACTTTGATTCCATTCTTTAGGATGGATCTTTCTGCTGTCTTTTAAATCATCTAAAAAGTAATTTTCAAGCTCTTGAGTAACTTCGCTGTCATATATAACAGCATTAATTTCGTAATTTAGTTCAAAGCTTCTTCTGTCCATATTGGCGGTACCTACAGTACATATCTTGCCGTCCACCGTAATAATCTTAGAATGAATAAAAGCAGAAGGTCTGTATAAATACACTTCTACGCCACAATTGGATAGTTCTGCTAAATATGTTCTGGAAGCGTAATAAACAAGAAGATGATCATAAGTTCCTGGAAATAGTATTTTTACATCAATTCCGCTTAAAGCAGTTACTTTAAGAACTTCTAAAAGACTTTCTGAAGGTACAAAATATGGAGAGGTTATATAAATATTTTTTTTAGATAAACTTATCATTTTAATTATAGCCTGTTCAATAGAATGATACTTTGAATCTGGACCACTCCTAACTAATTGCATTACCTTTTCTCCATCTACAGAAGGAACTTTAAAATATTCTCTAAAATCTTCCCCATGGAAGGAAAGTTCTTTATGAGCATTTTTTATGGTTATATAATCGTCTATAAACACTGCTTGCAGTCCTAATACAAAATCGCCCCTTACCATGAGATGGGTGTCTCGCCAGTATCCAAGTTTACCTTTACCTAAATATTCATCTCCGATATTGATACCACCAATAAAGCCAACTTCACCGTCTATAACTACAATTTTTCTATGATTTCTAAAGTTGATTTGAGTATTGATTATTTTAACTAGAGGAGCAAGAAAATAAGAATATTGAACTACATCTACTCCAGCTTGACGAAGTTCTCTTATATAATTTCTTGTAACAGATATGGATCCTACTCTATCCATAATTATTCTAACTTTTACACCTTCTTGGGCCTTTTTTATAAGAATATTCTTTATTTCATTTCCAATGGTATCGCTTTTCATTATATAGTATTCCATGTTAATATGATGTTTGGCTTTTATTAACTCCTCCTTTAATAGAGCAAACTTTTCTTCTCCGTTGTTTAGTATTTTTATTTCGTTATGAATATATAAAGGAGAGTTGCTATTGTTTGCTATTAATTCGATAAGAGGTAAATACTCCATATCATTTAAGTGTCCTACTGCGGTATTTATTAGTTCTTGAATAGTAGGAGAAAAGTCTTCTGGTAGTTTGTGGATTTTCCAATTCCGGCCTAGAAAAAGATACAGTATTATACCTACAGGAGGAAGAAGTAGAAAAATTAAAAGCCAAGCGATAGTCTTTTCTGGTTGTTTTCGCTCAAGCATTATAATGGTAAGAGTAAGTATTATATATAATATAAAACATATAGATATAATATAACTCATAAAAAAACCTCGCTGTAAGAAATAAAATTGACAATAATTTGGTATATTACAATTATCACCAGTAACTATAATAAATATTCCAGTATTAGCTTATTATTTTTTAGATAAATATTAAATAGTAGGAATTTTTATCATAGTAATTTTTTAATAATAAAATTACTAAAAAAATTCAAAAAATCTATTGACACATAAACTTAATCTAACTATAATCATTAATGTAGTGATTGATAAATCACAAATATCTGGTGATAATGGCGTGAGTGTTACACCCGTTCCCATCCCGAACACGAAGGTTAAGACTTACAGCGCCGATGGTACTGCTTGGGAGACCGAGTGGAAGAGTAGGACGTTGCCAGGTACAATATGGATCTTTAGCTCAGTTGGTTAGAGCAACCGGCTCATAACCGGTCGGTCCGGGGTTCGAGTCCCTGAAGGTCCACCATATGGGGGTATAGCTCAGCTGGGAGAGCACCTGCCTTGCACGCAGGGGGTCAAGAGTTCGAATCTCTTTATCTCCACCAAAAGAAGCCATGAACGAAAGTTCATGGCTTTTTTTACT
>Ga0209537_1002707_pt1 | contig 17303 bp, 9 predicted proteins | sample BioPla4DNA1_FD_187698 | JGI IMG/M metagenome (GOLD analysis project Ga0209537, IMG submission 187698) | Biogas fermentation microbial communities from Germany - Plant 4 DNA1 (SPAdes) (version 2) | ecosystem: Engineered > Bioreactor > Anaerobic > Digestate | place: Bielefeld, North... | reverse complement strand
TTACAGTCAATTTATGGAAATGAGGCTTATAGCTCCTTATTTAACTAATTTTTTTAGGTAAATCATTGTTTTTGGTAGTATTGAGTTTGTTTTTAATTTGAAATAAGGGAATTATGCAAGACCCTTATATAACTGTAACTTTAAATAAAAGACCTGTAGATTGAGATAATTTACTTGGGGATCCGAGAAAGAAAAATTCCTGCAACAAGTTTCAATCCTTCTTATGCTGGATAATAATCTATCACCCCTGGAAGAAATTAGTCGGCTTAAAAAGGAAATTAGAGTTTCAATCCTTCTTATGCTGGATAATAATCTATCACCTTGAACCAATCTTAATTACTGATGAAAGACAATGGTGTTTCAATCCTTCTTATGCTGGATAATAATCTATCACCCTTTCTTGAAAAGAGCCAGTCTCCGAAAATAGAAGAAAGTTTCAATCCTTCTTATGCTGGATAATAATCTATCACCCTGATAAGATGAATATGAAATAAACTTCTAAGGGGTTGGTTTCAATCCTTCTTATGCTGGATAATAATCTATCACCCCTGGCTTTTTAGTCTTTTATTTCTGGGATAGTTCGGTTTCAATCCTTCTTATGCTGGATAATAATCTATCACCCTGGACAGTACTCGGATACTAGGAGGGATATAATGCGTTTCAATCCTTCTTATGCTGGATAATAATCTATCACCTTTGTATCTATGATTATAATACATTCCGTATCATTTTGTTTCAATCCTTCTTATGCTGGATAATAATCTATCACCAAGATATTTTATTTTTTTCAAGTTTGGCTATTACACTGTTTCAATCCTTCTTATGCTGGATAATAATCTATCACCAGGTTGAGGGGGTCCTGGAAATTGACGGGAAAAAACGTTTCAATCCTTCTTATGCTGGATAATAATCTATCACCTTTGTTATACTACTGTTACAAAGTAAAATATGCAAATAGTTTCAATCCTTCTTATGCTGGATAATAATCTATCACCGGAAATTTACTCATGGATATTCACGAAGCTATAGAGTTTCAATCCTTCTTATGCTGGATAATAATCTATCACTAGGCAATCAATGTCCTTTATCATTCACTTTAGATTAGTTTCAATCCTTCTTATGCTGGATAATAATCTATCACCCAAAGATGCCTAATAGTTGTAGAGAATGTCCGTTTTAGTTTCAATCCTTCTTATGCTGGATAATAATCTATCACTAGAATATAATTCTCGTCCACCACAGGGAAATTGCGGTTTCAATCCTTCTTATGCTGGATAATAATCTATCACTTTTATTCTTCCTGTTTAATTATATTATAACATGTTATGTTTCAATCCTTCTTATGCTGGATAATAATCTATCACACGGGAAACTTGCTAATATTGGTGATGATATATCTAGGTTTCAATCCTTCTTATGCTGGATAATAATCTATCACCATATGCCTTTTCCAGTCTACATCCTTCACTATCTCCATATAGTTTCAATCCTTCTTATGCTGGATAATAATCTATCACCAAAATAATTTTTAATAATCCAGAAACTGAGTTTATAAGTTTCAATCCTTCTTATGCTGGATAATAATCTATCACTGGGATGTAGGGTGTGACGTATTTATGTCGTAAAATGGTTTCAATCCTTCTTATGCTGGATAATAATCTATCACTTTGAGTTGATTCTTTTATTATGAAATCAGTTATAATGTTTCAATCCTTCTTATGCTGGATAATAATCTATCACATAATGCTCATTGGATAAGTAATATAATATAAACAGGTTTCAATCCTTCTTATGCTGGATAATAATCTATCACATATGTTGATGATAAGGAACGATAATGATGCAAAAAAGTTTCAATCCTTCTTATGCTGGATAATAATCTATCACCTCATCCTGAGTGAACAGCCTGCTGGCCCCTGTAACATTGTTTCAATCCTTCTTATGCTGGATAATAATCTATCACTCGCTCCCGGCAGCGGACCGGGAGCAGGTTTTTTATGTTTCAATCCTTCTTATGCTGGATAATAATCTATCACCTAGAGAAAAAAACTTTATTTTTAGCTATATATAATAGTTTCAATCCTTCTTATGCTGGATAATAATCTATCACAAATAAATGTCTAGTGTAAAGCTATACCCACATCAGGGTTTCAATCCTTCTTATGCTGGATAATAATCTATCACACTGTAACTGTTCCAGCTATTGCAACTTGTTGCGGTGGTTTCAATCCTTCTTATGCTGGATAATAATCTATCACTCAGCTTGAGCAGTACCGATAATGTAATAGTCACTATGTTTCAATCCTTCTTATGCTGGATAATAATCTATCACTTACAAATACTTGATAAGTATAACGAAACCTTGAATTGTTTCAATCCTTCTTATGCTGGATAATAATCTATCACATTGCTAATATTATAGTTATATTTTTTGCTGATAATGTTTCAATCCTTCTTATGCTGGATAATAATCTATCACCTTATAAAATTTTACAAACTCATAAGTATTCTTCGAGTTTCAATCCTTCTTATGCTGGATAATAATCTATCACCGTCCACTACTTCCTAACCCTCCCCTATCCTTATTTCCGTTTCAATCCTTCTTATGCTGGATAATAATCTATCACCAATATAGTGCTGACAAAAATTCCTATCCTCATAGAGTTTCAATCCTTCTTATGCTGGATAATAATCTATCACGAAAAAGCATTGGTATTCCTGGATTTGGGTAAAGGGTTTCAATCCTTCTTATGCTGGATAATAATCTATCACATCAATCAGTCTAAATAAATCCTCTTTATCTTTTGCGTTTCAATCCTTCTTATGCTGGATAATAATCTATCACAAGGTACTACTGTGTTCCTACTTCCTAGTTTATAATCGTTTCAATCCTTCTTATGCTGGATAATAATCTATCACATAGCAACTCAATATATATTGAAAAAGACAGGAAAAGTTTCAATCCTTCTTATGCTGGATAATAATCTATCACTCCATTATTTCTACTACATTGCCCCAACGACTGTGCTGTTTCAATCCTTCTTATGCTGGATAATAATCTATCACCTACTATAGTATAATCTGAAATATCGTCTATATCGCCGTTTCAATCCTTCTTATGCTGGATAATAATCTATCACACAGTATTTGAATAACCCTTCCTGTAACAGTTTAGGTTTCAATCCTTCTTATGCTGGATAATAATCTATCACTTACCCCGTTGAAAGAGAAGATGTAACAATACTTGAGTTTCAATCCTTCTTATGCTGGATAATAATCTATCACCAGCCAGATGTTTGGAGTACCGATTGAACAGATTGGGTTTCAATCCTTCTTATGCTGGATAATAATCTATCACTATTTTTTTTAACAATTCTTTATCAATGTTTGTAGGTTTCAATCCTTCTTATGCTGGATAATAATCTATCACTCTATTCCTTCGTTATCTACAGTTAATTCATAAGCGTTTCAATCCTTCTTATGCTGGATAATAATCTATCACTGGAAATAAAAAGCAAATATGAAGCAATGATGATAGGTTTCAATCCTTCTTATGCTGGATAATAATCTATCACTCAAAAGACAAAGGAAGATATCCTTCCTTCTTAATGTTTCAATCCTTCTTATGCTGGATAATAATCTATCACAATGATTATACTGGAAGTAGAACTACAAGGGAAGTTGTGTTTCAATCCTTCTTATGCTGGATAATAATCTATCACCCTTAAAAATTATAGACTTATCTTTATCCCATGATTGTTTCAATCCTTCTTATGCTGGATAATAATCTATCACCTAAAGATGAGCAATTAGTTACATTAAAAATAACAGAGTTTCAATCCTTCTTATGCTGGATAATAATCTATCACAACCATTACACGACACTAAAAGAGTTAAGCAGTTTAGTTTCAATCCTTCTTATGCTGGATAATAATCTATCACTAGTTTCATATTATCACCGTGTTTATAATTTTTAAGTTTCAATCCTTCTTATGCTGGATAATAATCTATCACTTAGATAGTCCTTCTGACTGAAGTTTAAGAATATAGTGTTTCAATCCTTCTTATGCTGGATAATAATCTATCACAGAGTTGACACCGAATCAGCAAATAGAAGAAACAGGTTTCAATCCTTCTTATGCTGGATAATAATCTATCACTCTTTATATCAATTACAATCAATTACTATCAACTCCGCGTTTCAATCCTTCTTATGCTGGATAATAATCTATCACTATAGCCCATTTCTACCGCTATCTCTTCCCAAGTCTGTTTCAATCCTTCTTATGCTGGATAATAATCTATCACCTTGGTTTGCTGCAATAATTCCCATCTTCCACTTACGTTTCAATCCTTCTTATGCTGGATAATAATCTATCACTGTTTTTATCTCTCCTTTCGTTTATCCTATTATAATAGTTTCAATCCTTCTTATGCTGGATAATAATCTATCACTAAAAAGACAGGTGAATTTATCTATGGAAAAAGCATAGTTTCAATCCTTCTTATGCTGGATAATAATCTATCACTTAATTTTGTTTCCGGATATATGCTCTTTGTTTGCCAGTTTCAATCCTTCTTATGCTGGATAATAATCTATCACCACTTGGTAACTCTATGAATAGAATCCCGTATCTGGTTTCAATCCTTCTTATGCTGGATAATAATCTATCACCAAATTGCCACTCATAGGCGGAATATTCGATACTAAGGTTTCAATCCTTCTTATGCTGGATAATAATCTATCACATAGATATTAATAAATCAGAGATTATTGATTTCTTATGTTTCAATCCTTCTTATGCTGGATAATAATCTATCACCCGTATTTATGAAGTCTTACCAGGTCAAAAGCGTTGCAGTTTCAATCCTTCTTATGCTGGATAATAATCTATCACCATTTAATCATTTTATTTCTGTATGTATCCCATACTCGTTTCAATCCTTCTTATGCTGGATAATAATCTATCACTTTGCAACCAAGCAGATGCAAAGAATAGTTGATAGGTTTCAATCCTTCTTATGCTGGATAATAATCTATCACCCAGGCTGTTTGGGTTGTCCAGTCCGGTTGCTTCTTTAGTTTCAATCCTTCTTATGCTGGATAATAATCTATCACACAGTATTTGAATAACCCTTCCTGTAACAGTTTAGGTTTCAATCCTTCTTATGCTGGATAATAATCTATCACTTACCCCGTTGAAAGAGAAGATGTAACAATACTTGAGTTTCAATCCTTCTTATGCTGGATAATAATCTATCACAAAATCCGATCAGGACTCCGGAAACCTTCCAGGAATAGTTTCAATCCTTCTTATGCTGGATAATAATCTATCACCCTGTTCAATTTCTGAGTTTATTTTAATGTCCACTAGTTTCAATCCTTCTTATGCTGGATAATAATCTATCACTCAATCCGAATTACAGGATTGTCTGTCCCCATGGAAGTTTCAATCCTTCTTATGCTGGATAATAATCTATCACTGATTCTTATTCAGAGGGAGCTTATCTTTTATTTAGTTTCAATCCTTCTTATGCTGGATAATAATCTATCACTAGAATTGAGGAATTTGAAAGTCACCTATCACTATGTTTCAATCCTTCTTATGCTGGATAATAATCTATCACTAAGTTCAAAGGCCAGTGTAAGGCCAGAAGCCAGTATCGTTTCAATCCTTCTTATGCTGGATAATAATCTATCACAAAGCAGGGAGCACCGTAGGTGGTCTAGTTATATAGTTTCAATCCTTCTTATGCTGGATAATAATCTATCACTGAGTACTACCAGAAAGATTAGGAGGTGGCCAAGATGTTTCAATCCTTCTTATGCTGGATAATAATCTATCACCTCGTACAGGTCTTCTACTAAGTCAATACATATCCTCTGTTTCAATCCTTCTTATGCTGGATAATAATCTATCACTTAGTTATCGTCACCTATCAGAAAAATCAGGATTATGTTTCAATCCTTCTTATGCTGGATAATAATCTATCACTTGATGTTATAGATTCAGGAGCAATCTTAATACCAGAAGTTTCAATCCTTCTTATGCTGGATAATAATCTATCACCAAATTAGGTTTAACGAATTAGATGCAGACCATGTTAGTTTCAATCCTTCTTATGCTGGATAATAATCTATCACTTGTTACCAAATCTATTGCAAGTGCTTCAATGTAATCGTTTCAATCCTTCTTATGCTGGATAATAATCTATCACGCAATGTGAATTTGTGCAGTCAAGTAAATCTTTTAGTTTCAATCCTTCTTATGCTGGATAATAATCTATCACAAACTTCTATCACATCGCCTACTTCGTGACTATAGCCGTTTCAATCCTTCTTATGCTGGATAATAATCTATCACACACATGGAATTTTCCAAAACTTCTAAGATGAACCTCGTTTCAATCCTTCTTATGCTGGATAATAATCTATCACGCATTTCTTCTAGTAGCATACGTAACTGTTTATCAGTTTCAATCCTTCTTATGCTGGATAATAATCTATCACTTTGCAATTGGTGAATATGAAATCAAGGAAGTAGGGTTTCAATCCTTCTTATGCTGGATAATAATCTATCACTATTTTAAATTCAATCCCAGGAGCTTGTATGCCTACGACAGTTTCAATCCTTCTTATGCTGGATAATAATCTATCACGCTGAACTTGTTTTAACTGTATCCCCTAACTCATAATGTTTCAATCCTTCTTATGCTGGATAATAATCTATCACATAGACCCATATATAGATATAGACACAGAAACACCTGGTTTCAATCCTTCTTATGCTGGATAATAATCTATCACAGGTGTTTTTATTATGCCAAGAAAACCTATGAGCAAGTTTCAATCCTTCTTATGCTGGATAATAATCTATCACCCTCAAAAACCCGATCAAAGGTGTAATTAATATATTGTTTCAATCCTTCTTATGCTGGATAATAATCTATCACTTTGGGACATAATAACCCATTAGCTGGCCATCTACCAGAGTTTCAATCCTTCTTATGCTGGATAATAATCTATCACCGGGTATCATTGAATTTGATGAGGAAAGGAAGAGGGGTTTCAATCCTTCTTATGCTGGATAATAATCTATCACTTGTTACCAAATCTATTGCAAGTGCTTCAATGTAATCGTTTCAATCCTTCTTATGCTGGATAATAATCTATCACACTCCATATTTAGAATTTCAAAAAGGATTGTTGATGTTTCAATCCTTCTTATGCTGGATAATAATCTATCACCTCAGAGGGTAAGTATCAAAATTATCAAAAACAAAAGTTTCAATCCTTCTTATGCTGGATAATAATCTATCACCCGATGTTTGTATTTCATACGGAGGATCCGTCACTACGTTTCAATCCTTCTTATGCTGGATAATAATCTATCACTAAACTGATATAAATCTTCTGTATTCTTCTGTCTAAGTTTCAATCCTTCTTATGCTGGATAATAATCTATCACTTCGATAGGTTCCCCTATATCTTCCCCTAGTTCGTTGTTTCAATCCTTCTTATGCTGGATAATAATCTATCACTAAATTCCTCAACCACCCTAACGGTATCTTCAAAAGAGTTTCAATCCTTCTTATGCTGGATAATAATCTATCACACACCATTATCTAACAGTAACCTTATTTGTTCGTGTTGTTTCAATCCTTCTTATGCTGGATAATAATCTATCACTGCGTCAATAACATTCAGGACTGTTGCTTTCATTTTTTGTTTCAATCCTTCTTATGCTGGATAATAATCTATCACCCGTTACAGTACCAAAAAGTTATTATGACAAGGCTTTCCAAGAATATTTAAGAATATAACTACACCCCCATTCGATGTATATTTATACATATTGTATCATATTAATGGGCTTTGCCGCAAAAATATATTTATTAAAAACATTATATCTACAATGTTCATCTGTGACTGCATATATATTCATCAATAAATTTATATTAGAACAAAAAATTATATAACTGTTTCTCTTATTAAAGTACCGAAACCTCTACTTATAGATTTACCTATGCCTATGTATTCAGGTAAGTATATATTAGAAAAAAAATATCCAGTAAACCCTATCATATCTTTATTTTTAAATTTGACAGAGATCTCTGATAACGATGGTACTACTGTTATTTTTTCTTCAATCCACCATCCTATTCCTTTGGCAAAACTGAGAATATTACCTGTAATAATAGACTTGAAAAACTGTGTTTTTTCCTTATTACATGCATTAATATATTTTTCTTTATAAATATCATAGTTCTCCTGGTTTAAACCCAACCATGGTGTTATAAAAATATACTTGTAAATAGGCATATCATAGTCTTTATTAATTATTAAAGTCTCTTTATTTACAGATAATTTACTACAAGGAGAAATATACTCTTTATCACCTAGCACTAATTTATCTATATCTAAAAAATGCTCTTTAATTAAATCACCACCTTCATTAAGCCCTAATATAAAGGGTTTATTATCAATAATTTTGTATTGAATAAGGGGATAACCATATCGTAAAGTACCATCTTGATAATGATTATGGAATAAAATTTCTTTAAAGTTATTAGCAAAAAATCCCCTTAATTTATGCCCATATCTTATCGAAAGATCATCTTCAATATCAAATTTTAAAGTAACTAATTGTATTTCTGACAATAGGCTCACCTCTATATAATTTAAATATTAAATATATATTACTTAATGCATATATTTCTATAAGTACAATCAGTACATCTACTTTTGTACTTCGTTTTTTGGGGGAAATAGCCCTTTTCTATAATATTAATTATGTCTTCAATCATATTCTCAACAATATTATAATCTTTTTTATCTATTGTTATTTCTTTAAGTAAATTCTTACTTCTAACATAAACTACATATGCTTTGTTTACATGAATATTGTAATTGTCCTCAATAAGCATACTGTACATAACTGCCTGGTATTTGTGTGTTAAAAAGAGTCTATCCTTATATTGAGCAAATTTATAATCTAAGGAGGCAGCAGTACCATCATCTAAAAATAATACTTCATCTATTATCCCATGAATTCTATATCTTCTTGAATACAATTTTTGTTCTAACAACTTTTCCTTAACACCTATTCTCTTTCTCAAATAATTTTTGTTTATAATGGCTTTCCTTTTATGGATTTCTCTTCCCATCATAACCTTAAATCTGTTTTTCTCATACTGTGATATTTTTAAATAAGACATAAAATATATAAAACGAGGACAATAAAGATATTCTATCACTTCTGATGGTGTTATACTGACATAATTATCCATATTATCACCTAAATAAAAAAAGAGCTAATTTCATCGTTTACCATGGCTTTATCAAAAGCCTGTCCTAGTAACTCTACCTTTTTAAAATCCTCCTGACACATCGGAAAAATATAAACAGAATCCTCTTCTGGGTCAATTACCGTCTCAGCAAAAACCACTAATTCATCAAGTAAATTAGTATCAATATTGCCTAGAAATACAGATTTTTGTACTCTATATAATCCTTGCTCAATAGCTTTATCAGATATTTTTTTCCTAACCTTATCTACCGCAATATCATATATAAACCAAACAAGCAATCTTATCTTCCTTTCTTCATAGCTTTATAAGCTTATTAGCTAAATTATGAGCATCATACTGAATAGTATTTTCAATTGTTATTTGACGTCCCTTATAACGAACTCTACTTTGAAAATACTCATTTAAGGCTGTTAAAAGTACTTTTTTACCTTCGTCATTCAAAGTTAATCCACCAGTTATTCTATCAAAAAATGATTTATTGATTTGCTTACGACTAAATAATTTCATCACAACCCTATCTATATAGTGTCGATACGGCTCAATAAAATCAAAAACAAAAGATTTTTTATTATATCCATCAGTATGGAGGATCCCGACATAAGGATCAAGACCAGCAATAATTAAAGCCTTTTCAACTTTTCCATATAATACTCCATATCCATAATTCAATAAACAATTAAATTCGTCTTTAGCTGGCCTAAAACTTCTTCCTTCAAACTTATATCTATCCGGTAACAGATAGCTTAAACAGCCGAAATAAACACGCGACATATTCCCTTCATAGCCCATTAAACTGAATCGAACATCTTCTACCTGACCAGTAACTTTGCTTAACTTATTCTTTAGTGACTCAATCTCATAGATTTTTTCTGTCAAATAATCCTGTTTTTCTTGATTACGTTTAGTGCTTAAATCATATAGGTGTTGGATCATATTTTCTGCTTTTGTAATCATTAATTCTTTAACAAGTTCTGTCCCTTCCTTCGTTGAGGCTATTTCCAGCTGCCGTCTTCTGATATAAGTTGTACTACCAAGTTTAGGATGCCATACCTTCCCAATTGAACCGCCAAATTCATCCAGAAACTGAATTTCAATATTATTTTCTAATGCTAATTTAATAGCATCAGTACTTATAGCTGCTCCAGTTGTTATTAGGATAGAATCAATCTTTTTCGCTGAAATTCTTCTTTTTTCTTCTTCAGTTTTAATTTCAAATGAATTCTGTACAACATGAAGATAACTACCATAAGTATTTATTATTAACTGCACCAAATCACCACTTTTTTATATTTTGGAATATCAATAATTTAAAAGAAACTTTGTAATTCTATATCATCTCTCTTAAAACCAGTTTCCACTCTATAAACATCTTCAACCTGATAAAAATTTACATTATTAAAGCTATTTATAAGCTGATTACTATCTAATTGTTTTTCAGCTATATATTTGGGTACTGTTATTACATAACTTAAAAAATCTTTTTTAATTTTTTCAAAAAGCGATCTTCTTTTACTTAAATCTTGATAGTCATTTATCACTATTTTATTTAATTCCTGAAATTCCTCCCACACTTTGACTGCATCATTATCTAATTCAATAAAAAGATTTACAGATTCATATTTTTGTTCTATTAATTGAAAGGTGGATTTGTTATTGCCGTAAAAAGCCTTTTCATACTCCAATTTTTTTATAAAAGTAAGTAAATCATTTGATATTTGATCACTTTTTACTCTGTCTATTAATTCGAAGTATTGCTTATTTATCTCAAAAAAACGGCTCTCATACACAATATCGGAAAGATTTGAAAGTAAATCATCAGTTTTTATTAGTAAAATATCCCCATACACGTAATTAGCAAAAGGTTTGTTATTATCATTTTCATTAATTAATTTAACTATGATTACAATACCTTTTTTAGAAGGATCAAAATTACGATTACACCGTCCACAGGTTTGATTTATTGAATCCAGTGGTGCAAAATCACGATAAACTCGGTCTAAATCAATATCTACTCCTGCTTCAACCATCTGAGTTGAAACTATTATCTGCCTTTTTTTACTTTCCCCAATCTTTTTTATTCTTTCTTCCCTATGTTTAGGCACGATATTAGTAGATAAATAAATTACCTCATTATTACTACAATCAATGTTTTTTATTACATACTGATACACCTCAATCGAACTTCTAATAGTATTCAAAATTATTAAGATATTTTTATCTGGGTAATTTTCCAACTCATTAACTATAAATTTTTTAAACTCATTCAGTGTCATCTCTTCACGATAATGACTTAAATCAAGTATAATCCTATCAAAAAACTTAAAATATCCTTCTTTATTTGTAACTAATTCTTTTATCTCTTCTTTACTTTCGTTGTAAATTAAAGGCATAGTAGCAGTTATAAAAACAAAATAACAGTTTAACTTTTTAGCCATCTTCCTAAACATAATATTAATTAATTTCCAATATTTATATGGAATTGATTGTACTTCATCTAGCAATATAATAGAATTAGCAATATTATGGAATTTGATCAAATTACTATTTTGATTAGAAAAAATCGAATGTAACAACTGTACAAAAGTAGTTACTATTATCTCTGAATTCCAGCTCTCAATTAAATGTTTGGAAACATCATAGTCTTCATCATAATATATTTCTCCGTCGGTATTATCCATTATAGTATAACTTCTAGGTGTAAGATAATGATGTTTTATTAATAGTGAACTATCTACAATCTCGCCTGCCTTAGAAAAAACTTTCTTATATATATTGTGATTCTGATCAATAATTGAAGTAAATGGTAATGCATAAATCAACCTGTATTTCTGTCCAAGCTTTTCCCTCAACTTTAAACCAGCCGAAAGTGATGTTAAGGTTTTACCAGTACCTGTAGGAACATTTATAGACATAATACGATTTTTCTCCAGATCAATTTTTTCTATACTTCTTATAACCTCATTGTAAATCTCATTACGCTTTATATCCATTTCACTTGATGCTTTATTCCAGCCTTTATATACCTTATACCTATCAACTGCATCGGCAGGAAGGTTTCTTCGTTCCAACACTATCTTTTCTAATGTTTCATAATTTAGACCCTTGTTATAGAAAATAGCATCTGCTTTATCGCTAAATATTAAAATTGAATAAACCAGATTTAGTACTATATAATTCTCTTCTTTATCCAATAAGTTTTTTAAATGAATTATTTTTCTATTATAAGCCCGTCCAGATAATTTGTTTTTTATATCCTGAAAGGCCAATGTACTAATATCCAAATCTATATTACTCATATTTAGTATTGCTTGTAATTCTTTTAGATCTACTGTCTGGTACTGTTCTTCAAGTAGTTCCCAGTTTGAAATAGATAACATATCAGCAAAATCCTTTAAATCACCATGATGACGTAAAACAATTACCATAGCCATTAAAGGCATCAATGGATCTGTAAATAATTCATCAGTAATATAATAAGTAAATAAAGCAGATAATAAACTATGATTACTTTTATTTATTCCCTTTTGTGTCAAAATCTTATATTCTTCCTCTTCTTCTTTTCCTGCCTCTTTTAATTCCAATTTCCTCTGAAAATATTTATTTGCTTTACCAAAATCGTGAGTTATTAAAACTATTTTTGTCAATAAATTTAATTCCTCTATGTTTTCAATATTCAAATCCTTACTTATAAATATTTCACTTCCTAATCGATAAACATTAAGTAAATGATCTTTCAATAACTTGCCTGGATGTGAATATAAAGAATACATGTTATCTACCTTCCTTATAAGAGAAAACAATTATGCCCATTTTCTAATTGGCAATACTTTCTAGGTTTAGCCTTTATACTTTGCCCATTCCTTTCATAAACTATCTGAGCATAATTTACCACTTCACGATCTGGTTTCATCTCCAATGCAACCTTATCTGAAAAATATTCTTTTCCGTCTTCACTAAAATCAATATCACCTTTTCCTAAAGAATTCCCAATCTCTAAAACAGTTACAATATCTACCCAGTCTTGATTATCATTAATTTCCGTATACATATATTCATCCACAAAAATATAATTCGCCAAATTCTCACTTAAACCCAAAGAAATAGTATAAAAAGTTTTATGTGCTTTTAAAAAATCATGTAATTTCTGATAAATTTCCTGATTTTGATGATGAAAATATATCCTATAGCTAACATCTTTAAGAAATTCTGTTTTAATCTGTGTCCTTGTTTTAATTCTCGACATCATAATAGCAGATTTAGTATCTATTAAATTTAAATTTATTCTAGTTTTTTTAATAGGTTTCATTATCTGAATTCCAATCTGACACATTCCAGGTTGAAAATAATATAGATATTCATTTTTACCCATACCAAGAATAGCACCAATAATTCCATAAATAGAGGTTTTAGGAGGAATCGAGAATGTTAAAGGGGAAGTAGTTGTATAATATTTCTTAAAATGAGCATAATCAGCCCATATATCAAAACAAAGTAATTTCTTCATGAAAATACTCCTTTCCAAAAAAATTAAGCAAGAAAAGGGTAGACAGTAATCAGATCTACCCTATATACAATTATTATAATTTTAGTTTTACAATCTAATTTCTTTAAATTTTTCTATTGTAGTTAGATCTAATTTTTCACCATTAGAAATTATCTGTAAACGGGAATCAATTAAATAATCTATAGACTCAATTTTATCTTTGTATTCTCTTAAAACAGTTAATAATTCTGTGAAATCTAATTGATAATCTTCTGGATCCCTGATTTCTTCATCTCTTTTATCACTTATTAATTTAATATAATTCTTAACTTCTCCAATAAAGTAATTCTTTTCACTATAATTTATCTTTAATAAAAGCCGAGGAGTTTGTCCAATTTTACTACGAGTAATCAAATTTTTTGTACCATACCACATTCCTTCGATTAACAAATTTACATCTTCTTCAGTAAGTTTTGTAATTGCTGCAGCATTTTCATTAATAATACCATAAAAACCTATTAAAGAATATGGCAGTATGTACTCTTCCCTAAAGGTTTTCTGCTGACTTCCTGCTTTAGATGCAAATGCACCAGTTCCCTTTATATATTTAATTTCTACTGAATGTAAAGATCTCCCCATTTGAAACTGGACAGGCCCTGTAAAAGTAATTGAAGAAGTTATATCTTTATCGTAATCTGAGAAATGAGATCTTTTTATTTCAAATGGAACTGTAGCTCCAAACAATCTTACATCTATTGCTTTATTTAATAAGTTCTCAGAGACATTTTGCTTAATAATTTCGAATTCTTCTTTCTTTATTTTTTTGTTCATAAAATTCTCTATTACAGTTTTATGTTCATCCGTCGTGTTTTCATTAGGATAAACAAAATCTAAAGCTCTCATTTTGGCATCTTGTATTGATTCTAAGTCATATTTTATTTCTCTTACAAAAATATCCTTACCATTCTCGCCATTAAACCCTTTATAATCATGCAAGTAATCTCTAATTGTTCTTTTGAATCTTACATCAGTTACAATATTAATGCCCGTCTCCTCATCAATTCGGGGTTTATTTGAATCAAGTGGATCCCCATTAGGATTGGCATCTTTAATATCATAAATAAAAACCAATTCACTCCGTTTATTAACCAGCCCCATCATTACCATCCTCCTTTTTATTCTCTTCAAATTTAAACTTATAAGCCTGATTCATTCCTGTTACAAAATAAAAAGATAATTCATTGTCGGAAATCTCATCTAAATCACTTATTAATATGTAGTCCGCAATTAATTCTTCTAATTGTCTATAATAATTTGCCCCATATTCCTCTAATTTGTTAATAGTTTCAGTATATATCCTCATTAAAATCTTTTTATTAATCTTTAGTCCATTTAACCTGGCCATAAAAGGTGCTGCAGCTCCATCTGTTTGTTTTTTTTGTATATTTATAAGTTTTTGAACCAAAATTCCTTCCAGAAAAGCCAGTATTTTTGCATTCGAATTAAATATTTCATTATGCTCTTCTATAAAACTTTCTATTTTTTCGCGGAACTCCCCTTTTCCTTCAACCATTGTGTAATTACCCTCCTTCCCTAGCTCTGGTATTAAATTTAGTTTATTTAGAAACTTTAAAATCATAATAGCTTTAAGATTGTCATACCAGAGAAATTCACCTTGCCTAAATTTATAATGAAGATGTGCTACGAATCTATCAATTAGTTGATAATAAGATATTTTTTGGCCACTAAATATACCATTAGTTATTTCCAAAAATTGTTTCGTAAAATCTTCTTTGTCTCTTTGATTCACATAGAAAAAGTCTGAAATTAGATTAAACTTGAATTCTAATCTAAAAACATCTCCTTCTTTATTTTTAAGATTTTGGAATATTTCTTCTTCCTCTACTTTCTCTTTTGCCTTAAAAATTTTTCTGATATATGATGGTAAAACATCTTCAATATAAAGTAATATTCTAAATGCTCTATTTTGCTCCTCATAAAACATTAGATTAAAATTTATATAGTTATCAACATCTTTCATCAAATCGAACAATTCATCTTCAGCGGTAGTTAGTGTATTTCTAGTGTCATTATTAAGGGACATTTTTTTATGATTACTGAGATATTCTAGTGTTGCAAAAATTTCTTTTCGGTTTTCTCCTTCACTGGCAAAAATAGTTTTAGGAATTATTATATAATTGATACCACAGAATCTGGAGGATAGATTATTTTCTAAATAATCTTTTCCTAAATCTAATATTTTTGCGCATTCAGGACAAACCGGATAGTTTTTCCAAGCATTTGCTCTGTTAAAACCACCACTGGTAAACCCTGGTTTATCCAATGTGTAGAAGGAATAAGTAGCTACATAACCATAAGTTATTGGCACTTTTTTAGAACAAACATAACAGATATTGTTCTTTCCTATGGATTCCTTTTCAGATTTATTATAGGATTCTCTGTAGTAAAACATCTTTTCATAATTATAAAACAAAGAACTGGTAAATTCTTTAAAATCACCTACATATAGTAAATTGCCCTGATCATCTGAAAACCCTATAGTTAAAATTCCTTTGCTATCTATTTGCTTATACTTTTCATTGAGGTCATTAAATATAATTTTTGACATTTTTTCATCTTGAAATATTTTATATATATTAATAATTATATCCTCTGTCTCGGTATTATCCTTTAGTATTTCACATAATTTACGCAATGGATTTTGCAATCTAGTAAATGTTTTATCAATTTCTGTAATTTTTAAAGTAGGTGTTAAGTCACCACCTCTAGGAGTACCTTGTTTATAAGCATATTTGTCAAGTTTTTCCTCATCAAACTCCTCAACCTCTACTCCTTTATATTTAATTTCACTATCTCTTTTTTCAAACAGTATTAATAATACTTTTTCATAGTTTCCATTACTATTAGGGTTATCAACTAATTGTCTCAATAAATTCTCACCTGAGTTATCTTTAGCGTATTCACCAATAATCTTAAGTGCTTGTATCATATTATTCACCTCCTTTTAATAGTATTTAATAGATGAATATTTTGTTATAATATTAGCATAAACTTTTAGTTGTTGCAAATATTATTATTCTATTTTTTGTTCTATATATGGTATAATATTTATATCCAGTAAAAAAAGGTTTGAAATATAGTTTTTAATAGATAATGCTTAAAATGCAATTATACATAAAAACAATCCATTATAACAAGGATAGAAGTAATATGAGCTATTTCATCTTACCATGCCCATTCCAACACATACCGTTTCAAACAAATGATCACCCATAGATTTTTTTCATCTTTTCTATTTCTGCAATTACAGCTTCTTTTAATTCAGCTGGCCTTTCTACTTCGACTTCTGCTCCAAATCCAAGAACCCAGATTTTCATCTCCTCCATGCTGCCTGTGGTAATCTCAAATCTTATCCTATCTCCAGGCAGGTCAATTATCTCCTGGGATGGATGCCATACTTTTTCCCTCACCAGTCTTGCCGCCTTGC
>Ga0209537_1002706_pt1 | contig 17305 bp, 17 predicted proteins | sample BioPla4DNA1_FD_187698 | JGI IMG/M metagenome (GOLD analysis project Ga0209537, IMG submission 187698) | Biogas fermentation microbial communities from Germany - Plant 4 DNA1 (SPAdes) (version 2) | ecosystem: Engineered > Bioreactor > Anaerobic > Digestate | place: Bielefeld, North... | reverse complement strand
TTCTGTATTATATATACTATCATTATTTTCATATTCTAATATTTGAATAAGACTATGTTTTAAAACATCTCTTGCAATACTTCCCATTTCTTTTTTCTCCTTTTAATTTAATATATATATATATATATTATATATGACACACCTATATAATATATTATTAAATATTTTCCACAAAAATATACATAAATATTTAATTTATATCATTATAATATATTTATATAAATAAAAAAACAGATATAAGAATTAATTCCTATACCTGTTTTTGTTTAAACTCTAACTTTTTTTACATTTTCAGAATCTAAGTTAGATTTATTAATTAAAATAGTTTTTTCAGTATTTATACTTTCTAATTCCTTTGGATATTTTATAGACAAGTGTTTTTTTACAAGGTCGCATGTAATTTTAACCTTTTTAGAAGGTGAATATATTAAATCAAATAATATATCATTTGTTAATGCAGCCATAACACTTCTCATTGACCTCATTCCTATATCTGAATTTAATATAATGTTAGCTAACATATCTATTGCCTTTTCTTCAAATAAAAGTTTTCTACCTTCTAATTTAAAGATTTCTACATATTCAGATATTATTCCATTTTTACTTAATAATGCCTTTTTAACATCTTCAAGTTTTAATTTATTTAAGGTTAATTTAACTGGAATTCTTCCCATAAATTCAGGAATAAAACCAAATTCTAAAAAGTCTTTTTCATTTACAAGACTTCTCTGACACTCTGTGCGGCTAAAGCCGACAGGTTCTTAGGTACACAAACTTCTCATTACTGCACTAATTTATTTCCCTAAGACTTTCACTATCTATACAATCTACATTATATTAGCGATAGTATAAGGCTCGTGTCTAAACCTTTTATTGAATTTTATGATAAGTCTTCATCCCAGTGACTAAAGTCATGGGCTTTCGGCTAAGCCTTAGTAATATCTACACTAACAAAAGGAATATCCAATATCTTTGCAAGTTCCTCTACCATAAATGTCTTACCAGAAGCAGTAGGGCCACACATTAAAATATTATTCTTTTTAATGTTGGGTCTAACATCCTCAATTTCAACAGTTGAACATCTAAGAATATGTTTATACAGTTCTGTTGATAATTGCCTTAACGCATTTTCTTGCCCCATGACAATTTTTTCAACACTATCTTTTATATCCTTTGGTGAAGGAAACAAATCTCTTTTTGAACTAAAAAAATGCACACATTCCTCATATTTCTCATTAGTATGACATTGAGGACAAATAAAACTACCTTTATGTTCTTTTGGAATTGTATAAATTTCTCCACATCTTTTACAAGCACTATTTTTCATAATATCTATTCTCCAATCCTATAAATTATATTTTATAAAATTTCTTAATTTTATATATAAAATTCTATGCGAATAAAAGCTATTTAGCTTTTTCTAAAAGTGCCAAACTAATCTTTTTTGTAGTTTCGCCTATTTTAATCACTCCATAATCTTCATTAATGTATTTTTTAAATATTCCCTCTTTCTTAAATCGTTTATGATAAACTTTATCGCCTTCTTTAAAATCATATCTTCCTATTATCATATATATATCTCCTTCTTTACATTAATTAAATTAACCTTTTTTTAATATTATATGTAATTATTAAAATTCTTAGCATAAAAATAATTGTTTTTTTATCATTAAATATATTATAACAAATTTGTGGAAAAAATCAACAAAATAGAGAAAAATAGAAAACCTTTAAGAGATATATTTCTTAAAGGTTTAATAAATTAATCTGTAAATTCAGGATTGAATTCTGCCATAAATGGATTTGTAAATTTAGGATTTAATTGTCCAATAAATGGCTTTCTTGCTAAAACAATATACCATATTACAAATGGGGCAAAGAATATTCCAATTATAGTACCAAGAGGGCCTAAACAGAAATTCTTGAATATTTTGCAATACACATAAATCATAAATATAAATATTATTAATGCACCAACAAATGGGATAAATGCAATACCTATTAAAGCTAAATAATACCACATTGAAAAGTTTGCTAAGTTAAATATCTTAAATTGTCCTATTAATGGAATAAAAGCTATCCATGGATTTTTCAAATTAGCTCTTTGATACATTTTATAGTATGGAAATGCAATAAATAAATAGTAAGCTATTAAATAAATTGTAAAAGCAACAGCAAAAAACAATATAGAAAATTCATTTTTAGTCAACATGTAGTTTCCTCCTTTTTTTAATAATAAATTATATCGCAGGACATCTACAAATATTCAACATTATTGCATATATGAAACATAAAATATATGTTATTATAGTATGGAAATGCAACAAATAAATAATAAATTATAAGAGTAATAGCAAAAACAACATAGAAAATTCATTTTCAGTCAATATGTAATTTCATCCTTTTTTAATAATAAGGGTCTATTAAATATTGAACTGATGAATAAAAAAATAAACCATAGAACAAAATAATAAAAAAATAAAATAATGTGTTGGCAAGATGAGAAATTTGATATATAATATAATTAAGAAATACATAATAAATATTTGGGAGGAATTTAAAATGACAATTCAAGAAGTTATTAAAAATTTAGTAGGAATGAAAGTTACAGATGATTTTGAAAATGATGTTATATGTGCATTTGAAGATTATGAATATGAAGGCGAAACATATGTAATTGTCAGCAAAGATGAAAGTAATGACAACATAGATTATCAAGCATATATAGACCATGCAGATGCACCAATAATATGTATCAAAATAGAAAACAATGAAATTATAGATGCATGGGAAGCGTAATTGAATAAATAAGGAAAACAGGTTTAAATGCCTGTTTTTTTCTATGGGAAGACAGAGATGGACTTACTAAATTTAGATAAACAAAAGTATAAATGTAAATTTTGAGACCCATTATAATAAATTCAAAAAAAATAAGGTTACATTAATGTAACCTTAAATTATTTAATAATATTATTAATTTCTGATAAAACTTCTTTATTAAGTATATTTCCTTCATGTGAGGAATATATATAATAGACATCTCTATTAAACTTTTCTTTATATATTTTATTTTTTGCTAAATTAAGTTGATGGGATTTATAAATATAGCCTGTTTTTTGGTTCATATAACTTTCTGGTTTTATTTGAATTCCACAAAGTATTTCACCATCGCAATATAATTCAAAATCAACTGCATACTTAGAGTCAAATTTCCCAGAAACATTTATTAAGGATATATATGTTCCTAAATTAGAGAAATGTTCTTCTATTTTTTCTTTAGTTTTAAGTTCTCTTATCATAATACCATTCCATGTTTCACAAACTGTTCTAAAGAAAGCTATATATTGACATTGATATAAGGAAATATTAAGGGGATTTCCTTTTTCCATAATAGCTTCATATAATATCTTTCCAAGATTCATAATTTCTTGTTTAGTTCTTCCATAATCATAATTTAAATCTGAATGTTGATGTTTTATTCCTTTTTTTCTAATCTGCAATAAAGATGTTTTATCAGATTCACTTAAAGAAGAAATTTTTTCTAATCTGGCTTGTCCACTCTTGAAATAGTAGTCATACCATTCTTCTTTGGTTTTGAAATTTTTATTTTTAATTAATTGAGATACTACGCCTATATTCCATGCGTTATTTAACCCAAGTTCATTCCAAATACTATTGGTACTCTTAAATATTGTATCTCCTATTTCATTTATGAATACATCCATCTCTTTTCTCCCATTTTCTCTTCCTATTTTGTAGATACATTTTTTTATTAGTGTCTAATTGTTAATTAGTAGTTTATTCAATATTATTATAGCTTTTCTATCACATTTAGTCAACATAATATTTATAAAATATTTTATATAGTCAATAAAAAACGAAAAAAGAACCTAAAATAGGTTCTAATTTATTATTCTTGAAATAGAAGATATACTTCCCCAATCAACATTACTAATCTTTACAACATCACCAGTTTGAGGGGCGTGAATATATTGACCATTTCCAATATATATTGCAACATGATAAGCTGGATAACCAAAGAATAGTAAATCTCCTGCTTGTGCTTCACTACTGCTAACCTTAGTTCCAACATTTTGTTGAGATTGTGAAACTCTTGGAAGACTAATTCCATTTTTTGCATATACATATTGTACGAATCCTGAACAGTCAAATCCATTTGGAGTAGTGCCACCCCAAACATAAGGAACACCTAAGTAGTTAAAAGCTTCATTTAATATATCTTTTGCTTTTGCATTATTTACATTATCTATTTTAGGAGCAACAATATTAGCAATAGTTTTAGGTCTATTTTTAATTTCTTCTTCTACTTCTTTTTTTAGTTCATCTAATTCTTTTTTCTCCTTTTCTATATTTATTTTATCTTTTTTTAAATCTTCTTTTTTCTTTTCTAAATCATTTTGCATATTTTCAATAAAAGTTTTCTTTGAAGATAATGTTTGTGCTATTTTACTTTCTTTAAATTTAAGTTCATTATTTAATTCAATTTGTTTAAAAAAATCAGTTAAATTTTTACTATTTAATAGCATATCAAATAATTTTAATTCTTCAATTTGAGAATTTGAAGAGTTTGTCCTAAGAGAACCAGAGTTAAAATAATTTGAATATAATTCCTCTTCTCTATATTCTTTTTTTAATTCATATATTTCAATTTCTTTTTCTCTAATTTCTTTTTCTGTGTCTTTGATTTCTTTTTCTAATTGTTCAATTTTTTCCATAGTTGTAATTATTTCATTATCTATTACTTGAATTTTTTCTGTATCATTTAATCCATCTAAATTTGGCAATGCATTTGATTTTATCATAAAAATATTCATAGTAATTGAAGTTAATAAAATAATGCTTAACAATTTCTTTTTCAAAATTAAAGCCTCCTTTTATTTATTTACTTTACTATATTATAGTATAAAATTTGCTTATAAAAAATATTTTATATAAAAAACGTTTAAAATATAAGTAAAATAAGCATTGCTTAGATTAAAAACTAATTTTAACTTTAATAAAATTTATAAAACCATTATTGGTTTTAGTAAAAACATTCCCTGTATTTATATTAAATTCATAATAACTATTAAGGTTAAAATCATCTAAATAAAGTTTGCATCCTAATATAAACAAAATTAATATAAATAATATTAAGAGAGAAGTTTTTGTGGACAGAGTTTATCATTCCTTTCATGTATAATATATAATTATATATAAAAAAATACTTTTTATTTTATATAAAATAATACTCTTATGCATATTATATAAGTAATAAATTAAAAAGGATTATAACAATAAAATTGTAAAAATGATAGGGGAAGTTAATTATTAAATGAGTACGAAAATATTTAATGGAATTGAAGAAACAAATCAATTTTCAAATAAAATTAAAGTGAATTAAAGTAAAGGAGAAAATTTTATGAAATGTTATATATGTAAAACTGAATTGATAGAAACTAAAATTACTATTCAAGATAAAGAGGTTTCAGCATTAAAATGTCCTAAGTGTGATGATGATTATACAACAATAATTCATGCAAAGGACTTTATATCATTAAAAGGTAAGAATATGAAGGGTAATTATAAATAATCAAATTAATAATGATAAAAAAATATTAAATAATAAAAATTAAAAAAGACCATAATTATTAATTTTAATAATTATGGTTTTTATTATATAAAATTAATTTATAATAAATCTTAAACAATTTATATATATCATAAATAAAATGTATATTATATAATAAATAATAGAAAGGAGGAATAAAATTGAAACTGAAGACAAAGTTGTTTTCTATTTTAGGAATAACACCTTTATTGTCAATTTCCCCATTAAGTAATACACAAATAGTTCAAGCTGCAACACAAGACGTAAGTATAAATAATTATTATGTTCAAAATGTAACAGATGAAGGTTTTGATTTTTATATAAATTTTAATTCCAGTGAAGAAATACCAAGTCTTAATTTAGCTTATTGGAAGAATGGTAATTATTATGAAATGAAATGGATGTCAGCAGAAAAAATTGGGAGAAATCAATTTAAAGCACATATAAAGATGCGTGATATAGGTAGTGGAACAGAATATGTTTATCTTGGTCTTCATCCAATAATAAATGGAAATGATATTTTTATTGCAGATATACCAATAAAACTTGATACTATTAAACCTAATTTAAATGTTGGTTTAAGCAACTCTAATTGGACAAATAAAAACATTTATATAAATGCTAATTCATCAGATAACATGAATATAGTTGAAAGAATGTCTTTTACTAATAAAAATAATCAAAAAAGTTATTATGATTTATATAGTAATCCTAAAATATTATTAATTAAAGGTTTTGATGTTTCTGCTGTTGGAGATTATATAGGAAATAGAACCAATGTAACAACTATTCAGGGGGATTCTATAAATAGTGTAAATCAATTAAAAGGTTATGATATTGTAATTTATGATGGAGCTCATTGGGAAATGAAAACAAATGTAGCACCTATTTTAAATCAAGCTTTTGAAGATGGAGTCTCTATTATAACTAATTTCAATGATGATTATGAAAATATATCTATTGGTAATGGAAACACTACAATTACAGGTGGGACATATACTTTTTCAAATTACAGTAATAACAATTCAAATTATATGCATTATTTAAATGGTAGATTAAATAGATTTGCCTATCTTATGGATGGTAAATCTGAAAGTGATGGAGCTGGATATAGAAAAATATACGCTGGTAATGACGCATTTATTATTTCAACTGTAACTCATAATGATGGAACACAAACTCCCGGTGTATTAATGGAAACTCATAGTAGTGGTAACAAGTGGATTCACTTTCAAGCTGCTAATTTGCCAACAAGTAGTGGGGCTTTGTTTAGGGCAATGGATGAAATAATGCATGGAACTATGAAAACAAGACAAAATTATAGTAAATCCTTTGAAATTTCTGAAAATGGAAATTACACCATAGAAGTAGAGGATTTCTCTGGAAATAAAACAGAAAAAACTATTACAGTTTCTAATATAGATAAAAATGCTCCTACAATAGATGTATCAGGAGTTCCTACAAAGTGGGTCAATTCTGCTACACTAACAGTTTCTGCAGCAGATGATTTATCGGGAATTACACAAATAATATTGCCTAATGGTAGTGCTATAAGTGGAAACTCTGCAAATTATGTAGTCAAAGAAAATGGAAATTACACTTTCCGAGCAAGAGATGCAGCAGGAAATGAAACAGTAAAAACAGTTAATGTATCATTAATAGATAATACCATAAATGATATAACAAATGTAAATGGAACTACTACTATAATAGATAAAAATACTTCAAAAAGAAGAATGGAATTTTCTTATAGTGGTATAGTGGATAGTCAATCAGGATTTAAAGGATATAGTTATGTTATAGATAAAAACCCTAACACCATACCTGATAATGTAGTAGATACTACTTCCACAAAGATTACACAAGATATAACTGATACAGGTGTTTATTATCTTCATATAAAAGCTCTTGATAATGCAGGTAATTCAAGCAATGTAATTCATCATAAAATGGATATACCAAATTTAAAAGCAGTAGCCGACAACATTAATAATAAAATAAGATTAGATTGGACTATGGAAGATGTTAATAATAAAACATTTAAGATATATCAAAAGAAACCAGAAAGTAATGAATTTCAAACTATATCTTCAACAAATTTAGATATATCTAAAAAAGTTAATGTTTTAAATGTTTACCCAAATGTTGGAACACCTATCACATTTAAAACTTGGGATGGAGAAACCCTTACATTACCAGCTTCTGCAAGTTTAAAAAAGTGGATGGAAGAACCTAATCCTGAAAGTCCGAAAGGTTATGGTAAAGGACTTATAGAAGTAGCACCTATAACAATAGATGAATTTAATGCAAATCCTAATCTTTATCTTAAAAATCCAGATGGTTCATGGAAATATGATGTAATAATGTTTGGAACATATGATAATAATGGAGGAAAAGACCTTACAACATCTTCATTAGAGGCTACAAAAGAATTTATTGAAAGTGGAAAAGGTGTATTGTTTGGACATGATACAGTAACTCAATGGACAAACAGAATTAATTTCCCTAAACTCGAAGAGTATATAAATACAAAAACATATGGCTTTAATGGAAATGGAACTCCTGAAGATATGTGGACAATGCCTTGGAGTGGAGGTACAGAAGTTGCTATAACAAAAAAAGGATTACTTACAAATTATCCATGGAAAATAGGTGATATTGGAACAAAATTAACAATTCCATATACACATACTAATTCTCAAATAACAAAAGGTGATATTTGGATGAAATTCTCTAATCCAAAACCAGACCCAGAAACCCAAGTGCCAATAGATGTAAATGAATATACAGATAATGGTGTAGGTTCTAATATGGCATATTTAACAACTTGGAACAACGTTTCTATGGTTCAAACAGGTCATGCAATAGATATATATAATGCAACACCTGATGAACAAAAACTACTTGCAAATACATTATTCTATTTAAACCAATTATCAACAGATAATTTCTTAGATGATTATTCGGGACAAGATGTAACTCCCCCTAATAAAGTATCAAATATAACTCATTCTTTTACTGATGATGGATTTATAAACATAAATTTCAATCAAGTAAATGACAATGGTTCAATATATGAATACTATGTAGAAAGTCAAACAAAGGATAATAATAGTTTAACTATATCAAATGTAGTAAAAACCGAAATAAAGGCTGGACTTAAAGGTTATTCATATGTAATAGATAATAACCCAAATACAATTCCAGATAATAAAATAGAACAAGTATCAAATAATTCTATAAAGATTAAAACAAATAGCAAACAAGAATTATATTTACACATAAAAGCAATCGACAATGCAGATAATAGTTCAGAAGTAGTTCATTATAATATAACTGATATAACTCCACCAATATTATCAGAAACCATTTCTCCAAATACATGGACCAATAAAGATGTAACAATAACTGTTGTTGGTAGTGATGTAGGAAGTGGAATAAAGGAAATAATAACTCCTAATGGAATAGTTGTAAAAGGAAATGTAGTTTCTTTTGTGGCAACGAAAAATGGATTATATTCCTTTAAGGCTGTGGATTTTATGGGAAATGAAACAATAAAATCTATAAATATAACAAATATTGATAAGAATAAACCTACTGTAAATATTATTAATAATCAAAATTGGACAAATCAAAATGTTCAAGTTGATATAACTGCAGAAGATAATTAAAAAAAACTCGGCGTAATACCGAGTTTTTTTAATTTAACATTTAAATATATCTACAAATTGATTGTCTATTAAAATTAAGCTATATTTATATTCTAAAATTTCTAATTTCTTTTTTATATCATTTGATATATCTATCAATTCTTCTGTTTTATAATCTTTTTTATCCAATAAAACTCTAATAACTACAATTTCATTATCCATAGATACAGATAATATTGTTTCATTTCTTAATAATTCTTCAACCCTTTTTTGAATATCTAATTTTTCATTTCTTTTAGAAACAAAGTTATTTAAATTCATAAAACATTTAAAGAATAAATTATTCATAATATTCCCTCTCCTTACATTAATAAATCCTTAGATTATTTTAGTCTTATAATAACGGAATTATTAATTGGTTTTGTCTTATCTATTTTAACTATACTTATTTTTTCATCAGATAAATTACCAGCTTTATCGTAAACTCTTGCTCTTATAGTAGTAATTCCTTCATTAGTTATAACAAAAGGACTATCATAAACTGTCCAATTCTGTATAGTTGCGCCCTCTAACTTATATTCTATCTTAGATATATCTGATGAAACTATATTAGTAATAATTTCATTTACTTCTATTGTTGAAGTTGTTTTATTGTTTGCTTTATCCCTTGCTGTTACCATATAAAATCCATTATTTAATAACGGATATTGAATATTATTAGATGTTGTTCTTTCATTATTAGGCAGTATGATTTCATCTATAACTTCATTATCTGTAACAGTTATATTTAAATAACCTGATAATTTATTACTATTAATAATTTTATCTATATTTATTATAGGCGGAGTTTTATCTATTGTATTTATGTTTATATTTTTAATTATTTCATTTCCAGCTAAATCAATAATTTTAAAGGAATATACACCATTCTTCTCAAAAACAATAGTCTTTTTGTATTCTTTTTGTCCACTTAATTTAATAACTTCAAAAGGAGTTACTATTTCTTTTATTCCACTTAAATTATCGGCAAAAGTAAAATCTAAATAAATATTTTCATTTGTATATTCTTTTGGTATTTCTGAATGAGTTATAGAAGGAATAGTTTTATCTATTTTAGTAATTATTGATTTCTCATTTATCATACCTCTATTATCATGTATTTTATATTTATGAATAATTACTCCCTCTTCTGCAATTGAATAAGAATATGCTTTATTATTTATTATTTCTCCATTAGGTAATTCTATTTTTGTTATCTTAAAATCACTATCATCTAAAAGTTCATATTTAACATTAGAATATTTTACTGCATAAGCTCTTTCTGAATGGTCAACATCTATTTGCGACCAACCTATAAGTTCATTAAAGTAATTTGTTGGAATAGTAAACTCAAATTCTATATGCCTTTTGCCATTTTGTTGAAGGTCTGATAGTGGAATTGAAATTCCTCTTATCCAAGTAGGATTTCTTACATAATCATTTCCTGATTTAGTTGTATAGTAATAGTGAAATCCCATACCAGTTGAAAAATTTCCAACATCTTTTTTTGCAAATAAAAGTTCAACATCAGCAGAAATTTTGAATGTTTTACCAGCATAAGAGGTGTAATTTGGATATAAATTATAAAAGGTATCTCTCCCATTTAAATCAAAATAATTTATTGAAAAATTTATGTCATTAGATGCAACTATATTTACATTAACATCTTTATTAGTCCATTCATTTGTATTTGAATTTACCATAACAGATGTTTCAACATTTATATTCCCAACAGGAATTATAAAATGCTTATAATTACCCTTTGTATCAACTATTTGAAAGTGATAGTAACCATTGTTTGCTACTGTGTAATTTATTATAGATGGCGGATTTTTATATACGCTTCCATCAGGCAATATTACTTTATAGATGTTTGAAGCATCACTCATTTCTAATTTTAAAGTAAAACTCCCATTTTTTCTTGAATATAATTCATCTTCATTAAAGACTTTTACGGTTGGAATAATATTATCATTACTTTTTTGAATGTTTTTGAAATAATTATCATTTAATACTACATCAGGATTATCAAATTGAATATTAGAATACTCATAAGAGAAATTATCTCCCGGAGTATCAAAAGCCATAATATCTATTAATTTTTCGGTTGAAATTAGAGGATAACCATTTTCTGATATATTAATAACTCTCCATTCAATAGGTTTTCCTAAATATGTTCCAAATTCTATAATATCTCCAATGTTTAAGTCATTTGTATTTATAGTTTGATTTACATTATTCCATTCAAAACTATCTAAATTATTGATATTATATTTTTTAATTAATTTAACTGTTTTATTAGGTTTTAAATGCATAGCTGGTGAAACACCTATAGATGAAGAAGGTAACATTTCTGCTATTGGACTATTAGAATTAGCAGTTATCCCATAAATCCTTTCAGAGTAACCTTCAGTTCTTGCACTTCTTGTGTGGTAATTATAAAATGTAGTTGTGATTGCATATTGTTGTCTTACTTCCGGAGTTACTTCCTTGATAACATCCCAACCTCTTTGTTGATAATAATAAATCAATTCTTTTGGACTTAACACAAAAACTTTATCATTAAAGCTTTTCTTTGATAAACCATCCCATCTTCCCAATATGTCAGGAATATTAAAGGCTATTGATTTAGTATGGTTAAATACACCAATATTTTGATTTGGAGAAATACCTAAAGCAGAAGCATCAAAAGAAGATAAAGTTGAAGTAAGATTTGTTACTGCGATAGAGTTTTTTTCAGAAGTTGTAAAATTGCTTAAAAACCCTTGTTTCTTATCATAAGCGTACTTTCCTAAGTAATCAGAGGAAGGACTTTTATTTGTATAATTTACATTTCCTTCACTATTAAGCCATTCTCTTAAATTAGATGTATGCCAATAATTTGAACCTTCTGAATTTCTATATAAAGCACCATATAATTGTCGGCCATTAGATATAGCAATTGTTTTTATACTTAATATATTTGATGTTAGCAATATAGGTATTGCAAATAAAATTATTTTCAATATTTTTTTCATCATTTCTTATACATCTCCTTTAATTGATTATACTAAATGTATAAAAATTTATTTAAATTAATACGTTATCTAAATATTTTTGTTGTTTATATACACTTTATGTTTTTCTATTAATTTTTATCAATTTTATACGAATTTTGAAATAATAAGAAATGTATTTAAGTATCATAATATAAAAAATACAAGAGGTGAAATGATAATAAATTGAATTACAATCAAAAGAATGAAGAGATTTTATTAGATATAATAAGCAAAAGGTATAAGAAGGATATAAAAATTATATTAAAAGAACATTCAGAAACAATATTCCATATGGTGAGATGTAGTGTTATAGCAAAAGATTTTGGAAAATTTCTTGGATTAAATAAAGAAGAACAAAGTTTATTAGAATTTGCTGCATTAGTACATGATATAGGAAAAATGAATTTAGATGCAAATTTACTATATAAAAAAGAACCTCTTACAGATAGTGAATTTGAAATTATAAAAACACATATAATTTATAATTATAAATTAGAAGATAAATATAAAGAAAATATAATAAATGATTGTATAAAGTATCATCATTTAAGACGAGATAATTCTGGATATAGTGGTGGTAATAAAAAATATAATCAAATTCATTATTTTGCAAAAATTATAACACTAATAGATTGTTATGATGTTATGACTAATTTAAGAAGTTATAAAAGCAATATATTATCTAATGAAGAAGTGTTAGAAGAAATACAAGGAAACTTTAAAAATCAATTTGAACCTAAAGTTGCAAAAAAATTCATTAGATTTCTGAAAGTGTTTTACAAAATATAAAATATATAAAATAATATAATTATAATAACTTATATACAATATAATATAAATGAAAATAAAGGTGATTTTCATATCTTTTTTTTAATAAGGGGGAAGGTTATTATGATAAGTTTAATAGTAAAAACATCAAATGATAAGGATATACTTCTTGTAAATCCTTATATATCAAGTAAGGATGACTTAGAATTTGAAAGTTCTTCAATAGGTGCAAAGAGTTATTATAGAAAAAATACAGATTATATTAAAATTGTATTAAATGGTTTTGTCTATGAATTTAAAATAGGACAAACTGAAATTTCTTTACTTAATGATTTCCATAAAGAAGAGTTGGCAAAAGCAAATAATTTTTTTAAGAACTTAAAAAGCAATAATATTGATTTATGGTTTGATGAAAGTAAGAGTTTATGTATAAAAGAACTTTTAGATACAAAATATAACAACTATTACTTGAAAATCTTATTTTTTATTCTAAATAAGAAATTTAAAACAAATTTTTCTGATTTTTTAGAATTAGAAGAATTTATTAAAAGTAAAATTGATTTCAAAAATTATAAGAAAACTGATTTAAAAGAATATGGAGAAATGTATGTTATTCCATTAAAAGAAATATTATAAAATTTTCTTGATATAATCATATTATTATAATTATATTTATAGAAAGAAGAGGTAATTAATGAAGTTTAATATAATAACAGAAGATGGCGGAGTTTTCTTAAATTGTATAGTGTTAGTATCAACAGGTCCAGCAAAAAGCAAAAGGGATATTCATATAAACATGAAATATCAAGGAGGAATTTGCATATGCAATAAACACTATTTTAATAAATGGATTTCAACAAATGAAATTTATGAAATTGAACCAATAGAAAGAAAACTCCCATCTAATCAAGAAGAAAACGAAGAAAATGACGAAGAAAAATAATAATAGGGGGAGGTTTTAATATGGGTAAGAAGATTTTTAATATATTAGGCCCATCAGGTTCAGGAAAAACAACTATTGTAAAGAATTTATTAGCAGGTTTTGATAATATAAAAATAGAAAAAATCATAACAGATACTTCAAGAAATATAAGAAAATATGATGGTGAAGTAGATGGACAAGATTATTATTTTAAAGATAAACAAGAAATGTTAGATTTAATGAGAGAAGGTTGTTATTTTGAAATAAATGATAAATTTATCTCAGGAACTTTATATGGAATTAGACATGAAGAACTTAATAATAAAATCAATAGTGACAGTTCAGCACTTGTAATTGTTACAGATTTTAATGGTACTAAAAGATTAAAAGAAAAGTTTAAAGAAGATTTAATTACTGTATATATAGATATAGACATTCTTGCTTTAAAAGAAAGAATGAAAAATAGAGGAGATTCTGAAGAAACTATCAAAGAAAGAATAGAAAAAATTAAATCAGAAAATTCTAAAGAAATTATAAACAATTGTAAATATATTATAGTAAATAAAAGCTTAGAAGATTCTATTAATCAGTTTAAAAGTATTATAAAAAAATATGTTTAAAAAATAAAAGTATGATTAGTTGTTTTAATTAATCATACTTTTATTTTTATATTTATAAATTTAAATATTTAATAAAATATAATTCTTTAAATACCTTATAATTTAACCTAAATTTTCATTCTTTAATACATCAATTATTTTATCTATTTTATCATCGAAACCAAAATATTTTAATAATATGCAATCTAATTTAAACATAGCAGTTTCACTTAAATCGCATATTTTCTTCCCTAATCTTCCTTTTGAGATTGTACGAATTTGCTCTGTTTTAACTGTACCTGTTAAGAAATCACTTAATCCTAACTCATTTACACTAATTTGACTTGGAAAATTTGAATTATTGTTAGTTATAGGACATACAGTAACTAAAGGAAAATGGTCTATTACATCATTAACTATAACACAAGGTCTTACATTATTCATTTCAGACCCTACATTTTCACCAAAATCAACTGTCCAAACTTCTCCTTTTTGTACTTTTAAGTATTTTTTCTCTATTTTTTCAATTACACTAATTTCCATAGCTTTATTAGCCCAGTTAATTAGATTTATTAATTTTTTTTTATCTTCTGATTCTATATTTAAGAAAAACTCCATTTTTGCTTTAGCTTCCATAAAATCTCCATAAGGAATTACTACTTCCTTGTCATTTTCTCTATATTTAACATCTTCTTTACACATAATAAACACTCCTTTTCAATTTCATATATAAAATATTCCTTTAATGATACTTATATTTTATGTAATTTGTCAAATAAATATTATAAAAAAAAGAAAAAAGAGTTTTATTTTTCAATAAAACTCTAACTGTTAATAAGAAAATCCATAGGGATTTCATTTTCTGTATTATTTTTTATTTCTGTATTGTTTTTCACTTCTGTATTTATCATTGTTTTATAAGTTTCCTGACGATTACCTTCTATAACTAATTCATCTTTTATGTCATCACAATCTTTTTTATTAGTTATTAAAGGTTCTTTATCTTTTAATATTTCTAATTTTCTCTTATTTAATTTAGATAAAGAAAGTGTTAATTGGTTATTATCCACTTTAATACAATCCGATAAAATTTCTTCTATTAAGAATTCTGATTCTTCTGTATTTAATGGTGCATATAAGGAAACCATCTTTTCTATAAGCTCAAACACATTTTTTATGTTTGACAATGTAAGTGATTTATTATATTTATCAAAAAGTAATATTAACTCACAGATTTGAACAGATATATTTATGCCTTCATCTTCCCATTTCTTTATGATTTTATTAATAGGCTCTGTATATTTTTTAGACTGTAAGGATACATTTAGATTTTTCTTTAATTTATAATTATTCTTCATTTTTTTAATAATAAAGTATCTATTTCATTTAATATTTTTTGTCCAATTACAGAAGCCTCTTTTAATAATCCTCGACTTTTACACATATCTCCTAAATCTTTAATTACATAACTTATGCAATTATCAAATTGGGCTGTTGAAGAAAAGTACATATTACCTTCATTATTTTCTAATAACATTTTAAAGTAAGGGTTTAATAATAATGAACCTCCACCGGTAAAGATTATAAAATTACCCCTTTGATAAAGGTTTATACCTTTAGAGATAAGTTGTCCTAAGATTTGATTTTCTAAGAATGATAAAACAGTATCTACTACAAATTCTTCTGTACTTTTATAAGCTGTTAAATAGTTTGGATTTAATTCTTTTATTTCTTTATTTTTTATAGCACCTAATACATCTATGGAAGATATATCAACTTTATCTGCTTCTACAAATTTTCTAAGTTGAGTTCTAAAATATTCTTCTAAGTGATTTATCCCAGCTTTATCTAAAGAGAAACTATTTAATGTATTTCCTTTTAAATCATATAGTCTATAATTTAGATTTTGTCCACCTAAATCAACAATTTGTACTACTTTATTTGGATTAATCATTCTTGGCTTTAGAGCTATACCCTCTGGATATACGGAAATGTTTTTTATTAAAAAGGATTTATCTTTACCATTTACTTTCATTTCAACTACTTTATCCGATTTTAATAAGTCAACATATTCATTTCTTTTTGTTTCGTTAGTGAAATCACTTGAAGGATAACCTACTATTAATTTTACTTTTTCGTTTTTGCCAACTACTGAATTTGCAATTGCAGTATATATGCAAAGTTTGTGGTGTAAATTATTCTTAGTTGTTTCAAAATTATAATTATCTGGAATACCTTCTCCAATTAAGTATTTTTCATTATCTATTTCTATCTTAAATTGATTTTCACCAGAACTATCTATATCAGCAAAATTCCTTTTCTTTTTTGACTTAGATGGGAATACAGATATGTCAAGTAATTCATAATCTGATGAAAAAGTAAACACTTTTATGCTATTTTTTCCAGAATCAACAACCACTATTTTATCGACATTTAAATTCAACATTATTTTAATTTCCTCCATTTTTTTTATTTTATAATTTATAATATGATTTTATGTTTAAATATGTTAATGCTATTTTTTGATTATTTTATTATTTAAACAAATTATAATTTAATGTTTTATTATATGATTTAACATAAAGAAATATAATATTCTTTTTCATAGTATTTCATAATATAAAATAATATAAAATAATATAAAATAATATAAAATAATATAAAATAATATAAAATAA